>Ga0136846_1215043_pt1 | contig 149069 bp, 138 predicted proteins | sample HopSoiMetagenom2_FD_96841 | JGI IMG/M metagenome (GOLD analysis project Ga0136846, IMG submission 96841) | Grasslands soil microbial communities from Hopland, California, USA - 2 Assembly 2016 (version 4) | ecosystem: Environmental > Terrestrial > Soil > Grasslands | place: USA: Hopland... | reverse complement strand
GGTAAAGAAGGGTAGAAACGACGGATTGGCGGAGCTTAGCGTCTGCATATTTGCACCGTCAAAATCGAACACAACCAGATGTCCGCCAGAGACGTAGGTAAGGTGATATCCATCCATCCATGAAGCTGCAACTTGCGGGGCATCGAGTGGTAGTTTAGCCTGATAGGCATAGCCCTTATCCGTTTCGGCGTCATATACCGCAAAATGGTCACTACTCTCAGCGATAGCAAAACGAGCATTGGGTGAAAAACCAACGTAAGTTGGGTTGGCAACCTTGAGAATCTGCACAGGGACGAGTACTGATTTAGCGTCATCCTTTAACTGCGCGAGCGGGTCCTGATAGACATACATCTTATCTTCGTTAGCAGCTCCGGCTACTACATATGGCGTGCCCTTATAGCGCTCAAGCGCGAGCAGGTACGTTGTTCCGGCAGGCACTTCGCGTAGTGTGTACGCCGTATCCGTATTCTGGCGCATCCTAAGGAGTACCTTGCCAGTTGGGGCACGGTCCGTTGTGGCGTACAGCATTGTGTCGCCATCACTATCAAAGGCTAACACTTGATCGAGATAGGCCTGAGGAGTGGGTTTCTTGAGCGTTGCGGTAAACAGTTCGCCACTATGTTGGTCATAGGCAAAATACTGATCATAGTTATGGCCACGAAGCTGCATTTTGGTAGGAGTGAACCCAAGCAGCACCGACAAATTCTGCGATGATTCCGGTGCTTGGCGGTCGAACAAGACATACTCACTGCCGCTGTCGGCACCTTTTTGATAACTCCGCTTTAGCAGCACGTGCCGGTTATCGCCTGCCCACTCGACTGGCTGCCAACTTGTCGTGGTACTACCTGCCGTCAGGACATCAGCGGGGATTGTTAGTGCCTTGGGTTCAGGTTTGCTGGCGTTCAGATCATACAGATCGATGTCGTCGGAATTAGAGACGCCAACGAGCAGCCAACGACGATCAGAGCTCTGGGTCGCCAGCGAAGGAACTGCTACATACTGCTTAGTAGAGGTAGTCACCAGTTTTGTTGGGAAAAGAAAGGGATAGTCAAAACGCTCAACATACCCACCTTCGACCGTTATAGCCCGTTTCCAGTTACGATAGCCGCTGTGTTCGATTTCAACCGTGTACTGTCCGGCAGGAATAGTCACACGGTCATTGGTTTTGTTTTTATACCGCTGTCCGTTTAAAAAGATGCCAGCGCCAGATGGCTGCGATGATAAGAAGACTAGTCCATTCTGAAAGACTTGGCCCTTTTTGTTAATGCCATACCCATACGCCTGATACAGTAAAACGGTGGTTGCAAGTACCACAGCAAGGCCAATAAGCGCGTAGCCAATGGCTAAGCGTATAGCGTGCTTTTTTTGTTTTTGGGGATCAAAAAAATCCATAACGAATCATTCTATTATATGCCACGATGCCCCTCTTTAGGCAAGAGGTTTCGCAAGCGATCTATACCGTTCATGGGGTGGATCATTCTGCGCAGGCTAGATAAAACTTTCATGAGACCATTACCCCTTCGGACACTTGCGCTTCACAGCATGAGCAATGTACGATATAAACAACTTACGCTTTAAGCGCTTGTAGAGGGTAATAAAAACGGTGAGCGAGAATACGATAGAACTAAACGGGAAGCGCTACGATGCGGTCACGGGTGCCTATTTGGGTAAAAGCAGCGCCGAAGTAGTACTGCCAGCGCTAGGCCTCTCCAAAAAAAGGAGCCAGACTATCGATGGCTTTATCCGCCCAGCACACCGTGACGTGCATCCCACAACCATAGCGAAACCCACACACAAAACCGCTACAACGCATGCCCAGGATCACCCCAAGGCAAAACCTCGCAGCGTTTCTGGTATAGTTCGTGCCCCAGGGGCCACACACCGCAAGGCACACCAACCAGAACATGCCACAACATTGATGCGCACTACGGTACACAAGCCAAAGGCGACACCCAAGCCCGCTATCAAAGCACAAAAACCGGCCGAAGTAAAAATAGCCGCCCGGCCAACTGCTGTGCTGGCACACAAGCAATCGGTCTCTAAGGTGGATCCGTCTCGTTTAGAGCGCTCGCAGCATGTGGCCAGGCACCAAGCAGTACGGCGTTTTTATGCAACACAGCCCGCGGCTCTAGGCGTAGGCAACAGCACAAAAACGCAGCATATTCCCTTACCAATTATTCCGGTGAAAAATGCGCCGCCGCACCATGCCAGCACATCGCATCGCGAGATCCACCCCAAGCCCGCCGATATATTCGAATCAGCTATTACGCACGCCACCAGTCACAAACAGCCTAAGCAGCGTTATCGCAAACATCATAGCCGCCTCGTGAACACCATGGCTGCAGTGTCTGCTTTTGTGATACTTGGCGGTTTTATTACTTACCTCAATATGCCCAATATTGAACTGCATATTGCCTCAGCCCAAGCCGGCTTTCATGCCTCACTTCCGGGCTTCAGGCCCACAGGCTACGCTAGGAGCGGCCATATCGTGCATGCTGGTGGCACAATTAGCATGCGCTTTACCTCTGGAGACAGCAATTACACGATCACTCAGCAGGCTTCTGATTGGAACAGCCAGGCACTGCTCGACAATACGCTCGCTTTGAGCGGCGCCCACCAAACAGTCCAAAAAAACGGTGAAACAATCTACATCTACAATAAGGGCGCCAGCGCTGCATGGGTAAATAACGGCATACGCTATGACATGAGCGGCAACGCCAGCCTCAGCAGCAGCGACATCACGTCCATCGCCACCAGCTTATAGCGAGTAACCTCTAGCGATCGTGTCACCTCAGTTCCCCTAGAGGGCATTTTCGGCTATAATCACCCTCATGAAACCAGCCCGCACCCGATTTGCTCCCAGCCCTACTGGCTACCTCCACGTTGGCGGTGTCCGAACGGCTTTATTTGCCTGGCTTTTAGCAAAACAAAGCAAAGGGCAGTTTATCTTACGGCTGGAGGATACTGATAAAGCACGCGAAGTGCAAGGTTCCGAGCGGCACATTATAGATAGCCTGCATTGGCTCGGCTTGCAGTGGGACGAAGGGGTGGATATTGGTGGTCCCTATGCGCCCTACAAACAAAGTGAACGCTTATCAATATACAAGGAGTGGGGTGAAAAATTAGTGGCCAAAGGAAGGGCATATGCCGACCCCTACACTCAAGCAGAAGTCGAAACCTTTAGGCAACAGGCTAAAGATAGCAAACAACCGTTCTTGTTCCGCAACCACCGTCCAGAAAACCCACCAATATGGGACGGCACCCAGCCTTTACGCTTCAAGTCCGACCCAAAAGCCTATACCTGGCATGACGCCGTCATGGGAGAATTATCTGCAGGAGAAGAGGCGATCGACGATTTTATCCTCATAAAATCAGATGGTTACCCCACTTATAACTTTTGCCACATTATTGATGATCTACTCATGAACTGCACCCATGTCATTCGTTCGCAGGAGTTCGTATCGAGTATACCGCGTTTTCTTAATCTCTACGAAGCACTTGAAATAGAGCGACCCATATTAGCCACTCTGCCTGTAGTACTGGGGCCCGACGGCAAGAAAAAATTATCCAAACGCGACGGAGCTAAAGATATCTTGGACTACGCACGTGAAGGCTATCTGCCAGAAGCGATGATGAATTTTATGGCCACTTTGGGCTGGAATGATGGAACTGAGCAAGAAATCTTTAGCGCCCAAGAGCTGATTGATACATTCCAGCTTGATCGCGTACAGCGGGGCGGTGCTAAGTTTGACGAGCAGCGCCTACTATGGATGAATGGCATGCATATGAGGGCCTTATCGATCGATGATGTGGCCACTCGCGCCCAGACCTTTTGGCCACCAGAAGCCGCCAGTTACACCGACGACTACAAAAAACGTATCCTCAGGCTCGTTCAGGAGCGGCTAAAGTATTTTGCCGAACTACCTGCGCTCACCAGCTTCTTCTTCCAGGATTTACCAATTAATCCGAGTTTATGGACCGAGAACAAACAACTTAAAAAACTGAACGCCGGTGAATTAAAAAACCTACTTAATCTAGCCCGTAACACGCTTGCCGAATGCGACTTTTCGGTTACTTGTCTCACTAACCACTTGAACGATTTATTGGAAAAAACACAGCAAAAGCCAGCGGTTTTGTTCAGCCTCGTCCGTATTGCCACCACCCAGGCGCCAGCTAGCCCAGCGCTAGCGGAAACGCTTGCCGTTCTTGGCAGAGAAGTTGTCCTGCGTCGTATCGACGCCATGCTACCTACATTGTAGCCAATTGCCTCCTATCTTTCGCCATTGCCGTCATGCTGGCCCTGCATCCAGAGCTAGTTCTATCCTGATGGCAACCCCTCTTCAAGTAGAGCGTTTCGCGCAGGCCAGCTTACGCTGGTCTGGCTGCACTACGCTTGACTCTACTTGAAGAGGGGTTGCCATCAGGATATCAGTGTGTCTGAAAGCATAAGCTGATACAATAAGGCTCATGATTGATGGCTTTCGTAAACGCCAGCCCGGTAAGTTCGTGCATCCTGCCGCACACCACGTTGCGTCGCATGCAGTTGTAAGTGACCATTCCAAAGCTGCCATACAATCACCCCAGACCGTCAGCCATAACGACCAAGCTGCAGAGTCGGCAAGCGTCACTCCCAAGCCAAAAAAACGTTCTTTTAAAGAATGGCTGCGAGCGCGCACCAAAAAACAATGGATTATCTTTAGTGTTGCCACAGGAGTTGTACTGATTGGAGGCGGGGTAGGAGCTTTTGCGCTTTTTCACCACAGCAAGCCAGCACCTGTCGCTGTAACCAAGCCAAAACCAATTGTGGTTGTCAAACCCAAGCCGACAACGGCCGCAAGCAACCTTACCGGCTTGCAGGTTGACCCGGCCATCAATCAACGGCCAGTGACGGCCATCATGATCGAAAACAGCGAGGATGCCCGGCCACAATCGGGCCTTGGCCAGGCAGGAGTGGTATTTGAAGCAGTAGCAGAGGGCGGCATCACTCGCTTCGTTGCGCTTTTTCAAGACACTGCTCCAGCATATATCGGCCCGGTACGCTCTGTCCGGCCATACTACCTGCAGTTCTTGCTTGGTTTTGATGCGCCCGTGGCACACGTTGGCGGCAGCCCGGAAGGAATCGCCGATATTGGAGCCTGGGGGGCTAAGGATCTCGATCAGTTCTACAACAGCGGGTACTACCACCGTATTTCCAGCCGCTATGCTCCACATAATGTCTACACCAGCATGGCCGAGTTAAATGACCTGGAGAATAAAAAAGGCTTCGCGACCAGCAAGTTCACGAGCCTGGCCAGAAAAGTAGAAGCGCCCGCAAAAACACCGAATGCCACGGGCATTGACTTCACCATATCCAGCGCAGACTTCAACGTTCATTACGATTACGATGCTCCTACCAATAGCTACAAGCGTAGCGAGGGTGGCGTACCGCACATGGAGCTAAACCAAGACGGATCGAAAATCCAAATCCAGCCGAAGGTAGTAGTCGCGCTCGTACTTAACCAGGGTATCGAGGCCGACGACCTGCATACCAGCTACGACATGATCGGCTCTGGGCCTGTCTATATTTTCCAGGACGGTATTGTCGCCTCTGGGTCATGGCATAAAGCCAGCAACAACGCCAACCTGACCTTCACCGATGCCAATGGCAGCGCCCTAAAGCTAAATCCCGGACAAACCTGGTTTACCGCCGTTAACTCTACTGGCCACGTCGCCTACAAATAATCTATGGACCACTTGCAACGTTTTGTTTCCCAGTTCCGCAGCCGCGTCTTCGTAGTGTTGCTACTCGATAACGCTATCATTTTCGGCGACTGGTGGGTAGTAGAACATGTCCTCAAATTGAACGATCTGGGCTTAGCGTTAAGCCTACTTGCCAGTTCGGTCATTGCCATTACCATTCTGCCTTGGGTAAGCGCCCGCTACCTAACGCAGCCGACGAGGCTTATCTGGCAGGCGATTCTACATATTGCGCCCGACACCACCAACGTTCCAGCGCCCGACCTCAAGCGCCGGGGCATCGGCCACGACCTAGTGATAAATCTAGTAAGCCATGTCTATCAACTGGCTAGCGTGGTTGACTCAGTCGAAAAAACGGCCGCGATTGCCAACCGCGATTTACATAAAGATTTTGTGGCAAAAAATCTACCCCTGCCACTCATCGTGCTCGATAAAGATCAAAACATCGTCTTTGCCAACAAGGCGATGTGCGACTATTTACAGCGTACCGACGGAGAGACGTCTGGTCAGAATATCTATTCAGTGCTCGACTTATCATTCCCCTCAGAAGAAACGCTCGATAAATGGCTGCAAAACGCCACCCAAAATGCGGCGGTTACCACCAAAACCTGGGAACGGGTACGCCTCAATATTCAAGGGGGCACAACCACACGCCGGTTCGACCTTGCGGCCTACTATAACCGCAGCAACCCCGAAGGCTTCGAGACCATGCTCGTGCTCTTTGACCACCCCAGTTACACCCAGGATGATCAGGCACTCAGCTTCGTAGCGCTCGCTGTCCACGAGTTACGCACCCCTATAACGCTCTTAAGAGGCTACATCGAGGCGCTCGAGGAAGACCTTGAAGGCAAACTTAACGAAGAAGACGCCACGTTCATGCATCGTATGAAAGCACAGGCGCAGTCGCTAACGGCTTTTATCAACAACATGCTCAACGTGGCGCGTATTGAGAGTGACCAACTCGTCCTCAAACTCCAAGAAGATACCTGGCAAGATATTGTCACTACTGCAGTCAACGATGTCTCGCTCAGAGCAAAGATCGTTGGCGTTGAATTATCGGCGGAAATCGCACCAAACTTGCCAAAGGTTGGCGTCGACCGCGTGGGTATTTACGAAGTACTGGTCAACCTCCTTGATAACGCTATTAAATACAGCGGCAAAGGCGCCGGCAAAAAAGTACTAGTACGCGCTGTCCTTAACAAGGAAGGAATGATCGAAACCACCGTACAGGACTCAGGCGCCGGTATCCCAACCAGCCTGCTGGCTAATTTATTCGAAAAATTTTACCGTTCGCACCGTTCGCGTAATCAGGTCGGCGGCACGGGGCTCGGACTCTACCTTAGCAAAACAATCGTCGATGCCCATGGCGGGCACATCTGGGTAAATAGCAAGGAAGGGGCAGGGAGCACTTTTGGCTTTACCGTGCTACCCTATGCGAAAGTTGCCGAAGAGAAAAGAAACGGCGATAATAACGGTATCAGCCGTGGCGCTCATGGCTGGATTAAAAATCATTCACTGTACAGCAGGTAATTAATATATGGAACCCACGCAAAATCCCTCCAACCGCCAGGTACTCGTCGTCGAAGACGAACATTTTATCAGCGAACTGTACGTTCGTGCCCTCACTCGAGCGGGCTACAGGGTCACTGTCGAAGTCGATGGGCAGCGGGGCCTGGAACTGGCCAAAACCGATCGGTTTGACATCATCCTGCTTGACCTTATGGTTCCTACTATCACCGGTATCGAAGTCCTACGCGCACTCCGTAGCCCGAATGCAAAGCCCTTAAAGGCAAAAATTGTCATCACTACCAACCTCGAACAGCGCGAAGAAATCAGAGCAGACATCGAGAAACAGGCCGACGCCTATCTTGTCAAAGCCGAGATTACCCCCCGCGAGTTAGTAGAATTCTTACATACAATCAAGTAGTTAATGCGCTAAGAGTAGCGGCGTCCTGTTTTCAGTAGAGTCAAGCGTAGTGCAACCAGACCGACTTTAGCCGGCCTGAGTGAAACGCTCTACTGAAAACAGTACGCCGCTACTCTTCTTGAACAGGAAGACTGTAATAAAAGAAGGAGAAAGAAGTTACAATAGGTCTTACTTATGAATGAAGAGCAGCAACAAGATGGTGTAAGCATCCATAGCGGTTTTCCCAATCCTGCTACCGACCGTCGTTTAACTGGGCTAGATCTTAATATGCTGCTCGTTACGCACAGTGCCAGTACCTATATGTTCCGGGTACGCGGCAATGAGTGGGAAGGTGTTGGCGTATTCGACGGTGATATTGCCATCGTCGACCGGGCGCTTGATCCACGCAAAAACGACGTTGTGCTGTGGTGGGACGAGACTCGTGGTGAGTTTATCATTGCTCACTACCAGGATCTACCCGAGCACAGTAGCCTGTGGGGCGTAGTTAGCGCAACGATTCATGAATTCCGAAAGCGGGCTGTCCTATGACTGCTCAGACTATTTTCGCGCTCATCGACTGCAATAACTTCTTTGTCAGTTGCGAGCGCTTGTTCCGTCCTGACCTGGAAAACAAACCAGTCGTGGTACTGAGCAGTAACGATGGCTGTATCGTTGCACGCAGCAACGAGGCGAAGGCGCTCGGCATACCAATGGGCGCGCCAGCGTTTCAGTGGCGTGAAACATTTAAACGGGAACGCGTAACGACATTCTCAGCCAACTTCGAAATCTATGGCGACATCAGCAAACGGATCACGTCGCTACTCACCACCATCACGCCACGTATCGAAGTTTACTCAGTAGATGAATCATTCCTCGATCTCAGCCTACTGCACATTGACGATTATGCCGCCTGGGGTTCCATGGTAAGGGCTAGCATTCTCAAAAATATCGGCGTGCCCGTGTCAATCGGCATCGCACCCACTAAGACGTTAGCGAAACTGTCTAGCGAGCTTGCCAAACAGCATCAAGCCTTTGGCGGGGTAGTGGACTGGATACAGGCTAGTGACGATTGGCGACGCGGTGCACTTAACAAAGTCCTCATTAAAGATGTCTGGGGAGTAGGTCGGCAGCTGGCCCCAAAACTCCGGGCCGAAGGCATAGGTACCGCGCTAGCCCTTAGCCAACTCCGGCCACAACATGCCCAGCAACTTATGGGTATTCATGGACGACAATTGGTTACCGAACTGAGCGGCACCAGCTGTTATCCGCTGGAACGCGAACACGCCGCAGCCAAAAGCATCCTACGCTCGCGTACCTTCGGTGAGGATGTAAGCCAGGCCCACGTACTAGAGTCGGCGATTGCCACCATGGGAACACAGGCGGCTTTTACGCTGAGGAGGCAAAAGCTCCTGGCCCGCCGGATCGGTTTCTTCGTTAATACCAACCGGCACAAACCAGGCTATCGCCGCTGGGTGCAGGAGATACAACTCAACCAGCCAACGAACGATACAGGACAGATTATCTCTATGCTCGCCCAAAAACTAAACGATATCTTCAGCAGCACCCAGTCTTATCATCGTCTTGGCGTATTTTTGTACGACCTCCTGTCAGAACAAGCGCTCCAAACCGACCTGCTGGGCCTGGTAAGTGCTCACGGGCACGATCGTGCAACACAGCGCATGCAGGCCGTAGATCACATCAACACCAAGCATGGGCGTGGCAAGATCTACTTCGCCGCCGAGGATCTTGGCAATAGTTGGCAGCCCAAACACCAAATCAGGTCGCCTCGATATTTGAGTAGCTGGGATGAGCTGCCAGAGGCGCACATTATGCCAAGGGCGAAGTAATTGCTATGGACCCGCTCGTCACCTCGCTCCTTCAGCGTTATCCGCTGATATCCGACCAAGTAAGCCGCGAAGACATCCAAGTAATTCTCCGTGCACTTCATCATACGCTTAGGCAGGGAATACCAGGGGCGATCGTTGAGCTTGGCTGCTATGTAGGTACCAGTAGCCTGTTCCTTCGCAGACTGCTGGATGCGCTTGGGCAGTCCAGCGCGCGCGAATTTCACGTCTACGACTCATTTGTCGGACTACCCGAAAAGGCCAGGCAAGACCAAAGTGCAGTGGGGGTAGACTTTGCCGCAGGCGAGCTCAGCGTCAGCAAAAAGGCATTCTTGCAGCAATTTAGAGCCGCCCATCTCCAGTCGCCTATAATTCACAAAGCCTGGTTCCGGGACTTATCCGATACCGACATGCCGTCACCAATCGCTTTTGCTTTTCTTGATGGAGACTTCTATGATTCTATCCTGGACTCTCTGACGCTCGTCTGGCCACGAATGAATCCGGGAGGGATGGTACTGGTGGACGATTACAACCGCGAGGCCTTACCCGGTGTCGAACGGGCCGTCCACGACTTTTTCCCGGGGCAACGAATGCCGGAGATCCGTGTAGACCATAACCTCGCGTCGTTCATCCGTTAGTCAAGCAGACAAGATTGCTTGCGAAAACACTCGGCTTGGCCGTACTATACCACCTATGAAACTGCACATTATAACGGTTGGCGAGCCTAAATTGCCGTATGCCAAGCTCGGCTGGCAAGAATACTACAAACGGCTTAGCCACTACCATCAACTGCGCGCCACACACATACCCGATAAGTGGGCCTACGACACCGCTCGGCTATGGGGCGCCGCAGGCAACGCCTACAAGATTGCTTTAGCTATCGAAGGCCATCAATTAAGCAGCGCCGAATTGGCGACTTTTCTGGATAAACGGTCATTGGAAGGCAGGGAACTCTGTTTACTTGTCGGCGGGCCAGAAGGCCTGCCGGAAGCGGTTATTCAGACGAGCGATTTTGCCTGGAGTTTTTCTAAATTAACGTTTCCGCACGATCTCGCCATGCTTATATTGCTTGAGACGCTGTATCGGGCAAGCACTATATCGGCCGGGGTGCCGTATCATAAGTAGAAGGATATGCGGCTCGCTTACAGGTGAACCATCTATAATATTTTCCAGAACTCATGAGCACGGGCGATCAATTTTTCAAAAAAGCACTCCTGTCTAGCTTTGTCGTAATTGGATTTGTGCTCTATAGTCTCCATGCCCGGCACGAGCAGCATATTATTACTATTACCCCTCCAATTATAAGGAGACCAGCGCTATCGACACCAAGCGCCACACCGTCACCAGTTGGATATAAAGATGGAACCTATACGGGCAACCCGGCTGATGCTTTTTACGGCACCGTCCAGATACAGGCCGTCATAAACGGCGGCAAGATAACTAGCGTGGCCTTTTTGAACTATCCGAATGACCGCAATACATCAGTTACTATTAACCGTCAGGCTATACCGTATTTACAGCAAGAAGCCATTACGGCCCAAAGCGCCCAAGTGGACGGGGTGAGCGGAGCTACAGACACCAGCCAAGCCTTTCGAGAATCGCTCGCTTCGGCCCTCAGCAAAGCAGCGCAGCAATGATCGAACAAACCGAGGTTATCATGGGCATGCCCGTGACTATCAAAATACCCAAAACGATCAATGCCGAGATGACTTGCGCCGAAGTGTTTGCGTATTTTCGGGCTGTCGACGACCGCTTCAGCACCTACAAGAAAGAGAGCGAGATATCGCGCGTCAATGCCGGGCTTGACGAGGCCAAATGGAGCGATGAGATGAAACTGGTACTCCAACTATGCGAGCAAACCAAACAAGCAACGAACGGCTACTTCGATATAATAAAGGATGGTCAGCGTGACCCATCTGGCCTGGTCAAAGGGTGGGCCATCCAAAATGCCGCCAACCTCTTACTATTAAGAGGCGTTACCGACTTTTATGTGGAGGCGGGCGGCGATATTCAAACCCATGGACATAATAAACAAGGCGAACCCTGGCGGATCGGCATCCGTAATCCCTTCAAACGCGGCGAAATCATCAAAACTATTCATGTCTCAAATCATGGTATCGCCACCTCGGGTACCTACATCCGTGGACAGCACGTGTATAACCCCAGGCGATCAAATCATCCCCCTGAGGACGTCGTTAGTCTCACCGTTATAGGGCCTACTATTTACGACGCCGACCGTTTTGCAACCGCCGCCTTTGCCATGGGCAGAAACGGCATCAACTTTATCGACAAGCTTCCAGACTTGGAAGGTTATCTAGTCGACAATCGAGGCATAGCTACATTCACCCACGGGTTCCAGGAGTTTGTCGCATGAGATATATCGACGCACTCCTCAATAGGATCACCATGTACCGCCTTATACTGTACTATCTGCTTTTCCTCGTAGGTGCAGCTGTTATCTTGTCGCTGTTTGGTCGTATTAGCTACAGCGCACCCGATATTATAGGTTCGTCGCTCTTTCTTGTTGCTATATGTTGGATCACCAACAAGATCTTCGCCCGAGTCTTTCATGCGCCTACCAACGTCGAATCGGTCTATATAACCGCCCTTATCTTAGCACTCATCATTACACCGTCGCACACAGTGGAAGGCGGCACCTTCCTGGCGGCAGCCGGTGGGCTCGCGATGGCCTCCAAGTATATGCTGGCCATCAATAAGCGCCATGTGTGGAATCCTGCCGCAATAGCCGTGATGCTTACCAGTCTGGGAGCAGGCGAGAGTGCCAGCTGGTGGGTAGGGAGTCTAACGATGCTACCAGTTGTAGTACTGGGCGGCCTGCTAGTAGTCCGCAAAATTCGCCGGGGAAAAATGGTGGCCGTTTTCCTCACTATGGCATTGCTGGCCACCACCCTGTATAGCCTGCTCGGCAACGGCGCCGTTTCTTCGGTACTGCACAAAGAAATAACGAGTTCGGCGCTCTTCTTCCTAGCATTCGTCATGCTTACAGAGCCACTCACCGCACCAACTACGCCTGGCAAGCAAATAGGGTACGCCATTTTGGTCGCGCTGCTTTTTCCGCCGCAGGTACATTTTGACAATTGGTATGGCACGCCCGAAATAGCACTGGTAGTAGGGAATATCTTTAGTTATCTTTTAGGGTCACGCGCAAAGATACTCCTCAGGCTCCGAAGTCGCACTATTTTGTCGCCAGATATAGCCGACTTTACTTTTATCCCCGAAAAAAGTCTTACCTACCAACCCGGGCAGTACATGGAGTGTACCTTGCAGCACCCGCACACCGACTCCCGCGGTGCGCGGCGTTACTTTACACTCGCTTCATCACCGACCGAGCCAGAAATCCGGATCGGCATAAAAATGTATCAAAAGAGCAGCAGCTACAAACATGCCTTGCTCGGAATGGACAGCAATACACCATTTGTGGCTGCACAGGTTAGCGGCGATTTTACGCTTCCGAAAGACGCCCGTCAAAAAATAGCATTCATTGCCGGCGGCATCGGCATCACCCCGTATCGTAGTATGCTCAAATACCTTCTGGACAGGAACGAACCGCGGCCGATCATCATGCTCTACACGGCTACGAAGGCGGCCGATCTCGTGTATACCGATGTTATTGAGGACGCTCGCCAGCGCCTCAAGGTCCCGACGTTCTATATAGTGAGCGAATCATCACCCCAGACTAGCAACTCTTCTGTACAAACTGGCCATATAACCTCGGAGCTTATACAACAAACGATCCCCGACTATGCCGAACGGCTCTTTTACCTCTGTGGCCCGCCTAGCATGATTCACACAACGGAGGCCATACTGAGAAAGTTAGAAATTTCGCACCGGCACATCAAAAAAGACTTTTTCTCTGGCTACTGATCTGCTTATATTGATCGTATGAAGAAATCCTTTACCCACGAAGATGCCGCCAAATTAGTCGATTGCGCTGTGGAACTAGCGAAAACCGTGGCCACTGACGAAAAAGGCCCGCAACCCATGGCTATCTGCTGTATGAAGGCCGACCAGGGCGTTATGGGCACGCCTACGGCTTTCCGTTGCATGGACACTGTGAAGGCTACAAGCGCCACGTTTGCTATCCACAAGGCCTACACCGTGCTGCTCTATCAGGCAGACACCAAAAAGCATGCCGACCGTATCAAGGATGGCAGCTGGAGCGAAGTCGATATGCTTTTAATGGCGCAAACTATACCCCAATTTACTCCATGGGATGGTGGCATCCAAGTTAAGGATGATGCTGGCAAGGTTGTTTGCTCGCTCGGTGGCGCAGGACGCACGAGTGAGGGTGATCGCCGGTTAATGGTGCTGGCCGCCCATAAAATGGGCTACGAAACTAATTTCGACGAGAGGGGCGAGCCACTCGCTCAATTAAAGCCATAAACTTTCTCAAAAAAAGTGATGCGCCAAGTGCAACAGCCCTAGATAACCCTCTGAGACCTATTATGAGTTATGAAGACCTAATACTCCCAACAAGCAGCGTGCGATAGCGGCAGATGCATAAAAACGGGGAAATCTAATCATCCTAGCCTCGCTAAGCTTGATTCTTATATCACGTGCTTTTAAAATCGAAATATACTAAGATAGACCCATGGTTACTGACACCGAAGCAATTGACGCAAAAAAACAATCACAAGACTACCCTAAATTGGTTCTCATTAGAGGTTTGCCAGGCAGCGGGAAATCCTACCTAGCAAATGCGATGAAGGACTCACTGGGTCCAGACAAGGTGGTGACGCTCGACCCGGATGCGACAGATTACAAAAGCCAGGAGTATGTTGATTTTTCCAAAGCGCTCGCCGCAGACGGCGTTGAGGAAAAATTCTATCCATATCGCTTCGTGCGCGCCCAAGCATACGAAGGAATTGTCAAACACAAGATCATTATCTGGAACCAGGCCTTTACTAACCTAGATGGATTTCAAAAAACAATCGCTAACCTACAGGCCTATGCCGCAGATCGTGGCACCCAGCTTCCGCTGCTCGTGGTAGAAGTTGCCGTCAACGAAAAAACCGCAAAGGCACGCGTTGCCGATCGGGCAAAGCAAGGCGGCCATAATGTTCCAGAAGAGGCTTTTGCGCGGTTCATCAACGATTACGCAAGCTTTGCGGACCAAGGCTACAATATCGTTGGCGTGAACGGTGAGGATGACATCGCTAGCTCGGTAGCCGCTGTCACAAAAGCATTACAAAAACTATAAAAAATATTGGGAGATGGGGATTAGTCCTTCAAGTTTTCGAGATCGCGAAGGGCGTGTAGATTAGCACGCACGATCGATTCTAGCTCAGGGTGGCAGGCAACAAAACTGCGTGATTCGTAAGTGTATACGTCGTCTTTGATCGGTATAATACTGCCACCGGCTTCGCGTACTAGTAAGGCGCCTGGGGCATAATCGTGTGTATAGCCATTGCCATGGAGCTGAAAGCGAGCCGCAACCAACCCTTCGGCCACCAGGGTAAAACCGTAGCCACCGCCAGGGTCACCCGTTTCATAGCGTATCCCTTTTGATGCAAACATGACATCCAGATCGTCCATAAAGCATGTCTTACAGAGAGCAATAGAGGGCAGGGGTATGGCCCCCAGGTCTAAGCGGGCACCATTTTTATAAGCACCACTTCCTTTTCGCGCTATGAACATATCGTTGTGAGATGGATTATAGATAACCGCGGCAGCTGCTTCACCGTCCTGGATGAGCACTGCCATATTCGTAAAAGCGGGGATTCCTTCAATAAAGCTCTTCGTACCGTCAATAGGGTCAACCAGCCAAAAAGCTCCCGACAAATGCGCCGCATACCCAGTCTCTTCACCAAATACCGGCACATCAGGAAAGCGTCGAGCCAGTTCGGCTTGTAGCCTGAGTTCAACTTCTATATCGGTATCAGTCACGGGTGAACCGTCCTCTTTGCTGGTATGACTAATATGGCCAGCTTGCTCCAGCAAATGCGAACGGAAGTGCCTGAATACGTCCTGAATAATTAGGACAGCGTCGTCAATCTGATCAGCCGAGAGTCGGCTGACAGGGCCGTGAGGTGGATTCATGGTCTAATTATATCAAATATCCGAATAGAGAGTCCCACCGATTTGTCCCAGCCCTCATGGCCAGCTGGTCACCCCACTATGCCGTTCTGTCATGGGTAGGCAATCACGCTATGGGTGCCAATGCCGTTTCAAACAATTCTGAGCAACTGGCTACACCGCTTACTCGTGGCCTTATGGAAGCGGCGCATGTTAGGACAACCCCCACGTTTTGGGCGCAGCCTGCCGACATGCAAAAACTTCCAGCTTTCGTCTTTAGCTACATGGGCATACAGAGCCCGGCTGCCGACCTGTATCCCAGCTGGTATAAGCAATAGTCAACCGAACATTCATCTCAATAGAAAATAGCCCGCACTACCTGCACTGTGGCAAAAGATAGTTCATTTTTCTCTAATCAAGTTACTGCATATACCGAAAATTGACGTGCTACTTGCTCGACAGTTACTATAGTCATAGATGTAAGCAAGAGCATAATGAAGTCGCACAAAATCTACGCTTTTATCGGCCTCATCGTAAGTCTCCTACTCGGGCTAGTAAGCGCTCTCCTACTAAACGACCAGACGCCAGGATTCCGCGTCACCTTGGGCATATCGTTAGTCGCGTTCTTGTACTCTGTGGCTGCGATACCATTTTTTCTCTTAAGCCTTAAGCACTTCAAAAAGGAGTTGCGCCGGGCATATCGAGTCCTGTGCTACGGCATCGGCTTCATGGGACTGGCACAAATCCAACTCCCCGTTACCACTTATTTTAATTGGATCTTTTGGCAGGATTCCGGAGCGATTGCCATCCCTTATCTAGTGGGCATCCTCTGTATCTTCTGGGGCGTACGAATGTTTGCACGCATATTCAACATCAGAGGTTTTTGGACATCCTTTCTTTGGGCGGGGTTCCTCACCGTGATACTGTCCTTGATATCGCTCTTTCCGCCGCATGTACATCAGCCTGGAGTAGACGAGGCGACATATCATCTTTCTGTAGCCCTCACTATCCTCGATTCAGTCTATGCCACCTTTGCGGCAGTAATGATCTTCAAGATACGCCGTAAGATTGGACCAATCTATCAACTGTCAATGACATGGCTGTGCGTGGCACAGACGACGTTTACATTTGGGGGTTGGCATTATCTCGTTAACCAACTCGCTGTGCCGCCAGGGAATTGGTATTACGATTTTAGTATATCCTTGGTGCCGTTCGCGTTATCCGGCCTATTTTTTGTACTATCGGGGGTAGCCTTTGACAATGCTGGATCTATCCTTGTGCATGCGCCAGAAACCGAGCAACAAACTTCGCCTCGCCTGGTGCTAGACGTTGTGCTGTACTTAGCAGGCCTCGCCTCTAACCCCTCCGATATCGACCCATTTCTCGATAACGTACGCGAAGTAACGTCAGGTTTACAACCTGGTCAGGTTTTATCTCCCCAGGATGTAAAACATCTTGCCAATACCTACAACAAACTTGAAGGATACCTCACGCAGCATGACCCCCTGCGGGTTTTTACGGCTGCCGAGCTCCATAACAAGATTACTCAACAGTTCGCTGTCGACACTACAACCAAAGCATTATTATGGGAAGAGGGTCACGCCAGCCGTAGTGCTCATGGCAGGACGTCCAAGGGTTGATGAAGAAACAATCTTCATAGAGCAACACAGAATACAGGCCAGGGGAGTCAGACACGACATCGCGACTTTGCCCACAGATGGGTATTCCCCTCAATCAGTCATGGGTATTTGGGCGACGCTCGACATCGATAAAGGCCCAGGAGCAGATCTGGGACCATTACTTGACACAAGCGGTATACGGTTAGTCGAGCAAAAACTACTTCGCGTTCTAACTGAGAGAGTCCAACTTAGTCTCCCTATGGATTGAACCTTGTAAATCAAAAGCTAGCACCAAGTATAACTAGTTCGACAGTGCATGCGTAACATCGTATAGTATACTCATGAGTTCTTTATCGCGTAACACCCCTCCCGGAATATGCGATCACTATGATAATTTTGCAGATTTTAGCAAAGAATGGCTCGAAAGAGACGTCGTCCCTTGGTCCGTGGCGATGCATTACCAGATTCATCCAAGTCAGCACTTCGGCGACAAGAGCTCCGTCGAAAAATTTTACAAGGATTTTGTAAGTAAAGGGAACCGGCGTATTGGCCACTTTCTGATGTTCTCACAGCGTGAGAACGATTCAGAGCAAAGACGACAAGTCGATGCCTTTAAAGTAGCGCGAGGAGTTGGCGAAACAGTATTCACGGCCACACTAACTCACACTATACTTGGTAGTCTGCAACAACACGCTGGAACAAATAATCCATACCTCAATGACTGGCTCTACGATAGTGCGTTAGGACTTCCGGGGTCGTTTTTGAGCATACATCACAACTACGCCAATTACCCACACGACACTCCCGATACTGTTGTTTTCATGAGCTATAAGCGCCAGCCAACCTCTGATTCTACTGATTCAGAAGTTACACTTGATGGCTGCGATGTCTACACACCGCCTTTCCCCCCAGGTCTACACCAATATGTGAGCGCCTGGGAAAGGATATTAAGTCACACTATCCAGCTTTCCGCCGCAGCAAATTCTACCACCTAAGCTGCGAAAGCGTCACCTTTAACGCCCTTTACGAGTTAATTAGTGGCCTGTCAGTGTCAAGGGCTCAAGACAAGAAGCCCTAGATTATTATACCGAGGCTACGCCGCCAACCCGCATCTTCGCAGCGGCGCGCTCAAGCACGGCGAGATTTTTCTCGATAGCCTCGAACGCCGCACACGTTTCTGGATTCCAACCTGGCACGTGGTGAATTTTACCGTCGCAGCTATTAGAATCTATCAACCGGGTGACGATCCCAACACCAGCGCGCCCTCCTAGGCTATAAACGATGACGCTGTCCAATCTCAAGTAATGATTAAATCCTAGAACTCCAGGCCATCCCTGACCAAATCTTACGATAGGAGCTGGCACCAGCTGGGATAGTATCTACGAAAATCCACCACGTTTGCACAGCTATGGTAGTCTGGTTCAGCCATACGCCAGGCCAGAAGCGATCTAAAAAATAGCGGGGTGGTTTTTACCTTTTAGACTTTGGGGTGCTAAGAGAGTAATTATGTATCTGTCGTAGAGCCGGTATGTTCGTCGCTGTTAAGCCAAGCGATAGCTTCTGCCTCGTCCGAGAATCCTTTGAATGCACCACCGTCGCTCATCTTAAGCGCTGAAAGCGAGGAAAAGAAGATCCCACCCAGCTCATTGCGCTTCAGCACTACGGCTACTTTTTTAAAGACACGCAATTTCCATAGGATGCGTACACCTTTTAGCTGTACCGGAAAACTGACAGACGACTCAACTTCTTGAATGTTATCCAGCAACCTGTCAACATGGCCCTCTTTAGCCAACGCTATGGCCGCCTCAGCCGGCTTTTCAAGGCCGTCCAGCTGCATATCACCCCATGTTTTGAGGTAAATATAGGTTCCTCTATTTTCCACCTTGAACTGATTTTTTGACACCACCCTCACCCTGTTTATCATCTTCAGTGTAGCAACTCGTTATGGTTTTATGCAATTGTTACGCCGCGACAGGTACAATAAAGGTGTGGAACAAACGCTGCGCAAATTACTGCGAGAAACATGGGCTTCGCCAGTCTTTGGCGACTCATTTCCATCAGTTGTCGCGTCGCAACAAAATAGAGTAACGGAAACGGCACAGATACTGGCACAACATTTTTCTAAAGGACTATATAGCTACATTCGTCCAGTATATACCGACAAAAGTGAAGCCGAAGTGCGGGCCATCGTATCGCAAATTGCTCCAAAAACTATCAGCTTCTGCCCAGCCTTGACCGCAGGCGAATTTGACGACCAACAGCAGTTGTTGGCGATTTCGCTGGCTATTGGACTCATGTACTGGGGCGATCAAACTATGGATCGCGGCGACCTAGCTATGCCATACGCTATTCGGCTGCTGGTTGGCGAACATCCGGCTATTCCAAACAACCTGCGATTGACAGCGGCCCGGCAGCACAGAGCGTTGCGAGGCATCAGGGAGCAGGTTACTCGCTTTTCGCAACCCGAGGACGCCGCACTCGTGCTCGACTGCTTTGACCGGCAAGTGCTCATGAATGAAGTACGCTTAGATATGCTGAGTCGTCAGTATACCGATTGTCCTACGGACATTCGTCAAGATTTTCTGGCTACTCACGCTAGTCGCATTGCCCGCTATATGGTCGTTGACGCCGGCTTCCCCAGCGTCTCATCCTCACTCTATACTATTTACCGCCAATACGAACCTGATCTGCCACCTCTCGCAGAAATCTATGCCTCGCAAGAATTGACGCGCCTGCTGCAGATCTGTAATGCTGTCGTGCGCGTAGCCGACGAGCTGGGCGACTGGCAAATGGACAGCGGCACACATCCCGAATGGGGAAGTTTCTGCATCAACCTGTTTAATCAAGCGCACCCGGCATTACTTGCAGCCTTCTTTACATTGGCAGATATACCCCTCAGTCTTCAACCTACACTTAGACAGGCTTTTACTGCTTTCCAGGATGATAAAACCCGTGAGGCTGCCGGCGAGACTGTGATGCATATTTTCTTCGATCACGTTAAAACAGCTATCCAGACATTACCGCTGGATGCTCAGCGCCGCTATACACGCTACATTACACTATGCAAACGCGTGCTCGAAATCGGGTATGTCAATCGGGTAGGGGATATCACGCTCAGCGGTATATCTGAATAAGCCCACCTCACAGAAGAATCAAGCCACAGGATCGGTCGTGCACCTAGCCGGAATGCTTGGGGTGGCAAGGTGTATCTAGGTAACTAGGGCAGGGACAAGATGCTCTCCATTGTGCAGATGGTAGTCTAGTCCGCCCGCAGGAACGGCGAACCCAAAAATGGCAGCAATGAAAGCAGAAAAATAAAAGAACACACCGAGAAGGCGTGTTCTTTTAAGGGCAAGTGACCGGTCTATTACATTTGTGTCAGTTCGTACACACGAGCTTCGCAACCGACGTTGTTAGCCATTGGGCTCTGCTTTACCATAGCCACGGCGTCGTCGAGGCTTTTTGCCTTGATGATGTAATAGCCAACCACGTTGTCATCGCTGGCATCGCTCGTATTACCTTCACGGACCACAGCTTTGGCAGCGACTGGCCTGCCACCGTCAACGAGGGATTCGCCCACAACTTTTTTATAGTAATCACCCCATTCTTCGAGGGTTCCCGTTGCTGTAATGTCGTTGCTGTGACCAACGATAAGATAGTTTTGCATAATTTCTCCTTATTTTATTACTTGGATGTATTGTTTTGAAAGGACGGCCGCGAGCGCGTTTTTGCAATCGTTCAGCTTTGATTTATCACTTCATGGTCGTCCTTTCAAAGCGCAGGTATAGTTATATGAGTTGCCAATTTTCCCCCTCATTTATTGCTCCACTTCTTAGCAGTCAAGCCAGCAATGTAGTTCTCGAGCGTTTCGTCGTCGTGTCCATACTCCAAGTGATACGCCATAATCCAGTCCTGCGCCGCAGCGAGCGAAGCGCGCCTAATGGCCACAAAATTCACCCGGCCAACCTTGCGCCGTTGAAGCAGTCCGGCGTCTTCGAGCGCACGGATGTGCCGATGAATCGAGGGCAGCGAAAGCCCGTGCTCTTCCGCTAACTGGCCAACCGTTGCCGGCCGATATGACAGTGTACGCAGTATCGCACGGCGTTTTTCATTGCCGAGGGCAAGAAACACCGCATCTAACACTTTGGGATCGTGGCCATCACTTAACATGTACGTTAAGTATAATGTGGAGGTTTGCTTTTTGCAAGTGATTTGTCGAGCGTCTCAGCAACTACTCTCGGGTGGTAATAGCCATAAGGTCACTCCATTGCACCGGCAGGCTCTTCTGCGATCAAGTCTTGTCTGATTGCGAGGTTTATCGCCATAACAGATGCAAGTAGTCTATAGCCTATGCTATGCTTGCATCAAACTAGGAAGGGCTTATTCGGTCGCACTACTGACGAGCGGAGCGTGCAGAGTCAAAAACACAAAAAAGGGAGTAAGTTGTGGCAAATCATAAGCAAGATGTACTCATACCGCCAAGGCTAAAAGCCGGTGACCACGTCGTTCTCGTTTCACCCGCAAGTCCGGTATCTACACAATGGGTAGAAGGCGGCGCAAGCGTGTTGCGGAACTTAGGCTTGGTAGTTGAATATGGCGCACATGTCTATGATGTAGACCACACGCTCGATTACTTGGCAGGTAAAGATGAAGACCGACTGGCCGACATCAATAACGCCTTACGCGACCCAGGAATCAAGGCAATTATAGCCACACGGGGCGGCAAAGGTGCCTATCGCATTGCTGACGGCCTAGACTTCGAGGCAGCCACGAAGCGCCCCAAGCTTTTGATAGGTTTTAGTGAGATTACAATTCTGCATATGGCACTCTTAAAAAACTGTGGGCTTATCGGCATACACGGCGCAGCCTGGGATGAAAGTTTTGGCGCAGAAACGGCCGCATCGTTCGTAAAAGCAGTAACGACTACGAACCCGATAATCGTTCGCGCTGCAACCGACGAACCTACTCACGTCCTAACCACCCATGGTAAGGCCCAGGGAGTACTTATAGGTGGCAATCAAGATTCAATCGCCACCGGTGCGGGGTGGGTATTACCTAGTTTTGATAAAGCGATCCTGCTCATAGAGGCCACCAACTTACGGCTTGGGCATATTGACCGGCAGCTCACCATGCTCATAAAGACTGGAATTATCCAGAATGTTGTGGGCGTTGCTATAGGGCAATATACAGATTGCGGAAGCGCTACCGACCCCACGACCGATGTACACTGTACCGAGATTGACATTTTGCGTGACCGTTTCAGGCTGCTCGGTGTTCCAATCTTAGGCGGCTTGCCGATAGGACATGGCAAGAATCCGATTGCCGTACCTATCGGCACCGCGGCAACACTGGATGCAGATAATGGAACACTGACCGTTGCGGCAGGCGTAAAGTAATCACTAAGAAGTACAGGGAAGCCGAACTCGAATAACAGGTATATGTAATGTCGGCCTACAGCCTAATCTACTGTAAGTGAACTGGGCTGTATATCCCTTCAGGGGATCCTCAAATCTTCCATCTTCATATGGAGGTCGGGCAGATTTCATAGAATGTCGACTAGGAGGCTAACTATCTAAGCTAGCAATCTTCTAAGAGGGGGGCGTAGAGCAGGAACTTGACGTCACTATACACTCGATGTATAGTGACAAGTATGTCAACTTCCTATGCCTTGCTTGGAATGCTCGGCGGACGGCCGAGTTATGGATACGACCTAAAGCATGCATACGATGTTTTGTATGGACGTAGTAAACCCCTCGCCTTCGGGCAAGTATACGCTACGCTTGCCAGGCTACTCCGCGACAAAAAAATAGCCGTCCACGATATGATTAGAGAAAGTGGCGGCCCAGAACGCAAACAATATGCCATTACTCCTCTTGGGCGAGAAGATTTAGAAGCTTGGCTAACCCAGCCGGAGCATATGACATCGGATAGCCAGGCCGTTCTTTTCGCTAAAATTGTGACCGCCATACTTCTCGATAAAGAGCCTAACATCTACCTGGACACCCAACGAGCGGCTCACCTGGCGCGCATGCACGAGCTTACCGAAAAACGCCGCACTGGAGATTTTGCCGAATCGCTTCAAGCAGATTATGTGTTATTTCACCTAGAGGCAGACTTGCGGTGGATTGATATAACTTCAGCACGTTTGCGAACATTAACAAGGGAGATACTAGGTGAGCGGCAACGACTATATATTACAAGCTAACAATGTAAAGAAAACTTTTGGGCAAACGCCAGCTTTGCAAGGCGCAGACTTAACGATACGTAGAGGCGAAATGGTAGCCATCATGGGGCCCAGCGGCTCCGGCAAATCCACCTTATTACACTGTCTAGCTGGTATTTTTGCACCGGATAGCGGGGAAGTCTGGTTTGATGGCAAGCGCTTGGACACACTGAGCGAAACAGCACGCACGGAGTTACGGCGCACCGCATTCGGCTTTGTATTTCAATTCGGACAATTGGTACCAGAGCTAACGGCTGCCGACAATATCGCGCTGCCTTTATTACTTGATAAAGTCCAACGCAAAGAGGCCTACAAACGAGCGGCGTCATGGCTGGAACGGCTTGGACTAGAAGGGCTGGGCAATCGGCGATCAGGGGAAATTTCGGGCGGACAAGCGCAGCGTGTTGCATTGGCTCGCGCACTCGTCATTCAGCCTAAAGTACTTTTTGCCGACGAACCTACCGGAGCACTAGACTCTCTAACCGGTGAAAAAGTTATGGACCTAATGGTAGATATAGCTCGCGAAGAAGGCACAACGGTTGTACTCGTGACACACGACGCTCGCATAGCGTCATACGCCGAACGTGCGGTTACGGTGCGTGACGGCAAAGTTGCAACGAATACAAAACAGGTAGCCGGAGCGATCAAATAATGTTCCGCTTTGGCTTGCGCTTGACCTTACGTAGCGGTAAGGAGGCATTCGCGCGGCTGCTACTCACTATGATCGCAGTCAGTATCGGTACAGCCATATTGTTCGCTGCACTTGCAGACTTTCATGCATTTCAGGCAGCTAACAACCGTCCGGCGTGGGAGAAGACCGGGCAGGCCGCCGATGACCAGATGTTTACCTCTAGAGCTTCGCTGCCAACGACGCAAGGCAAGCTGCTCTGGAACTATAATAATGACATTTTTAAAGGCAAGACCATTGAACGGCTGGGAGTTGCCGCGATAAGTACCAGCGCACCAGTTTTACCAGGTATTTCCCGGCTGCCGGCTGCCGGTGAATATTACGCCTCACCCGCACTTACTACGTTGTTGCACCGCACGCCTTACAATATGTTAGGGGCCCGTTTTCCCGGCAAACAAGTAGGAGTTATTGGCAAGGAGGCGCTAACGAGCCCTGACGAGCTCGTGATCTTTATAGGCTACAATCTGGCAGAGCTGCGAGCGCTTCCTACAACCATTGGCGTAAATACTATTGCTAGCGCTCACCAAACGAACGTCTGGACGGGCTATTTCCGCTATGCGTATATTTTTGGTACGCTAGCGCTCTTATTTCCTATACTGCTCTTAATTAACACGGCTACACGCCTCGCCGCAGCACGACGCGAAGAACGCTTCGCAGCGCTACGCTTAGTGGGCGCAACACCACACCAGCTTAATGTTATTGCTTCAGTTGACGCATTTGTGAGCGCTCTGTTCGGTGTGTTGCTGGGCGCGGGTATTTTCCAGTTTATACAATCGTCATTAGCTAAGGCGAGTATTACGGGCGGACATTATTTTGCAAGCGATGTGACGCCTACCCTATTGGGCTATGGCGTTACAATTCTCCTAGTCCCGATAGCATCAGCGATTGCCGCACTCATTTCGCTGCGCAGAGTCCGCATCTCACCACTTGGCGTTAGTCGCAAAACCACCCCGCCCGCACCAAAGGCATGGCGCACCATACCACTCCTGGCTGGCATTGGGCTATTCGCACTCGGCATCGCCATGACCACCCATCAAACTATCGCTGCGCCAGTCTATGTGGGACTTATCCTTATCTTAATTGGTTTCAGCATAGGCGGCCCTTGGATGACGATGACTTCAGCGCGTGTGTTAAGTAAGTTAGTACCAAGTGCTTCATCGCTTCTCGCAGCGCGACGTCTGGCTAATGATCCTAAAACAGCATTCCGGGCAGTAAGTGGCCTCGTACTAGCAGCCTTTCTTGGCACAACACTTGCCGCACTATTGCCATCTATAAACTCTACTACCGCTACGCCAAGTGCTACCGCGCTACAAAATGTCTTACTGGTTAGCCTCACTCCTGGTGTGCTGTGTGGTAATGAAGTAAATTGCACTGGCGCTAATCGCCCTACGACCACTACCGACGGCGAGTTTGGACTTACGCCGCAGACCGGCGCAACACTTCTAAACGGACTGCGAAATTTTCCAGACATTACTACCATCCCGCTGTATGCAAATCCTAAGGCAATCGATGCCGCGCAGCATATGGAAGGTGGTGCTCCCACGCCCGGGCAACAAATGCCCGGTGACAGCATCATACGCTGCAGCGACTTACAAAAGGTATCAGTGCTCGGTACATGTCCCGTGGGAGCAAAAGCGGTGGTTGCAGCGCCAGACTTTATGAGCGACAACCCAAGTTACAGCACGCAAGCTATAGCTAGCCCAGCCAGCGAAGCCGCTTCAGATAACGTTACCGGGCTGTACCTAAGCACACTGCTCATCAAAGTCAGCAACCCCAATACACTAGAAGAGGTCCGAACATTTCTGGCAACCCATACTAGCACATCGCTTTCCGGCACAGCTCCCCGGACGTTTGGCGAAGCAGTAGCAGTAAGATTATCAATTAGTGTTACTATCCAAAGGATTTTTAACGGCGCAGTAGCGCTGACCCTGTTCATAGCTGGTTGCAGCCTTGCCGTTACCGTTGGCGGCAGCATGGTAGAACGCAAGCGACCATTTAGTTTACTCCGCCTCAGCGGCGTGCCAACCTCTGTTCTATACAGGGTTGTGCTGTATGAAGCAGTTATGCCGCTCCTCGGTGCAGCCGTAGCGGCGGCAAGCATCGGCTATGGCATCGCCCTTATTACAGTCGAAAAGATTGGAGCAGCTGGCACCCGCGTCCCCACACTAGGTCACAATTATTTCATTGTGATGGGCTTTGGGCTTATTGCTTCCTTAATTGTCATCTTAATGACGCTGCCTTTACTCGGCCGCATCACCAAACCAGACGAAGTCCGCTTCGAGTAAGATACTCGAAATTCCACACATACAAGAAAAGCAAACAGCCTACTTACAGTATACTTGGTGGAACTTTTCCGATTTGGAAAGTCGCTTGGTGGCGGGAGCTACCGCGGAGAAGTAGCCATGCCCCGTGTAGCGTGGCTGCTGCAAGGGAGGCTATCCTGTTGCACCGATAGGCTCTTCTGCAACTCGGTCTTCTTGCCTGATTGCAAAGTTCATCGCAATAACAGACACAAGTATTACCAGTCCACCTACCAGTTCTCGGCCACTCAATACCTGTTGGTAAAAGGCGAAGCCGGCAAGAGGACCAAAAACCTCTTCAAGCGAAAGTATATTACCAGCAATAATGGCACTCACGTGCTCAAAGCCATAACTGATAAAGTAGTTGACCAATACACTTAATGTGCCCGCCGCTATAACCACCAGCACGAACTGCATATTCCAATGGCTAGCTGGAATCATCCAGCGATGATCAGATATAACGCTGATTACATAAGCGAACAAGCCGCTGAGCGCCATGAATGCTACGGTAATCTCCTGATTATTAAGAGTGCCATCATGCCATTTCCGAGTTACGAGCATCGCTGAGTAAAACAAGGCAGATACTAATGAAAGCACCGCTCCGGCGTTAAGGTGAGCTAACGAGTGTGTGTCCGTCACAACAACCATCGCGGCACCCATAAACGCTACGAGAGTTATGAGGGCCTTTCGCGTCGTAAATCGCTCATGCAAAAGAACCACGCCCAAGAGGGGTATTACCGGTACGACTTGCATAAAGCTAACAACACCGGCATCAGCTTTTTGCGATGCCAGAGTAAACAATCCTAGTCCAATGACCTGACCAACAAGCACTCGAAGAATAAGAACTGACCACTCACGCACAGTCAGTGTGAGAAATTTTTGCAGGTTTATCTTTCGCCAAAAGACAAACAGCGCCACGATTAACCCAACAACAAAACGCAAATACCACTGCTCGAATAAGCCCAACCCTCCTCCCAGATAACGGGCTAATACAGGCATAAGCCCGAAACCTGCAGACACCAGGGCCAAAGCAATAAGACCGTTGTTAGTATAATGTTGTTTCCGGACCTTCATGACAGCATTATACCAATTGGGGCATGAGGGGTTTACCTCTACGACAGATCCGATGGCTAAGAAAAAGAGGTGGCCTAATTGAATTGAACTAGCATCTTACCTGTATGGGAATAGAGCAGGGGGCTGTAGACTACCGAACCAACGCTCCACCAAGCACTTGCAACACTTGCCCGGTAATATAACTAGCCTCTTCGCTCGCCAAAAAGAAAGCCATGCCGGCAATGTCCTGCGGTGTTCCTGGTCTCTTAAGCAGTGTCTGTGCAATGAGACTCTCGTGGCGTTCCGGCGTCAGAGTATCGCCAAAGAACTCTGTATCCGACACATAACCCGGCGCAATGACGTTGACGGTAATTTGCTTAGCGCCGAGTTCGTTCGCCAGCGCATACGAATAGCCAATGACGGCAGCTTTCGCTGCAGAGTACGCTGGACCGCCGCCCTTAAGGGCGCCTATGGAACTAAGGTTGATAACCCGACCGTCAGGGGAGGCCAATATATCCTTGAGGGCTTCGGTTGTAAGCACCGCCGACAGAACATTAGCTTCGTAATTTTGCGTGAACTGTTCGGCTATATCCTCTAGGCTATCGCCTCGGCGCTGTATTGAGCCACCCGCGTTATTTATGAGCACATCAATGCTCTTGACGCCTTTCTCTGGAAGCGCCTGACGGAGTGCCATTACGCCTTTGGAACTGGATAGGTCGGTCGCTACATAACCGGTCGGTGCGTCGTCCTGTTGATTTTGACTGAGCTGTTTGGTCGCTTCTTGCAGCACGGACTCGCGTCGGCCAACAATAATAACCTGGTCGCCAGCTGTGACAAAACGCTTAGCCATTGCTAGGCCAATGCCCGTGCCACCGCCAGTTATGAGAATAGTTCGGGGATGCTTCATGCACTCATCATACCCTAGTGAAAAGCTACAACGCCTAAGTCCCGACTAATACTAAAGCCTTCAAGCGGCCCAAAAGAGTGGTCCACGGTATCAAAAAGCTCATCTTTAAGAACCTTTTCGAGACCAATCATCGTGCCATCGTGAGATACGATAAGGGCTCGTTCGCCATCCTTCAGCCGCTCCATTATCTCCCTAATCATGCCTCGCATGCGCGCTCCTGCGTCACGTACATCCTGAACAAGCGAAGCGTCCTCCCATATGGCACCTATAATGCCTAAGGGATGTACCTTTTGAGCCTCACTCAGCTTATCGAGCTTGCCATCAGGAAAAGAAGGAACATTCGCTCTAATATCGACCTTTACGGGTAGTCTGGAGACGAGTTCAGCTGTCTGTATTGTCCGGTTGCGTTCCGACGCGAACGCATAGTGAAAGCTGCCGATACGTTGTGCCTGTAAATTACACGCAGTTATGCCTTCTGGCGTTAATTCGTCGCCATTCTTCTCGCCATGACGAATGACAATTATCTCTTTCACAAAACTTACTATACCAAAACAAAAAGACATCTGCTGGGGGGTCTTTAAGCATAAGCACAACGGTGAGCCGTGTGCAAAAAAGTTTACACCTCCTCAAGGAAGAGGTGATCCGCTGGAGAGGAATCGTCGGTAGTGCCTATGAACAAAAGTGATACTACATTAGTAATCCGATCCCATCAGACGTACACACCCACAATAGGGGGTAGTGTAAATGGTTACGATTCTATCGATCCACGGGGTAGGAATACCGCCATCGCTGGGTCTAATGCACGAGCACCCTCAGGGCTAGTCTGTTGCCATTCTTCGACCAGGATACGTATCCCAGACACATCCGTCTCTATGCCATGGGCTAGCGATAAGCTAGTCACCACAATGTTAGTTACAGCCAATGCACCAGTATATTTCTGTACGTAGTCTGCCCGTAACGCTTCGGGCGATTGATACCCAAAGTGTTTATCTGCTAGGTTACCGGCAGTTACGCGCGGCTCCGTATTATCCGTTCTTCGATTAAATGTAGCGTAACCATGAGTAGATATGGATACAGTGGGTGGTAAATAGGACGCTGCCTGATTTGGCGTCTCAATATCTACAGTCACTAACCTGTCGCTGGCCGGAAGACGCAAAGTGGGCTGCCAACTACTACCATAGTGTCGACGCTGGTAGGTTTCAGTGGACGTTTCAGTAATCCTAGCGCCGCTCTCACCAAAAGAGACTGGACCACCCAGTAGAGCGGCAGCCCTCACTATACGTCTTCCCTTGAAGAACCGACTGTCCGAGTAAAAGCCAGTTGGCGGTATGTCCATTGGATGGTGCCCAGCAGCAGGAAGCTTGTTTAATTCTCCGTAGCCATGACTTGCAACGCCACCAATATATACCTTTGTTTTCTTAACAAGGCCAGAGAGCTGGCGATGAGCAGCTACTAGCTCTGGCGTGCCGTAAGTCTTCATATAAAGGTATACTGTATCATATTTGATCGAGTCATACAACTTTCTTAACAGGGGTGGATTTATGATAAACAAAAAGAGGTGATACAAATCGTTACGTATCTACCTCTGTTATTTTCGTGTGGTGACCCCTGCGGGAGTCGAACCCGCGATCTTCAGGATGAGAACCTGACGTCCTGGACCACTAGACGAAGGGGCCGCATGCCATTGACTATAAGTCGTTATCGGCTTCAATATCCTACCATAACAGAGACAAAGACTCAAGATTGCGTGGCCATTGCCTAGGAAAGCCATAAGCAGTAACGTATACTTTAGGGCATACCATCATGAAGGATACTGTTAGCGTCGTTGCCCAGCGTTGGTACCGCCTCTATTTTGGGCTGGTAGTGCTGCTATGCCTATTGTTAGCAATAGGCTGTTTGCTTGTCCGCTTCGTACCCAGTTTCGGCCGTCACCTAAGTAGCTTCGCCCTGGGCGATGTTACATTGCTGCTCGCAGCTATACCTCTTGCATATAGCGCTACTCTATACTGGCTTATTGCCAGAAAAAACACACCCACAGCCAGCCTTGGCTTATCGATGATGCTTTCTTTCGTACTCTTAAACGGCTTAATGCGCACTGACGGCACGGTAGGGGTGTGGCTGTATGTAAGCATTTGGCTGCTCAGTGTCGCCTTCGTAGGGATGTATGGTCTCCAATTACTGTTTGGTTCATTTCTATTAACACTTGTATACGTGTTAATCACCAGTGAATTCCGCGTGCAGGCGATCCATCTTTCTTCATGGGTACTCGTGGGGGGCACGGCAGTACTTTCTGCAGCCACATATAGTCTGTGGCGCAAAGCGTTTGTGAACCCGGCAGACAGACAGCTGAATCAGCTGAGTGGAGCGCTCAAGAGTAACCAGGAGCAATCGTCGATCCTGATCCAATCGATTGCCGACGGCGTGATTGTCATTAACAGCGAAGGTAAGATCAGCCTTATTAACCAAGCAGCGTCGCTTATGACACAGTGGTCGGTTGCCGATGCCTTAGGCCTCGACGTACATCTTGTGGCTCAGCTGACCGATGAAAAAGGCGGAGACATCCCCCCGGACGACAACCCCTTCAATAAAGTACTGGCGCGTAAAGAGCGGGTGAATACCAGCCTGCAGCTCTTGGGCAGGCAAGGACGTAAGCAGATCATCAGCATGGTGATTTCTCCTGTTGAGATACCGGGCGGAGGTGTAGGCGGTGCAGTGGCAGTGATCCATGATATTAGCCAGGCGCGGGCGGCAGAGAAGCAAAGCGCCGAATTTATCAGCACCGCCTCGCACGAAATGCGTACCCCCGTAGCGGCGATCGAAGGGTATCTAGCGTTGGCCTTGAATGAAAAGGTAAGCACCATCGACAGTCGCGCGCGGGGCTATCTCGAAAAGGCACACAGCAGCACCGAACATCTCGGCCAACTTTTTCAAGACCTCTTAACAAGCGCCAAAGCGGAGGATGGACGTATTAGCAACCATCCGTCGGTTATTGATATGGGCACGTTTACTCAGCAACTTGTCGAAGATTTGCGTTTCTCGGCCGAAAAGAAGGGTCTCGCCACCGAGTACATGGTCGGCACGAGTGATGCCATTGATGCCACCCAAGATGAAGATAGCGCTCCCAAAAAGATTATCGCGCCTATCTACTATGTGTACGCCGATCCCGACCGCTTGCGTGAAGTTATCACCAACCTTTTCGATAACGCCGTAAAATATACCGACCAGGGCAAAATTTCGATGGGCCTTACTGGTAACCTGGAGGTCGTGCAATTTTATATTCGCGATACCGGGCCGGGTATCCCTGCTGAGGATGTGCCGCACTTATTCCAAAAATTTTACCGGGTCGACAACTCAGCTACCCGGACGATTGGCGGCACCGGCCTAGGGCTCTTTATTTGCCGCAAGATAATTGAATTGTACCGCGGCCGCATTTGGGTCGAGAGCGAGCTCGGCAAGGGGAGTACATTCTTTATCAATCTGCCGCGCGTTGATAGCCAGAAGGCTCAAAGTTTGCAGCAAGCCGCAGCTGCTTCCACACCGCTTATAAAATAGCCCGCTCGTATCTGGTCGTGCTACAATACAAGCAAACATAAGCTTCAGTAAAACGGCAGGGTAGCAACGATGGCAAAAATTCTACTGGTGGAAGATGATAACAATTTGCGCGAGATCTATGAGGCGCGCTTGCAGGCCGAGGGCTACGAAATTGTCTCTGCCCAAGACGGCGAAGCGGCACTCGCTGTTGCCAAAAAAGAGCAGCCGGATCTGGTAATTTCCGACGTTATGATGCCCCGCATTAGCGGTTTCGAAATGCTCGACATCCTACGTAATACCGAAGGCCTCAAGGATGTGAAGGTAATTATGCTCACAGCCCTCGGCCAGGCTGAAGACAAAACGCGAGCCGACGCTCTTGGGGCGGATCGTTACCTAGTGAAGTCGCAAGTGACTCTGGAAGACATCGTCAAAACCGCAGCCGACCTTTTAGCAGGTAGCGCGGCCGCAGCAGTTAATACGGCAGCTCCAGCTACACCCGCCGCTGCCGCAGCGCCGACTACCGTACCGCAAGTCGCAGTCACGCCCATGCCCGTTGCATCGGAGCCAACCCAGGCAGCACCCGCCGCTCCGACCGGGCCCGCTACAGCAGCGCCGCAGACGCCAGTAGCTACACCCACCGCAACACCGCAATCAGCCCCTGCTCCAGTTCCGGTCGTAACGCCTCCAGCAGTAACCCAGACGCCAGTAACTACTGCTCCCGCAGCGCCGCCAGCTGCTCCTGCCAGCACCCCAGCTCCCCAGCCAGCCGCCGCTGCCGCAGCGCCGCAGACTACTGCAAACGAACAAGCTGCCTTACAGGCACAAATTGAAGCCTTTACCAACAACAATACTCCAACAGAAGCCACACCAACCCCTCCTGCAGCCTCGCCGCAACCACCAACGAGCAACAATGAAAGCAATCTTGCTGATGCCGTACAAGATCTTATTTCGAGCACCATACCAGCTGCTCCCATGCCTGCCGCTCCTCCCCCAGTAGCTGCACCAGCTGCTCCTGCCATGTCTATACCGGCGACGCCTACTGTTCCTCCAACTACAGCGATATCTCCACAACCGCCCGCAACCACGACTCCCGCAGTACCTGCGCCAAATCCTGCATTGACACCGGCTCCAGCTACTCCGGTAACTGCCGTACAAGCAACTCCCGCAGCGCCACAACCAACTCAGCAGGCAGCGCCAGCCGTTTCCACACCCCCACCAGTAGTTTCGCCAGTCACCGCAGCACCCCCAGTCCAACCACCCGTAGAAACGCCATTGTCTTCAGCCGCCAGCGCTCCAGCTACAACCCCAAACGACGACAGCATCGCGATGTCTAAAAAGAAGATTATCTCACCAATAACCGATGGAAATGCGGCAGCGCCGACCGATCTGAGCAGCCTATTGGCCAAAGAAGGCATTAGCAATATCGACGATCCCGCACCAGCCGGCACCGTAACCACACCACATCCCCCTGGCCACGTCATCTCTCCTAACCCGGTAAATGCGAACGGTCAGCCAGTAGACCCCAATAGTATCGCTCTCTAGGGGGCTCTGATGAGAATCAATAAATTTGTCGCACTCCATAGTGGCTTGTCGCGCCGTGCAGCAGATGCTGTTATTGCCCAAGGGAGGGTACTGATAAACGGCAACTATGTTCAGGCAGGTCAGAATGTGAACCTAAAAGATGTAGTAACCTTGGACGGCCGAGCGCTTGCTGTTCAGCCCAAGCTACAAACCATCCTACTCAACAAACCCGAAGGATATGTGGTGAGTCGGGATGGACAGGGCAGTGCGACTATCTACAATCTATTACCCCCAGAGCTGCATAACCTTAAACCGGTGGGGCGGCTCGACAAAGACTCTTCCGGACTGCTTCTGCTTACCAACGATGGTCAACTCGCCCAGGAGCTCACACATCCCAAGTACCAAAAAACAAAAGTGTACGAAATTTCCCTAAGCTCGCCCCTCACGTCTACTCACCAGAAACAAATTGTCGAAGGCGGCGTTCACTTGGATGATGGTATAAGTAAGCTTGGCCTGCAAAGGCTAGAGCAGCAGGATGAACGGTCGTGGCGAGTCTCCATGCACGAAGGACGCAACCGCCAGATCCGCCGCACTTTCGGCTCGCTAGGGTACCAGGTGATCCGATTGCACCGAACTCAATTTGGCACATATCAGCTGCCGGCAAGTTTAACGCCAGGCGAGTGGATTACTATTACTCCTTAACCACAGTGCTAACATCTATGTAATAAAAACGCTATGGTTTCAAGTGGTCTTATCTGTTATACTGTGCCTAAATGAGTAGTCAAAAAGTGCCGATTGTTGCTATCGTCGGGCGTGCCAATGTCGGCAAGTCCAGCCTGTTCAACACGATTTTAGAGCGTCGAGAAGCCATCGTCGCGCGCGAGGCTGGCACTACTCGCGATAGCATCATGGCGAAAGCCAGCTGGCAAGATCAGGATTTTTGGCTCGTAGACACCGCCGGCGTGAAAGATGCTGAGGACGATTTTGAGTTCACCATTCAGGAACAGATACTGCAGGCTACTGAGAGTGCTGATGTTATTTGGGTAGTTGTCGAAGCTGACATCCCGATTACCGATGAAGACCGCCGTGTGGCTACGATGGCGCTCAAAAGCCGGAAGCCCGTATTTCTCATCGTCAACAAGGTAGACAAAGCCCGGGGACACGATCTGGATGCTTTTATGCGTCTGGGTATCAAGCCGATTATCCATACCGCTACCACCCAGCGACGGGGCATCAGTCAGCTGCTCGATACGCTCGTAGAGGTAATCCCTAAAGCAAGTGTGCGCGAAGATGATGATCGATTACATATAGCCCTCATAGGCCGTCCTAACGTGGGCAAATCGGCCCTGTTTAATACCCTAGCCAAAAAACAGCAGGCTATTGTAGCCGACCGAGCCGGCACCACCCGCGACATTAACCGCACTATTGTGCGTTACGAAGGTCGCGAAGTAGAGATCATGGACACCGCCGGTATTCGCCGCCCGGGCAAGATCGGGCAGGGGATTGAGCACTTCAGCATTGTACGTACGCTTAGTGCTATCGAGCAGGCCGATATTTGTTTCTTGCTGATGGATGTGAACGAACTGAACGTTGGCCTGGATCAACGCATTGCCGGCATTATTAAAGAAGCAGGCAAGGGCCTTGTGCTCGTGGTAAGCAAGTGGGATTCAGCCAAAGATAAAGACGCCTTTACCCGTGATGCCCTCGCCCCACAAATCGCCGCCACGTACGACTTTGTGCCATGGGCGCCACTCATCTTTACCAGCGCTATTGATGGCCAGAATGTTACCAAGCTATTCGAGCTGGCGCTCGAGATTGATATACGCCGCAAACAGCGCCTCACCACTTCAGAATTAAACCGGTGGCTGCGCGAATCAGTCGATAAGCACCCACCGGCCGGCCTCAAGAACCGGGCACCCAAACTTAACTACATCGTCCAAGAAGACGACAATCCCATACCCGCTTTTAAAGTCTTTGGCAGCCACACCAAGTTCCTGCACTGGAGTTACAAGCGCTTTTTGGAGCGCGAATTCCGCGAGCGTTATCAATACGAAGGTACTCCCGTGCAATTCTGGTTCATCGAAAAGCACGAAACGCACAAGCACGGCAACAGCCCCACTAAAGAACCTCGTAAGTATTAGGCCCAGCAACTTCCTCATTCAAGTAGAGCGTTACACGCAGGCCGACTAAAGTCGGTCTGGTTGCACTACGCTTGACTCTACTTGAAGGAGCGCGTTGCTGGGCGTCAAGATGTCGCTGGCTCTTACCGCTTAACCCCTCTTAAGGTATACTCATAGAGATATGGGACTATTTCAACGTCGTCCGCAGGCTGGCGAAACCATCCAGTATTACACGCTCGGGCAGAATAAAACCGTGCTGGTCGTAGGCCTGGGCAACCCCGGCAAAGAGTACGACGGTACGCGCCACAACATTGGCTTTGCCTGTCTCGATGCATTTGCCAAAGCCAACGACTTTGGGCCCTGGATTGATAAAAAGGACCTCAAATGCCAGCAGGCAACCGCCACGCTCGCCGGAACACGTGTGATCCTCATCAAGCCCACTACATTCATGAACTTAAGCGGCGACGCCGTGCAAGCCGTAGCTAATTTCTACAAAATTGCTGCAAGCAACCTAGTTGTCGTGCACGATGAGTTGGATATTCCGTTTGGCCAGATTCGCTTGCGTATAGGCGGTGGCAGCGCCGGGCATAACGGGCTCAAATCGATTATCAGCCACCTCGGAGAAGGTTTTGCCCGCGTGCGCATCGGCATTGGCCCCAAAGAACCAGAGCAAATGGATAGCGCCGACTTTGTACTGGCCAAATTCAACGCCGGCCAATCGTCCCATATGAGCGAACTCACCCGCGAAGTCAGCGCCATACTTAGCGAGTATGCCTACGGCGGCGCGCAGCTCCCACAAGAAACCCGCAGTTTTATCGTGTAATAGATAGTGCTACGAAATTAATTCGGCTGGGATAATTCCGTCTCTAATGACCAGACCATACGTGTTAATCTCGGCATTGTTGTCTGGATCTATGTCTCTTGTGGCGTAGTCAAAATTAACTGCGGGTAGTCCTAAGGCGCCCAACTTATAAATGATTGCTAGTTGCTCGGCTGGGAGCGTTACTGTCACTTCACCAATTGATTCACCGCCAGCCTGTTCCCAGGCCGCGATACACGCCTCGCCAATTTTACCAACTTGATACCATTGCAGTTGATCCATGCGTACCATATCTGAAAAAAAGCGAGCCATGCCATCTATGTCATCTTCTTCTGACTTGAGCGTATCCACAGCATCTGCCAATGCAACAAGCATCTCCTCTGCGTCACCCGAAGGCTTGCCATATGCCCCGCCCAGCTGAAAATCAATGATACGGAGCTTGTAAGGATCGTCGGCGAGCTCCATGAGCCTATCGGTGTAGGTCTGCTGATACACCCAACCCCCTCGTTCAGCAGCCAACTGGCCGCTTTCTCGGCGAATCATACTACCCTCAAGGCCATGAACGACCATTGCCGATCGCCGTGCCACCTGTTCATACGAAGTTCCGTCTCTGAGACCAAGGTCAGCCGCCGTTCGAGCTCCAGTTAAATACACATTGACTGTTATATCTGTAGGCGTAGCGCCTAACCGATAAGCTTCATCAAAAAAGTCATAACCGCGCTGCAGGGAGTCGCTATTTCTTAGCTCCGGCGGCACATTTGTATTACCCAAAGCATCCCAGGTTCCCATAGGACGGCGACTTTCAACAAATGGTATGTCAGTTATAGCGTAGGGCTGATAAAGCTGCAGGTTACCGTCAGCTCGTTCGTCTACCCATGTTTCTGGGGGGAGTATCCGCCTCGCTTCACTCATACTATATATTATAGCATATTTATCATAGTATTACAACAAAAAAGACCGGCGAGAGGGGGTGGGCACCGCTCGCCGGTCATTTTTGGGGATATCGTCGCCGATCTCCCCACTCCCTTCAACCCACCCCAGCGAAAGCGTCGAAACTAAAACTCCATAAAGTTCGCGCCGGTTGCGACAAGCAACCATCCTTATCAGACACGCCAGCCCACAAAGAGGGCCTCCATAACCGTGAGGTCATAGGGGTCCCCGTAAAAACCAAAGTTAATACGAGGTTCAGTTAAAGGGGTTAGTATGTTTTAGAACGTCTGATTGCAAGCAATCAACGCCAATAGAAAAGTGGAGGGTAACAACTTGGTCTACGTGGCCGTTCTAAAACAATCTAACAATTTGTTAGAATGGGGGATATAAGGTGCGTAAACGTATCGCGTACATTTACAGGATGCGATTTTAGCATCATGTAGGGTGCCTGTCAATACTTTTTACATAAATTTGTATGAAATTCAACAAGCTTGTGCTTTCCACCTCTGATGTTCCGAATAAATTAGGGAACATTTCTTCGCCACCGAGACAGTTGTATATACTCGCTCAGAATGTTAAAGAACTATTTTCTCGACCCGCAGTAGCCGTGGTTGGCAGTCGTAAAGTCAGTAGCTATGGTAGGGCAGTTACGTCCAGTCTTGCTGGAGAATTGGCCAGGGCAGGGATTGTTATTATAAGCGGTTTAGCGCTCGGTGTCGATAGTATTGCTCATCAAGCCGCAATCGACGCTGGCGGAACGACGATCGCCGTGCTGCCAAGCGGGTTGGGCCAGATATATCCAGCGACGCATCGGGGATTGGCTGAGGCCATCCTAGAACGGGGCGGGGCACTGATTACCGAATATCCCGATGGCACACCTATAATGAAGCACAATTTTATCGCCCGCAATCGACTCATTTCCGGTCTTTCGGATGCCGTCCTCGTTACTGAGGCTGCTGCCAGGAGCGGCAGCCTGCATACCGCCGATTTCGCTCTTGAACAGGGAAGAACGGTATTGGCCATACCAGGAAATATCACCAGTGCAACATCGGCCGGCACGAACAATCTCATCAAGAGCGGGGCGCTTACGGCCACCGAACCTGCCGATGTCCTGCGTGCCATTGGCATCGAACCCCTGCTTGCAGATCGTCCTGCCCCAAAAAGCAGTAATCCTAACGAACAGGTACTTTTAGACCTCCTCACATGCGGACTACAGGATGGCGCAGTATTATTAGAACAGAGTCGATTGGGGGTGAGTCTTTTTAATCAAAGCCTGACGATGCTCGAAATCCGTGGGCAGATTCGAGCACTCGGAAACAATCAATGGACGATACAATAGAGTTATGAGCACTAAAGCACTGGTCTGGATCGGCATTTTTATCGGCTCAACCATCGGTGGATGGCTGGGGGCACTGCTAGCCCATGGGAATTGGCTGAGCTGGCAAAGTATCTTTGGTGGAGCGATTGGCTCATTCGCCGGTATCTACGCTAGCTTCAAAAGCAGCCAGCTTTTCTAGCCACTTTTTACTCATTCTTGCAAAAATGTTTGCGTTTTACGGCTTACTTGCGTAGTATGGCGGTTACGTATAAGATACGTGAGATAAGCATGAGCAAAAATCTAGTCATTGTTGAGAGCCCGGCCAAGGCCAAGACTATCGAAAAATACCTGGGCAGCGAGTACATCGTTAAAAGTTCTATTGGACACATCCGTGGTTTGCCCAGCAAAAACGGCAGTGTCGATGTTGCCAACAATTTTGCTCCAAAATTTGAAGTTGACCCCGACAAAAAAAAGGTGATCGCCGAACTCAAGGCCGCCGCCAAATCTGCAGACAGCGTGCTACTCGCTAGCGATGAAGACCGTGAAGGGGAGGCTATCGCCTGGCACGTGGCCGAAGTGCTCAAACTGAACCCAAAAACAACCAAGCGCATAGTCTTCCACGAAATTACCAAAAACGCGCTGGATGAAGCCGTAAAAAACCCGCGCACCATTGATATGAACCTGGTGGAGGCACAACAGGCCCGCCAATCACTTGATTACTTAGTAGGCTTTGAATTGAGCCCTGTGCTGTGGCGCAAAGTCCGCGCCGGCCTTTCGGCTGGGCGTGTCCAGAGCGTAGCCGTACGCCTGATAGTGGAACGTGAAGCCGAGATTGACGCTCACGTACCAGAAAGCACCTTTAAGCTAACTGCCGAATTCACTCTAAGCGATGGCACGGCCTTATTGGCCGGCAGCAGTAAGAAGTTTGCCACCGCCGAAGAAGTTCGTGAAGTACTCCAAGCCTTTGCTGGCAGCACCTTTACCGTAGCAAACGTCTCCCAAAAACCGGGTACGCGCAGTCCGGGCGCACCGTTCACCACCAGTACTCTGCAGCAAGAGGCGAGCAGCAAACTCGGCTATAGTCCACGCGCTACCATGCAGCTCGCGCAGCGCCTGTACGAAGCTGGACACATTACATACATGCGTACTGACTCAGTGAACTTAAGCACTCAAGCACTTGGCGCCATGACCAGCTTTATCACCAAAGAATATGGCGAAAACTACCACCAATACCGAACGTTCAAAAGCAAAAGCGCCAACGCCCAGGAAGCTCACGAAGCCATTCGCCCCACGAATGTCGCCCAGGAGTCCGCCGGAGCTGATGAGCAACAAAAGAAGCTCTATAACCTTATCTGGCGCCGGACGCTAGCCAGTCAAATGGCACCAGCGCAGCTTGAAAACACTACCGTTAGCATTGCCGCGAGTGGTTCAAAAGAGACCCTGGAAGCGAAAGGGCAAGTAGTACTTTTTGATGGTTTTCTAAAAGTGTATGGGCGCAGCGGGGACGACACACTACTGCCAGCGCTAAGTGTCGGCGATCCACTGACGCTCCAATCTGCCGAAGCCCTCGAAGCCCTCAGCCGCGGCCCAGCCCGTTACACTGAAGCTACTCTGGTTAAAAAACTCGAGGAAATGGGCATTGGCCGCCCAAGCACCTACGCCAGCACTATTAATACCGTTCAAACTCGCGGTTACGTAGAGCGTGGCGACCTAGAAGGGGTGGAAAAAGATATTCAAAAAATCCGCCTTGAAAACGGCGTAGTCGAGCAAACTACCGAAAAGCTGATGTACGGCCGCGACAGCAACAAACTATTTCCGACCGATACCGGCAAAGTGGTCACCGGCTTTTTGGTGAAATATTTTGCAGAGGTGATGGACTACGACTTCACCAAGGATATCGAGGAAGAACTCGACCAGATTGCTTTGGCTAAAAAAAACCGTGTTGAGGTTCTTGAGGAATTCTACAATCCGTTCCATAAATTAGTAGAGGATAGTGCCGACGTTTCACGCGCCGAAGCCACTCAAGCTCGCCACATCGGCAACGACCCTAAAACCAACAAGCCTATTTATGCGCGCTTCGGCCGCTTTGGACCAATGCTCCAGCGAGGGGAACAAGGTGATGACCCTAAGCCAGATTTTGCACCACTGCCAATCGGCAAGAAGATAGAAACTGTCACCCTGGAAGAAGCGCTGGAGATGTTCCAGCTGCCCCGTCTCGTAGGTCAAACCGCCGATGGCAAGGACATGAAAGCCAATATCGGCCGCTTTGGGCCGTACGTACAGGTTGAAAAGACCTTTGTATCTATCAAGCCGCTAAGTCCATTTGACATCACAGAATCAGAGGCACGCGAACTATATCAAGCCAAGCTTCAAAAAGAAGCCAACAAGTACATCCAGGTATTCCCAAGTGGCATCCAAGTCGTAAATGGACCCTATGGGCCTTACATCACCGACGGCAAAAAAAATGCCAAAATACCAAAAGATAAAGAGCCGGCCGCTCTCAGCGAAGCAGAAGCCAAAAAGCTGCTCGATGAAGCGCCAACACGCAAGCGTTTTACCCGTCGCCGTAAGGCCTCTTAGCCTGTTGTATTTTTAAAACTAGTTTGTATCTGAGGCAAGATATTTCATAGAGATATTCCTACGACACAATGTATTCATTGCTGTCTATTTCGTGCTAGAATAATTTTAGTTCAGAAGAGGTATTGACTTTTCGGCATGTTAGTTTTATAGTTTATGTTAAATGCGATCATTATGAAGGCAGGGAAATAGCATGGCAGACACTCCGGTGGCAAAATCAGTACTGAATACCGAAAAATTCGTTCAGGATATTTTGGCGAGTATTGAGCGTGATCGTGAACGCGAAATCATTGCCCGTCGCTTTGGCCTTTTTGACCGCCGCGAGACCCTCGAACAGATTGGTGAGCTGTTGGGAATTACACGCGAGCGTGTCCGCCAGCTAGAAAAATCAGTCATCGCCCGCTTTAAAGCGACAGCGGAGCAGGGGCAACTACCCCATATTAAAGAAGTCGAAACCAGTCTCATGCAGCACCTCGCAGAGATGGGACAAGCCGCACGTGTCAGCGGCCTAACGGGCGCAGTTACTGCTGAAAATAGCAAAACCGACCAATCTAGAGTCGTCTTTCTTGCCACCCTATGTCCTCAGCTCAGCGTTATTGAAGAAGATGATCACTATTACCAGGCAATAGGCATTACTAGCGTCCGCGGTGTCGATGCAATGAAGGCTGATATCAAGAAGCTCATCGAGGCGATCACAGCCGCTAAAGAGCCCGTGGCTATCGAAGCGGCAGCCAAAGCAGCTGCTATCACTGCCGCAAGCGAAGCTGCAGCCCTTGCTAGCATTTCTAAGAGCCTAGCAACCCTTAACAACCGGTGGGGCCTTGTAAAATGGCCAATGGTTAACCCGAAGAATATTCGTGACAAGATCTATGTGATTCTCAAAGAAAACGGCAAGCACATGCACTTCAACGAGATTTCTGAAGCCATTAAAGGCAGCGACTTTAAGCGTAAAGACGTTACCACGCAAGCTATTCATAATGAGCTCATTAAAGACAAGCGCTTTGTGCTCATTGGCCGCGGTATCTACGCTCTTAAAGAATGGGGCTACGAGAAAGGCACTGTTGCCGATATTATCAGCGAAGTACTACGCGAAGCAGGGGAGCCTCTGCACCGCGACGAGATCGTCAAACGCGTGCTTAAGAGCCGCTTTGTGAAAGAAACGACTATTTTGCTCAACTTACAGGGCAAGGCTCAATTCAAGCGCGTTGCTAAGGCGACCTACGAGCTAGCTGAAGAAGCATAAGCCATATGAGCCAGGGGCCTGAATTCGACACTCAGCCCAGTGATCTTCGGGCTTTCCATCTGTCGGTACAGCAAAGACTCTTGTCTGTCAGCTACACGGACTGCCATCGGGCCAGAATAGAGATCGACGGCGGAGTGGCAATATATGATGACTACCTAGTAGCTGCAGGGGAACATCCAGAATTCGTACAGGGGCAACAGACGCTAGAAGAAGATCTGAGACGCCGTCCTGATGATGCCGAATATTATGACTGCTGCGAAAGACTTGCCTATGATCTGCTTGAAGCTGGAAAAAGTATGGTTAGTGTTTCATTCTTCCCAGAGAGTAACCGCGACAGCTTTGTAATCTTTAGACTGAGAGATCTAATAACTCCAGACGGGCAGGCAGACGAAGATTACATCTGGCCCACAATAGCGCGTGAAAGGTGGGCAAATCCGGAGCCTATTGATGAAGAGCAGCCTGTAATTGTTGTCGTAGGGCATGATGGTAGGGTGCGTGAAGTCTCCCAGGAATTAAGCTCATTCCCCGATTTAATGAGGCTATCTGCATACGAGCAAGCTCAGTCACCGAATGCAGCGTAACTGCACATAATACGAACACTAACCATAGTTGCTGGCATGTCGCCGGAGTAGCCAAGTTATTATGTAGTATTTATTTAAGTATAGAACTTTGCTTGAGGATAAAAAGGGTAGAACAAAAAGTGATGAGGGAGATGGTAAGGAGCCAAGTGGACGAGAATAGACAAAGGCGCAGACATAAGAAAAGAGATATCAACTAGATGTCGCACAATGTATATTTCACGACTCAAGTATGCGGCCTCAAGACCATTGTGGATACACCTCGATACAGGGGAGCTAGGTTATAATGCGCCAAGTAGCCTGGTATATTCGTTATAATCTCTTTTCGCGCAGACGTCTTTATCGAATAAATACCTGCCTGGACACCTATACTTTTCCGGGTATCCACAATTAAGTCGTTGTAAAAACGTGGAATTTGACTTTTCCACAGTTTGGTCGTGAAAGTATTTGCTTTTTACGTCTTTTGGTTATCTATATATCTTCCCCCTCCTACCCTATATTTTGAGTATAATTTGACATATACTCATATGCATTTCTCTATATATATTTCACAAGCGGAAGCACAGTACTTTTTGTATGTGAACAAAAGACGAACTATAAGGGTAGAGCGGGCGTGTCGGTTTGCTTATACTCTACTTGTAGTAAGCTCGGCCTTCAACCCGAACATCCATATAACTGCCCGGAGTTATATGATCGCGCTCTAACTGCTGTTTAACTGCCAGGTAGGTGCCTGCCTCTTCCCTGGCGTTACCCCGTAGATTAAATTTAACTGGATACTGCACGCCACTTATGCGCACATCCAGCTCGCTGGTGCCCTTCGGTAGGATCAAATCAGTTATAACGAGCTGTTTTGCCTTTAATTGCCCAGCCACCTCTGTTATAAAAGCGACATTCGCTCCTGGCAGCGCAATATCTCCAGGATTAACCGCTAAGCCGCTCTGATCGCTTACAGTTGGCAGGTGTAAGGTGGTGAGAGCCGGAGCTTCGGAAGTCGTGAGCAAAGCACGACCGTTGCTATCAAGTGCGTATACACGCCCGCTTGTCGTCGCCAAAAGAAGTGCGGGTATTGCTGGTTGCAAATACACTCTAGGTCGCACACCGATAAAAGGCACTTGTACGTGAATATCAGTCAGCTCGGGAAATTGCTGCTTTAAACGATTGTCAATACGGGCCGTCTGGATACTGAACTTTGCGCGGTTGAGAAGCGAACTTGAAAAAGCCTGTCGTATGCCAAGTTCATATGCCGTTTTAGGCCTTACATAGAGCTGCGAAGGATCGCTACTTTGCACAAAAGCCAACTGAGGCGTTCCTATGAGGAACATATTTAAGACCAATAAAACTATGGTGGCAACCACGAATCCTGAGCGCGGGATACGCTTGAGGAGGGGCGGACGTTTATCGCGCCTGGTTTGGGCAGCACCGCTCACTGGCTCACTAACGACCTGCCTTATGTTGCGATCACGCGGCGTTGCTGCTTGGACTGCCGGCCGGCTGGCATGATAAGAGAACACTGCCGCTTTACGCTGCGTACCAACATGTATCGGACGAGCACGTCCTTGTACCACAAGAGTTTTTTTCTTAAACATCTTTTTATGTTTGCTTATCTTGAACGGCCGGTGTCACAGTATCCGCTACTTCTAATAATAACATCGCCAGCAGGTGCGCGGCATTCGGCCGTGCTAAGGCAGCTAGTTTGGCGCCGAGTGCCACGGCCTTTTTGGGGTTGTCTAAGAGATCAGTTATAGGAGCCATGAGCGCATAATGGTCTTCTTTTAATGTCTGTTCATTTACCAGACGCACCGCTTTGCGATCTGCTAATACCTGTGCATTCCTGAGCTGATGTCCACCAGCGAGTAAGGGATTTGGCACAACGACGCACGCCTTGGATTGTGCAGCAAACTCGGCAATGCTTGTCGCCCCAGCCCGCGTCACGACCACATCCGCAGCAGCGCTGTATTGATATAAATTGGTCACATGGCCTTTTACTACAACCCGCTGCAGTTCCTTAGGAGATAGATGTTGCTTATACTGCTGGCGTAAAGGCGCCTCCAACGCACGGCCAGCAATGTGAATAACCCATAAACCAGAATAGCGCTCAAGCAAATCAGGGAGACAGTCAGCAACGGCCTCGTTCAGGTTCTGCGCGCCATTGCCGCCTCCCGTGATAAGGAGTACGTGCGTAGCCGACTCGAGCCCTATCTGCCGTTTGCTATCCTGTGCTTGTGCAGGTGTGAGTGTATGGAAGCTATGAGCAATTGGTACGCCTACAGTAACCGTCTTGCTAGGAGGATACACGTAAATCTCTTTTGGCAGCGCGACTGCATGGAGGCGTGCCCATCTAGCAATAATCCGATTGGCAAGGCCCGGCAAGGCGTCGGAATCGTGGGTTATATACGGAATACCACGTAATGCAGCAGCGAGTCCAATGGGCACGCCTACAAACCCCCCTTTAACAAAAATGACATGGGGTCGTAATTTGCCTAATAGCCAGAAACTTTGCCAGAGTCCCACTACCACCCACACTGCATCGCGTAGATTTTTGTACAACGTCTGCACATCGAGTAGCTGTTTTATCCCCTCGCCATGATACCGCCGAAACTTCCCTGCCCTTATCGTAAAACTGCGATCAATGTTTGGGTCGTCAGCCGGCACATCACCAAGCGCATCACCGCGCTGGCCAATGTATATAATGTCTATTTCCGGGCGTAGCCGCTTGAGCTCATGAGCGACTGCCAGGATTGGGGTGATATGCCCCCCTGACCCGCCGCCCGTCATAACGATCCTCATAGACGTTCCTTCCGCCGGTTTGTTCTGTTTGTCTGGGTACATTGTATAAAGTATACCGCGAAATTTGGAAGACTAAGCCTACAGCCGCCATTACAAACAGCACACTTGTCCCACCGTAACTAATAAACGGTAGCGTAATGCCCTTAAGTGGCAAGACTCCCACCATAGCTCCAATATTAATGAGGGCCTGTGTGGCCAACCATGCGAACACCCCCGTAGCAACGAGCCGGGTAAAGTCGTCAGGAGCAAGCTCCATAACTCGCTTAATACGCGAAAGAAATGCAGCAAATAGTGCCAGTAAAATGCTCACTCCGATAAATCCGAACTTCTCGGCATAAATGGCGAAAATCGAATCATTTTCAGCTTCCGGCAAATAGCCAAAGGCTTGCACGCCTTTGCCCAGTCCCAAACCGATCAAGCCGCCTGAGCCAACTGCAATAAGCGCCTGGCAGGCCTGATAGCCAGTCTGGAGCGTGGCGCAATTGCTTGTACTCCCTTGATGCAAAAAAGCCTCTATACGTGCTCTGCGATAAGGCACAGCCGAAATAACAAGCGTACCCAACAACATCAAAATACCAACCACCATAGCAATACGCTTCATCGGCATGCCAGCTACAAAGACCATCACACCAGCCATGGACATCATCACCATCATCGAACCAAAATCGCTCTGCTTCCAGGCGACCACCCCACCTATAATGAGCGTGCCGATAAGTAGTGGCTTCAGCGTTGCTTTCAAATCAGTGATCGTGCCAAGCTTGGCACGTAGCGACAAAAAACCGGCGAGCGCTATAAGAATAGCGAATTTCAAAAGTTCAACCGATTGGAACGATAGCCCCCCTACCCTAATCCAGCGATGCGCTGGATATTGATCATTTACTGGCAACGCGAGTGCCAAAAGCGTTGCCAGACTGGCAACTCCTAAGAGCGGAACGGCTAATTTGCTCCATATATCAAGCGGAATGCGGGCGGTTATTGCGAAGATAATAACTCCCAGACCAATGGCGATCAACTGCCTGGTAATAAAAAAATTACTGCTCACCTGTTTCTCGACGACGAGCGCCGGGCTAATAGCATATACAACTATCAGCCCAATAGCCAGCAAAAGCGCACTTAGAATCAATAAGAGATAGTCGGGCCGATGGCGACGAGCGGTAAGCGGCTGCGAAGACATGGGGGCACGGCGCGTTACTGCCCCCATATAATGGCTGTCCTCCCCCTATGTGAAGCGTAGTTAGTCTCGCCAAGAGAGTGTAATGAGAAACCTGCTTGCACGCGACACATATGCCTCTACACATACCTCCCAATAAGAAATACAATGAGCCCAAGCACGCCCGCAACTTGGCCAATAATCCAAAAACGCATAGTAACTTTGGTCGCTGGCCAACCACTAGCCTCAAAGTGGTGATGAATCGGCGCAATCTTGAAGATCTTTTTGCCGCCCCTTAGCTTCTTAGAGGAAATCTGCAGCGCACTTGAGCCAGCTTCGACCACAAACACGAAACCAATAACCGGCAGGAGCAATACTGTGTCGGTGATCATCGCTACTACACCAAGTGCTGTCCCGAGTGAGAACGAACCGATATCGCCCATCAGGAAGCGTGCGGGAGGGATGTTAAACCAAGTGTAACTGAGCAGCGCACCGACCATCGTCAGACAAAAGCCAGCTACCGCAAAACGTCCCTCAAGTACCGCAATGAGCGCATAGATTGCGAACGCCGTAGAAGTAAGCCCGCCAGCTAAACCGTCCTCTCCGTCGCTAATATTCACGGCATTAGCTGTAGACACTACAGCCGCCACAAATAACGGAATAATCCAGGCACCAATCATCCATTCGCCGTGTACCATAGGTACATGAATACCATGCACATCAAGCTTAAAATAGAAGTAGAGGCCACCAAGCGTCGCGACAAGCGTGGTAAGTAGTAGCTTAATCTTGCTGCGCAAACCGGCAATACCACCACCTGTTCCGCGGACATTAATGATATCATCGAGCAGTCCCACGCACCCTGCACTAATAAAGGCGGCTAGAGGCAGCCAAGTTCCGGAACGACTCAAGTTAAAACACAAGGTTACAAGCGATACCGCCACCACGAATACCATACCTGCCATAGTCGGGCGCAGACGTTTTGGCTTGGCATCGTGCAGTTGCATAAGTACGGTTGCTGGCTTGCCTGTGGCGTCGAGCGTGCGGGGCTTTTTCCACCACTTTCGTCTATATGCAATGGTGGTGTAGATCGGCGTAAGCAAGGTGCTTACTAAAAAACCTAGGAAACCTAAAAGCAGCACTCGAATTAAGGTGTCTGTTTGTACAGATAGGTACAATGTTGTATGCATGATTATCCCTTATTGTTAGCCTTAGTATATCACTGACCCTTTGGCGGTACGCCAAAATTATCGATAAGGGTGTGTCCTAGGCTGGCAAATATCGGCTGCGCTGCGCCCGTGCCTGCATACCCTCCGTTTTTCGGATCATTTACTCTAACCATGATAACATAATCAGGCTTATCGCCGCCCACGAACCCTAAGTAGGTACCATTGAAATCATTTTCGAGATATCCGCCACCTGGCTTGGCAATCTGCGCAGTACCAGTCTTGCCGCCTACCATATATAAGCTTTGATTAAATGGCGGCGTGAGGTAGTGATGGTTCACGACATATTCGAGTAAGCCTTGCATCTCCTGGCTCACCTGCGACGAAACAACATCCGACTTCAGTACTTTGGGCTGCATAACTGTTGTTTTGCCTGACGCGTCAGTTAGTTGATCAACGAGATGCGGCTGGTAGTACGTGCCCCCATTTATGATTGAGGCAAATGCCGCCGCCATCTGCAGTGGTGTAGCCGTCATCCCCTGCCCGAATGCGGTGTTGGCGTAGGTAAGATTGCGTGCGTAGCCGTTATCCGGGTCTGGGATAGTGCCACTGGCTTCATAGCCCTGCTCTATACCTGTCGGCTGGCCAAAACGAAAATGATTCGCCATGTAATCGTGCCATGCGTCACGACCTTTCTTATTGATCATGGTGCCTCCCGGCTGGCTCATCTGCATCAATTCCCAAGTTGCTCCGGTATTAAGTGACAGGTTTAATAGATCAGCGATGCTCTTTACGCCAGGCCCACCGTCTTCTTCGATATTAGTAATGTTGAAGCCGTCCACTTCCCAGTGTGCCGGATCGTTATAGGTTTGATCGGCCTTAATTACTCCCTGGTCCAGCGCTGCGGCAGTCGTGAGTGGTTTCATAATAGAGCCGACTTCCAGTGGCGACGTTACTGCAGCATTAGAAAAGACCGATGGATCGCTCACATCTGTAAAATTTGATGGATCAAAAGTTGGCCAATTAGCCATAGCTTTAATAGCACCAGTGTTGGGGTCTAAAATCAGCGCACTGCCGGAATCAGATTTATCGTTCTTCAGTCCTGCCTGCAGCACACTTTCCAGCTGGCGCTGCATAGCCATATCAATCGTGAGAACAACGCTATCGCCTGGTTTGGGAGCAATCTGCACATTACCGGTATTGGCCGCCAGTGGCACCCCGTTGATATCGGTTACTGCTTTTAACTCCCCGGGGGTACCGCTCAGGTCCTTATTGAGTGCTTGCTCTAGGCCATATACTCCTATGCCGTCATTATTCACAAAGCCTAGCACCTGCGAGGCGAGCGACCCATCTGGATAGGTACGATAGGTCATCTCCTGGGCGCCAATGCCTGCATATTTGTGACGCAAGATAGTGTCTTTGGTGCCGGCTGACAGTTTCTGCGCAAGCACCACATACCGGGTATGCGACGTACCCAATCGACGTCTATAATCCTCAATTTTACCACCAAGCGTTGCCGCCAGCGTTTCAGCTACCTGGTCAGGTTTTTTGACAAGCGTAGGATCGGCAAATAGCGTGTACAACTTCTGGTTGAGCACAATTGGCACAACCGTTCCACCACTATGAGCCTCAATGAGTCCACGCGAGGCCGGAATCTCATACTCTTTGAGCTGATCGCTAAGCGCTGCCTTACGATAATAGTCATAATGAATAACTTGCAGATAAAAGGCCCGAACCCAAAAAATACCGATAACAACTGTTACCAGCGTAAAAACCCACCGTGCGCGCCGAATGGCCTGCTGCGGACGAGCCTGCATGCTATCCATTATATGCTACTATTGCCGAACAGTACTCGTAGGGGCAACCGAAACGAGACCTTTTGCGACATCGCTGTTTTGGATACGATCAACCGCTTGCAAGCGTGCCGAAGCTACTTGCAAGTCGTCCCGCTCAGCTATCAGCGTCGCTTGCTGCTGCTGTAAACTGCTAATTTTATAGCCGTAGGCATTCGTTTTCGTTACCTGTGTGAGATACATCAAACCGAGTAGGAGCGCGAGCACAATTAAAATGATCGTGTTGCTAACCGGCCCGAAGGCATGCTCTTGAGTGCGAAAAGGTGTGACGTTTTGATTGCGCGCGGCAAAAACGTTCTTGCGGCCTAAGGCCAATGAGCTTGAATATGTCATAATGTTTGTTTTTGTTTTAGTGGCCGTCAGGAGCGAGCGTTTATAGCTCGCTCCTTTGGCCGGTTTTTGCAACTAAACTCTCAGTTGAGGTCTTTCGACCCGAACCGTGATTTTTGTTGCCCGGTGGCTTTCGTCAGTTATAACAACTGGCATAGGTGCCCCCTTCTTTTTTGGTTATTTTTGTTTCAATGCGGCGCGGAGCTTGGCACTCCTTGCTCGCGGATTAAAAACAATTTCAGATTCGTCGCCGACCACTGGATGCTTGGTAAGAATCCTGAGAGTTGCATCGTAGCGATCGCCGCCCGCTTGCGCAAATGCCTGTTTGACCATGCGGTCTTCGAGACTATGGAAGCTGATAATGGCGAGCCGTCCTCCAGGTGCGAGCAGCGTGTCGATCCATATGGGCAAACTTGCCTCTAACAAACCGAGTTCATTGTTCACCGCGACGCGTAACGCTTGGAACGTTCGCGTCGCAGGGTGAACTTTGCTGTGCCCTGGCCAGGCTTTGGCAACGAGAGTGGCGAGCTCTTTCGTGGATTTTAAGGGACGCTCCTGCACAATGAGTGCTGCGATCGTCCGAGCTTTGGGCTCCTCGCCATAACGTCTTAAAATATCCGCGAGCGCCGCTTCGGAATAGCTATTGAGCACTATTTCCGCTGTAAGCTCTTGCGTGGTATCCATGCGCATGTCGAGTGGACCATCTTTGCTGATGGAAAATCCGCGACTCGCCTGATTAAGGTGCGGTGACGAAACGCCCAAGTCGGCCAAAATCATGTCGAACTGCTTTCCTTCTTCAGCCAGTTTTTTGCTTGCCGAATAAAAGTCTGCGTGCCTTATGTCCACTCCATATTCACCGAATCGATCCCGTAGGCTTTTTACGGCTGCCGGGTCTCTATCGATGAGCACGGTATGTTTTGGGGCTTTCGTACGTTCTAGTACCGCGCTTGCATGCCCTCCGTATCCGCCGGTTAGGTCGAGGTAGCTATCCCCACCCTTCGGGTCTAAATACGTCAGTGTTTGCTCAAGCAATACTGGAATATGTTCGGATGTTTTACTTCCTTGGTGCATCCTTGCTAACTATACACTTTTTTGTTTTGGTGTTTTTGTTTTTGCAAGATCACCTAATCAGCAGCCAACTTTTTGTTTTGTACGTTTTTGTTTTTGTGGTGAACAAGCACTGGATCGGTCTAGAAGTTATTTTTGTGATTTTAGAAAATCAGCGAGCTTCTTGACTCTGGTGTCTGTTCGTAAGTTGAGAGACTTATGTGTGAGGTGGAGTTTTGGGAGGTGTTCTTTCGAACAAAGGTACCAGGGTTTTTAAAAAGTGGTGCCCTATTGCCACTTGTTGACTGCCGAATAGCTGATCTCGCAGTGTCTTAATATAGCGAATTACGAATAACTTTAAATTGTTAAAGTGCTGCAAATCAACCGGAAATTTATGCAGTGCCAGCCATAAGCCGCCAATACTTTCCGACACGTACTGCCACGATGTCCTTATCGATTCCCGCGTACTCCAGCAAATGCTGCTCAAGAGTTATTCGCCCCTGCTTCGCATCACACTCGCCTTCTGTTTTGCCCATCCGGAACTGCACGTTGAGATCGGCTGTCTGCTCGTCTAGGATATTCCCTTTGAGAAGCGGCTCGACATCATCGTCCCAAACCGATTTGGGGTACAGATGGAGATACTTTTGGAACCCTCGGGTAAGAACTACCCCGCTGGCAAATTCGGCGCGCAGTTCGGTCGGTATTGTCAACCGCCGTTTGTCGTCGAGTTTGCGTTGGAAGTAATCTACCGTGGCCATTAGTACTCGTTTAGGTTAATTAATTTGCTAGTGGTTTTTGTTTTATGTGACCCTGGGTAGTCTATTTTGGATTACCCACGATTACCCACTGAGCTGATCATACTACCCACTACTACCCACATACAAGTGGTTTTCGGTTAAAATAGGACGAAAATATAAAAGTTATCCACAGCTTTGCCACCTTCGCTAAGTTATCCACAATATATGGTGTTAGTCATATTTTTTGACACGCTAAGCCTATTTTCCTGAGACAGTTGGGAGGCGCGCCGCAATATCAAATGTAATCGGGACGCGGGTGGTCTCCTCACGCATATACTGCCCTACCAGCCCAAAGCCTTGGGCATAAGCCTGGCGCATCACACCGAACAACTTGCCGTCGGTCCGAATCAGAGCGAACCCTAAAAAGCCCAGCATAAAGATCAGGTAATACTGATGTCGGAAGAAATATTCTAGCTTCAGATGAAACGGTTTCTTATGTGGTATGTTTGTTTTCATGGTAGACAAACATATCATACCAAGGCATTAGCATTTTGTCAATTATATGTCATGCACTAAGTTTTAGATGCGGTGCCGACGAGTTCCATAATCGCATCCGCTAGTGCCTTGCTATCGTGGCGAATAAATGAGCGACTTGCCGCCAAGAGGTCACCCTTCTGTGAGGCAGCGGCTTCTGAAGCAATGAGCTTACGCCCGAAAGCTCTATAATGGGCCTGCGCTAATTCGCTTTGCCGCACAGGCACCATGAGCTCGCCGACTTGGGCATACTTGTCTAATAATGTCTTGGGGGGTCTTGCGTCGTTGTATAGGACCGTATCTAGCACTGGGCCGCCAGCGAAACGCTCAATCTCGGCAGCGTGATCGGCAACCGAGAAATCAGTTGTTTGCCCCGGCTTCACCACTAAATTGCATACATATACGACGGTCGCTTTGGTCTCTTGTAATGCTTCGGCAACTCCATCAACAACGAGTAATGCCCCCAGCGAAGTGTAGATATCGCCAGGCGCAATCACAACCACATCTGCACGGGCAATCGCCTCGGTGGCGGCTGGATTGATATGCGCAGCCGGCTCGAGAAACAGCTCTGGATTTTTGAGACCGTGTCCAAATTCCATAACATCGATCTTGCCCTCGCCGTGCACCACTATCTTATGATTATCCCAGGCAATACTGAGTCTGGAATTATCTAGCGTAATGGGCACCACATTTCCCTTGCTGCGGAGCACCTTGCCGGCAATGCGCACCGACTCATTAAAATCGTGTGTCATTCTCTCGACCGTACTTAGAAACAGATTGCCAAACGAATGCCCTGCCAGTGGCCCATCTTCATAGCGGTAATTAAAAAGCTCGCGTAATTCCTGAGGTGCATCGCTTAACGCCACTAAACATTTGCGCACATCGCCGGGTGGCAGTACGCCAAAATCATCACGCAATTGGCCGCTTGAGCCGCCATCATCGGCCATGTTCACGAGCGCCGTTAATAAAATGGGTTGTTCTTTTAGGCCGCTGAGCACCGAAAAACTCCCAGTGCCGCCACCGATAACAACTACCCGAGGTAAGGAAGTAGCCGTGTCCATACGCTTAGCATACCCTAGTTACCCTCAACTCCATAAGAGATCGGTGGTAGGCCCCAGGTAACATCTGATACACTGGGTAGCATTATGCCGGGAGCGAGGCGGATCCATCAGATACCAGCAGCCGATAGGCCCAGGGAAAAGTTGCAGCGCAAAGGCGCGGCTACGCTTTCCGACTTCGAGCTATGGGAAGTGCTTGTTGGTATTGGAAGTATGGGCGCGGCCGTTGGATCAATTGCCAAACAGCTGCAGAAACTGCTACAAAAAGGGCCGGACGCGATTACCTACGAAGCCCTCATTGCCATCAAGGGAATAAATATCGCGACTGCCGGTAAGATTCTTGCTTCACTCGAGTTAGCCCGCCGTCATTTAGTGAGAGATATTCAACCCTTACGCACCCAGCAAGACATCCTAGCTCGTCTGCACGATATCCGCACAAAAAAACAAGAATATTTTGTGTGCTTGTCACTCGATGGTGGGCAGCGACTCATCTCACAGCGCACGATTACCATCGGCACCTTAGATGCTGTACAAGCGCATCCGCGTGAAGTATTTGCCGACGCTATCGCCGATCGTGCTGCTACGATCCTTGTCGCCCATAACCACCCCTCGGGCGATCCGCAACCGAGCCGTCAAGATATCACTCTCACCCAGCAGCTCCACGCCAGCGGTCAGTTGCTGGGCATTCCCTTGCAAGACCACCTTATTCTGACTAAAACCGAACATTTTAGCTGCCGCCAGCACCACCTACTTTAGATCAAAAATGTAATTTTTACATACCCTACCTCTGTTATGAAGGGATATTGCATACTAGGTAACCTATGATATGATTGCGCCCAGCGTAATAGGTGGAGTGAGTGGGATGGCCAAATGTTATATCGAATCACGAACGTCAGCCGCGCGTGGCACTGACAGCATTGCTGCCGACGTCGTCAGGCATTTACATACAAGAGAACATCTAGGTAAAGCGGCAATTATCTGCGACCAACCACTAGCCGTGCTGGCAGTGGCGCGTAAACAGTGGCTCAAAATATCCCGCTCTATCCAAAGACAACGCGCCAGCACACTCAATGCCGACAAGATTCTTAAATTTACTCACACTATAACCCATATGCAACACATGCATTTCTCAACGAAATCTCCTCTCGAACAACCAGATGCCAATTTTTACTTTCTGCGGCCACACGATCTTAGTATCATGCCCCTACAATGCTGGAGCGTATATATTTTAAGCAGTCTAGGAACAAGCACTGCCCAGACGCTTCTGATGCAAATTCCAAGCGAAGCACTGATTGTCGACTATACTCACACTGATACTTGGAGAGACTTGGACGTAGCACCTAAATCAACACTCGAAAAGTACGTAGTGCAGGAGTGGCGTCAGGTCGAGCAATTCTTGCGAACGCATAATATCGCCATTGAGTTACTGACAAGTGATATACAGGACGTAGATACTATGGACGACGCACTGGACACCCTGTTAAGTGTGAACCGCAAATTCCTACACATTGCCAACGAATTTCAGCGGACACTAGAACTTGCTAGGCCCCTGCGCCTTACAAAAGAAACACGTGCCCGCTACGATGCCGTTGTACTGCTGGCTCACCGCGTGCAGGCCCTCAGCCCGGGCGCCTTTACTCAGCGCTTCCTGGAGACCTACAACGAGGACGACACTTTCTTTCTCTACGATCATCGCAAGCTTACTTTGGGAGGAGAAACTCTTGAGGTGGCCTTCGGTAGGCATGCTGCCGCTGGCAGATTGCATTTAGCGGAGGCGCTCAGAACGTTTGCTGCGCGACAAGATCTGAAAAATTGAAGTTGGTGCATTTCACTCACTCAAGGTTAAACGCCTATCTGACACCTTACGAGGCCACATAATTGCGACTACAAAAATAAGATTAATCGTTGCAATATAAAGCGGGAAAGCAATTGCTTGCAGCGTAAACGGGCCAACCGACATAATAAGTAGTCCAGCTATCACATCCAGACCATAGAAAAGTGCTGGCTCAGTATGGGGCAAACGAATGGTTTTATGCAAAGCTGGCACGACCGCAATACAGTCAGTGAGTATTGATACCCATACACCAATCCATGGTCTACCTAAGGTAAGCCAGAGTAACACCCCCATAAAACAGAGCACCAGACACAATATATCAAGCTGACTATGTCCACCTACACCCCGCTTTATCGATAACCCTAAGATGCCCACTGACTGTATAAACGCGACTAATGCCAGCCAAACACCAGAAGTATCGCCACCGGCCCACAACGAGGTAACACTCACTGCAGTAATGACAGTCAGCAACAAACGGGTCATCCGTTCAGGCTTTGCCCTACCTTCAAAAATTGCAATACCGTAGGTTATACTCGCGATAACCGGCAATAAGGAGCCGAATATCAACACCATGGCCCTTATAGGCCAGCCCTCTAAAACGATCATGACCCCAGTATACAAACTCGCCTGCATCGGTACGAAAATGTGTCCATAAATCCGGACAACTACGCTACAATGTGGGCATGTCATCCATCCAAATCATTACTAAATACCTTGCCAAGCTCGGTTTAGAGCATGACGCTGTAACGTTGTATATTGCCCTGGCTAAATATGGTCAGTCCACTGCGCTGCAGCTAGCAAAACATACCAAGGTAAGCCGGACACAAGTCTATCGTCATCTGGAATTACTCCAACAATATGGTCTCGCCAGCGCCGAGCAGTTGCAGTACGGTACGCTTTACCGTGCACTTCCCCTTGATAATATCGAAGGGATCCTTGCCAATCGCGAAGCCGAGACAGCAGCCATACGTCGCAATCTCGGCGCTATGACTGCAGCTTTGCAAGTTATCGCTGGCGGGAGTGGCCCCAAGGCAACAGTGCAGCACTACTACGGACAGGCCGGCCTCAAGCAAGTAAACTGGAACCTTACCAAAGCCGACAAGGAGTACCGCTGTTTCGAAGCTGCGCATATCTCCGCTCATTTAGATCAGGCTTTTGCCCGTAGACTGCGTGAACGCTGCATCGAGCGTGAGCTTACGAGTTACGACCTCACCAATGACATACGCGTGCACAGCAAACAACTCGAGCCATACGAACCGACGCGCACTTTTCTCCGCCACGTTGACCCAGCCATACTCACCATCAACTTTGAGGTACTGCTCTATAATGATGTCGTGACATTGCTGGATTACACCAGGATCAATGCTATGGCAATCGAAATTCATCACCCTAGCCTCCACGCTATGATGCGCCAATTATTTGATGCGATGTGGACGCAAGCGACACCACTGACTATATTGCCTTAGGCTCTATGTCTTGGCCGTTATCTTCAAAATATCGGCGCCATATTTCTCTAATTTGGTTGGGCCAAAACCGTTGATACGTAGGAGGTCTTGTTCGGTTTGTGGCTTGAGCGCTGCTACTTCCATGAGTGTTTTATCGTGGGCAATGATATATGGTGGGAGATTTTGCTCCTTGGCAGAGTTCGCGCGCCACGAGCGCAGCTCTTCAAATAGCACATTGTCAACTGGTAAAGTGCTGTCCGTTGCTGTAGTAGCTCGATCTTGGCGCTCATGCGCACCGCTCGCTTCATCAGCTTTCCAGGTAGCAATCTCACCAGCTAGATCTTGTAGTGCCCGCTCACTCCGCGCTCGTAGATCGGCATCTATTTGTTTGGCGAGCGGGCTCACCCGTAGTGCCATACCGTTGAGTCCATCAAGGATCAAATGCTTCAGGGAACGGACCCTGCTGAGTGCCACATAGCCCATGCCCTCTACAAAGGCGCGTGACAAATCAATCCGCGCAGCATCGAGCGTCATACCCTGACTTTTATGCACGGTAATCGCCCACGCTAAACGCAGTGGTAGCTGCGTAAGTTGCGCCCGGCGCTTATCACCATCTACGAGCTCCCAGGTTTCCGGTCGTATCGTAACCCGATTCCCATTTACGAGTTCGACAATAGGATGATCAGTGAGCTTCTCGAAGCCGACCACGGTGCCCAAGCTACCGTTCGCGTACTTGCGATCCTGAGCATTCTTTATACACATAACTTGAGCATGCTCTTTCAAACGGAGTGTCTCAGGCGCCAAACAGGACCGCATTAGCTGTTCAACATACTTTTTGCCACCATGCGTTTCCATATAATATTCATGTGTATCCCCCTCCAGCTCGTCCAGTTGTTCGAGGTTCACGGTATCGACATCGACGTTCACCGTAAGCAACCGAGTCTGAGGTGTAAATGGATCTTCAGTAACGCCAGCTCGAGATCGCAGGGTATCGAGCTGACTTCTGGTGAGTACGCCGGCACGAATGCCGTTCAAAATATTGGTATAGTCTTCATCCTTACTCTGTCGATATTGCTTCTCAAGATAGCAGACAGTGAATACATTTTGTTGCCACACCTGTGCTGCGATGACAAAACTGCCAGCGCGACTATCGCTGCGGTTCACCGGCGGCAACTGGAAAAAATCGCCGCAGAGTACCACCTGGATACCACCGAATGGCTCGTCCACGTCGCGCACGTAACGCAAAATCTCATCCACCATATCCAGACGAAAATCGTGCAGCATACTAATCTCATCAATAATGAGAGTCTGCACCTTTCGCAGCAATTCCTGCCTGGTCTTACCAATTTTAGCAGCCATATGCTTGTCGAAACTATCGTGCACACCAATGCCCGACCAGGCATGAATGGTCGTGCCGTTTAGATGGGTTGCAGCCAACCCGGTTGTAGCGGTTACCGCGACGCTCTGGCCGCGTTTTTTAGCACGACGGATAAACGTATTAAGCACATAGGTCTTACCGGTACCGGCGGCACCAGTGAGTAATACCGACCGACCGGATTCCAGAATTGCCAGTGCCTCGTCTTGAGTCATAACCCTTTATAGTCCCTCCTGCAATACGTGTCGTCATTGTAGCAGCAACTCGTCTAAAGTGAAGCTCTTTTCTGACTCTTAAGCCCCATAAAATGCTTGCGTTGTTCGGGGGATAGATGTTCGATGGCATAGCGGAGTGTGGTGCGTGGCATGGTCGCCGCATGTTCGGTCAAAAAATCGAGGAGCGGTTGCCTGCTTACCCGCTTGCCTATCTCTCGAAGCATCCAGCCTACTGCTTTTTGGATAAGATCTTCTTTGTCGTACAGTAACACCTGAGCGAGTTGTAGCGTGATGTCAGCGTGGCCTTTCTTCACAAATGCAAACGAACTTAAGATAGCCACACGGCGCTGCCAGATATTGGCATTACGGGCCAGGTCAAATAACAAGTCGGGCGAGTGACCGTATAATTGCTCGCCGATAATGAATTCGGCCGAACTGTCTACGAGATCCCCATTGTTTACAAACCCCTGACGAACATTCGCAAGGTAAAGGGCAAAAATTGCCTGCTTCCCAGAAGGATCTGCCAGGGCGTACTGATCAGCGAGCAAAATAACAGCGGCTAGGCGGTGTTCGTGCACTTTGCTATGGAATAGCTTCTGTACCTCGCTGAGTGGTAGTGCGAGAAACTGCCTACAAACTCGACGGATATCAGGCACACGAACACCGATAAATATATCTCCAGCGCCATACTCCCCTTCGCCAGTTTTAAAAAACCGAGCGAGGAATACGCCATCGTCGACGCGGGCCAGACCTCTAAGTCCATCGATGACAGCTTGTGCAGTTAATTCATTCATGATCGCTACGGCTTCAGCAAACCAATCACCATGCCCATAGCAAGCAATGTTACGAAACGATTGCCGACGGCCAGTGCCGTGAGTTTCCAAGGCTTTTGTTCGAAGCTGTTATGGATCACTAGTGTCGTCGCAGCAATACCAATCCAAACCCAAAACGCGGTATTAACCGCATCCATAAAGAAAGACCCCTTAAAGAAGGCGTGCGCCAAAAAGGTAAGGTGAGCGAGAATGTACGCTGTTAAAAGCGAACCAACAGCTGCGGACACCATTGGCCCCACCACCTTTCGTTTGGTCTTCAGATTATTCAAACCAGCCAATTGCTCCCAAACCGTACCAAAAACTGTCTTGGAATACCAAATTGTGCCAACTATCATTGCAGCCACCGTGGCCAGAATAACGGCAAGCCAGTTAACTTCTACACTCATTGCAGGACCCTCCCATGTTACGTTTTTAGTATGCTCCGCTAAGCAGGCACGCGTCTAGCCAGATCTTTTTGTTATATGCCGGCTTGCAACAACATATCATCGTCGGTGCTAGAGAGTTTAAGCGGACGCTTGCGTAGAATTTCGTAACGCAGTCCGGTAAGATTTGACTCCATATAGTCGTCATTGAGTAAATTCACAAATTTGGTTAAATCTTTTTGATTCATAATGATAATGGCACCCGCATCGTCGACCATAAGATCTACGCCAATTTCTTCGGCATGGTCGATCAGTTGCTCTTGCTTAAGCTCCCCTACCTCGATCTTCTGCAATTTATTGATAAGTGCACGGTTACCTTCAACTGCCGACTGTAGCGTAATGCCCTCCGCAAAACTGAGCTTATAGTTTGCCTCAATCTCTTGCACTTTTTTATTGGCAATACTGTTTTTCTTGGCATCGTAGCCAAATAAACGGTCCAGCTTCGCTTCGTTAAATACATATAAGTCTTGGTCGAGGACAAGCATGTGGGCTTCAGCAGGAATCTTGAGCGCAGCAGCCTCAAAAGATTTAAACACCTTGCCGTTCACCATCCAGGTGCCCTCGCCTTTTAGCATCTGGCCACCAGATAGAGCCTTGATGATATAAAAAGGCTGCGGCATTTTGGGGTGACTGACGCGTACCAGTGCACCTTTGATACGTTTGAGGTCATGTTCTTCCTCGGTGAATAATTCGATCTCGTGCTCCTGGGTACGAATCCAGTGCATCACCTCGCGCAATTTCTCAATCTTCTTCCACTGCACACGCTGAATGACACCTGACTCGCCTTCTCCATCGCTAAAATCACGCACAACAACGCCTTCTTCTGCACCCTCAAGGACTTGCTCCAATGTATTGTCGATGAATAGCTCCTGCAAATGCTTGCCAAGGCTTGGATCAAGCTTCGTACGATAGACAACGTTGTTCTTGTTTATCCAGAAAACCTCAAGCGCCAACTCTTCCTTGTACTCAAATAGATTATTTGCCCACGCAAAAACGTCTGTCTCCTGGTAGTCATCATCTTTCAGCTCTGACAATATATCGGCAGGAGCTTCCGATTCTGGTTTGATGATTTGATTATCTGTTTTAATAGGCTCGTCGTCTGGCATACACACCATTCTACCGGACCACTCGTCAAAAAGCTGCTGTAAAAAAGCACTCTGCTAAACGCTAGGCCTTTTTTGCTGTTGCTCACGGGCGCGATTTGCCCACTGATCGGCAAGCTCGTTACCCGGATCATTATTATGACCGCGGACCCATATGAGCGTCGCCTGAGATTGACGATACAACGGGCAGACTTCCCGAACGATGTCGAGATTTTTAATTTCGCCGCCTTTTTTCTTCCAGCCGTTCTTTTCCCATGGTATAGACCATTTAGTAATGACATTGATCCAAAATTCGCTGTCGGTATAAATCTGCGCTTGTTCGTCTCTAGCGTCTTTCAGGGCGGCGATAATCGCTTGGCCTTCCATACGAATATTGGTTGTATTATGCTCACCGCCAAGCTGGCACACTTCCATATTTTTGATAACTGCGAATCCGCCCGTACCCGGATTCGGTTCGCAGCTACCATCGGTATAATAGACAATCATTATATGAGTGTAGCAGAACTCGCATCAGGAGCAGCAGCTATTAAGTCAGGAGATCAGTTGTTAGTTCGCGAGTAGCAACACGGCGCTGTTCGGCAGTATCGCGGTCGCGGATGGTTACCGTACCGTCTTCGAGTGTTTGGAAGTCGATCGTTACACACAATGGCGTACCGATCTCGTCTTGACGGCGGTAGCGCTTCCCGATGTTGCCGTTGTCATCCCACATGACGGCGCCGAGCTCTCTTTTAAGCTGTGCATATACTTCCTGAGCCCTAGAAACAAGTTCCGGTTTGTTCTTGAGTAGTGGGCTGACTGCAGCTTTGTAGGGGGCAAGGCTCGGCTTGAGCTTGAGCACTAAGCGCTTTTCGCCATGTAATTCATCTTCCGCAAAAGCATTGGCCAGTACGGCCATAAGCATACGGCCCACACCTACCGAACTCTCTATGACATACGGGGTAAACTTCTGACGTGTTTCGTCATCAAAATATTGTAAATCTTTGCCGCTCCCCCTTTGGTGAGCACTCAGATCAAAGTCGGTCCGGTTATGCGTTCCCCAAAGCTCCTTGAAGCCCTGTGGGAATCTGAAGTAGATGTCGTGTGCTGCCGCAGCGTAGTGTGCGCGCTCTTTTTCGTCATGCTCATGCCATTGCAAGTTTTCTTTGCTAATACCCAGTCGCTCCACCAAAAAATTCCAGGCGAATTCGCGCCACTGTGCATAGGCGGTTTCTTGCATCTCGGGCTTGATGAAATACTGCATTTCCATCTGTTCTAACTCGCGGACACGGAAGATAAAATCGCGCGGTGAAATTTCGTTTCTGAAGGCTTTGCCTATTTGAGCAATGCCGAACGGCAACTTGGCACGCATCGTTTCCCGTACATTTTCGTAGTTGGTGAATATCGAACCCGCAGTTTCTGGACGCAAATAAGCCACCGAACTTTCATCTTCGACAGGGCCGACCCATGTCTTCATCATCATGTTATACTTGCGCGGTTCAGTGAGCGTATGCTTACCGCAAACGGGGCAAGCTTTGTCCTTGAGAAGTTCTTTAAGTTCGCTCAAGTCGGTCGAATCGGTGTCCGCTAGATGATCAGCCCGCAAACGGGCCCCACAATTTTTGCAGTCCACAAGCGGGTCGGTAAAACCGGCTACGTGGCCGCTTGCTTCCCATAATCTAGGGCTTTGAATAATAGCACCGTCTACCCCGAACACATTATCGTGCTCACGGACCATCGCCCGCCACCATTCTTGCTTTAGGTTATTAACCAGCTCCACACCCAAAGGGCCATAATCCCAAAAGCCGGCTATACCACCGTAGATATCGCTGGCTTGAAATACAAAACCTCGGCGTTTTGCCAAGTTTGTAATATCTTCTAGAGAAACAGTGCTCATCGTGTAATACTTACCTTTCGAGGTCTTAACGTAGGAATTACATACATAAGAGATAGGGCCCTAGAGGCCACTCTTTTGTCCAAACCCTTACTCTGTCTTGACTCTCAGCATGCCCATATCAGTTCTAATTATACCCGAAGATAGGTTTGCAGCATAGAGTACATCAGAGGTGCGAGCTCGCTGGTCAATTGGCTACTCCCCTGCACTTGCGCCATAACCTTAGCAGGGTGCGATGCAAAACTCAGACGAAGATATTTGATATGTGTAGGCCTAAAACGACCACGATCGTCTATCTGGAAGCACATGTCGTCAAAACTAAAGGCATAGGTATGGTCAGACGCAAGCCGTCTACCGTCTATGTCTGTTTCGAGATTGGGCGCATGGCCGCTCAAGTGTAGCAATTGTGCCGCAAACCAAAAACGAATAATCTCCGTCGATACGGTTCTATCGTCGAGCGCTTCAAAAGCAGAGCGTAATACAGTGAAGTACTCCCGCTCGGGCTCGTCCTCTGTTACGCGATGTAATTGTTTGATCAGATCATAGCCTGCCATTGTGCGGTCTAAATCGGTAACGATCGTACCATAGTGAGTAACGAGCCTGGTGGATACGAGCGTACCAAGGTCGCTCTTGCCTTTTACATAGGTGATGATGCTCACACTAAATAGCTCAATACCGCCAGCCAGCTTGGATTTGACACGACGTACACCCTTAGCCATTAGGCGTATTTTGCCTAACTCTGGCGTGAGTAGCGTAATGATACGATCGGCCTCACCATAATCGGTTCTGGCTAGAATAATAGCTTCGGTAACGAGCTGGTTCATATGCCGCTCGTACACTCGCGGATCAATCGAACAAGGTCCAGCAAGGTGGTGCGCGGTTTATAGCAAACAGCCACCACTCCCAGGTCAGCGTGCAAAATACTCTCGATATCGGCCAGTATGAGCGGTGGTATGGTTGTGTTCACGACTACTGGAATGCTTGCCCATTCCGGATATGAGCGAAATTCGTGCAAAAATTCGACTCCATTATGGGCAGGGAGCTGTAGCTCCATGAGCAGAATATCTGGCATACGCCTATCGGCCGCATCGACTGCTGCCTGCCCCCCGGCGACATGCACCACGTGGTGGCCGACATGGGCGAAGGCCCGTGTATACGTTGCCGCCAACAAGGTGTTAGGTTCTATCAATAATATATTTGACATGAGTACAAAATTTATACAAATTGTAATTGCCTGCTCGGTTGCAGCGTAGCTGCCAGGCCTTGTTCGTGCTGGTACCGACCGACACGCAAGCGGCTGTTCATTGAGCGAAAAATGGCATCGGCAACAAATAAGCCTGCCGCGCTACCCGTGCCAATAGCCGTAAGCGGCTGTCTGGCCTTGCCGGCGAGGTCTAGCGCAGTACGCCACCGATCCGCTCTTAGCTCCTCGTATTCACCATACATGCCGGCAACGAGGCCGTGTGGTGTCCGATGAAAGCCAAGCGTGACATGCCGTGGCCGACGCTCCGGCCTAGATGCTTCAGCTTCGACAAGACTAAAGCCCAGCGAAAGTAACGCCGCCTTTAACCCGCGCTGATGACTCATGACCGGCCCATAGCGTCCACCCACTCGTAGCTCCAATTCGACGCCATAATACTGCGCAAAACGACTCAGCTCATGCGCTACATCAACCAGCAGCGAAGATACAGAAACCGGCTCCATGACCAGTTCGACTTGTTCACTCCATAGCTGCAGACCAAGCAGATAGCTATCGACAAGCGTTAACGCGGCAGCGGCCTGGGTGCCGATCGCCCCCACGTCCGTCATTCGGAGATCGCCAGTGAGTTGGCCGAGCTCGGCCTGCCGAGCGATGGTCGTGAGCGGTACTTTGAGTTGCTCGGCAATGGAGAGTAGCAAATCATCAGAGCCCACGCGGACCGGATCATCCCCTATTGCCATCTACTCGCCCTCTCTTAGTTCTCTCTTCATACTAACACACGCGGTCCGTTCACCCGCGTGTAAAAAGCTCTCCGGGATAGGAACAATTACTGAGATCAACCAAGCCTTAGGGCGAGAAGGTTAAATTCGGTAGAATCGTGTTATTAAAGTCGGGCAAAAAATCTGTCGATTCGGTCGATATTTCGAGTGTCACATTACGCAGCGGCAAGATAATAATACTTCCCTGCTTGCTCGTGGTTAACTGACCGTCAAATCTCGTACCAATCACGCTGGGAACTTTGGGCAGGCTATACGGTGCTGCGCTCAATTTCTTGGACTGCACAAAACTGGAGTAACCGGCAATCGCGCTGCTATAAGAACTAGATACTATCGACAAACGGAGCGAAAAAGCGCTATTGCCATTTATATCTGGCACATAATCGGGGTGGAAGTATGAATTGAGTGGCGTTTGAGAGTTGTCGTTAATAACATACGCACTCCACGTCTTGGGATACTGCAATGTGACACTTCCGTAAGCCTCAGGGCCGACATACGTTTTCAACGGACTTTTTGCGGCCTCGGCATATTTTACTGCGTCGCTCGACTGCGTACTTTGAACGGCCACAGAAGCTGCTACCGCTGCCTTTTTATCACTATGATTTTTATAGTCCTGGCGGCTATTAAAGGCCCAGGCACCAAAACTAAGGGCGGCTATCAGAAAAACGACGGTTGCAATGAGAGAAAGAAGCAGGACATTTATAAATCCGCGCTCGCTACGTACCTTCATACTGCTCATGGTAGCGAAATTCAGGCGCTGGCGCAACCCGGGAGAGCTTCCCTAATGATATTCATACAAAAATACTCCGTACGACTCGGCAACACGTTTCTTCCCAGGAATCGTAAACGCAACGCTGGCCAGCCGGACTGGTCGAGTATGCCACTCCTCTATCCGGGCATCTAGCTTACCCATCTGGCGTCCAATCATAAAAGCAAAAACTGCGTCAGCTGGTGGCCACTGCACGGTAAAATAGTTGCCCCAAACAATGGTAACGTGCTTACGGTAGCGACGCGTTCGAAGCCACGAAATGAACGCCAGCAATGGACTTAGTTCAATGCCTACCACATGCACGCCTTGCTTCGCGGCGGCTATCAGCATACGACCATCGCCAGAACCCAGTTCAAGGAGAGTCTCCCCGGGGCGCAAGTCTAATAAGTCGAGCGCGGCTTGCATGTTGCCACGTAGCGTCGGTAGGTAGGGAGGCCCAAAAAATACCGTAAAGGCGGTCAGAAGCAACACTATGCCTACCAAGAGAAACACCAGTGACATTATTCTATTCCTTGCCAGACGTTTTGAGTTTTAGCTGCGAGATCCTATTTTCGGCCTGGTTCAGCGTTTCTTCAAGCTGGTCAACTACCAGCAATCCCTGCTCATAAAGCGTCACCGCCTCATCGACGTGGATATCAGGCCGTTGCAAGGCTGCAAGTATCTCATCAAGTCGAGTGCTGAGGCTCAGATAATCCTTTTTCATGTTAGGCATGCTACTCTACTCCTATTTGATTCTAACATCGGTTACGCGCGCATCGACTGCGCCATCAACAAAATCCACTGTTATGACGTCGCCAACTATGAGATCACGCGACTGCATAATGACGCCCTCCTTATGTATAAGCGCATAGCCACGTTGCAGTACGCTTTCAGGGTCAAAAGCACGAAGCAATTGTCGTTTTACAGTCAGTTGATGCCGGGTATGCACTGCCGCTCTTTCAGCCATATCGAATAAAACCGAACGCGCACCCACTAGGCCCTGCTTGGCATTCTCTAGTATCTGGAAGGTTCTCCGTGCCAGTTGCGTGCGATAGGTGGATAGACCAGCTACCAACGCCTTTCGGTCCGGTACTAAGAGCTCAGCCGCATTACTCGGCGTGCTAGCGCGAACATCGGCTGCTAGTTCGCTGAGACTTATATCTATCTCGTGGCCAATCGCAACCAACGTGGGAATACGACTTGCCGCAACCGCGCGCGTCACCTGCTCTGTGCTAAAGGTCTGCAAATCCTCAGGACTGCCTCCGCCGCGCGTGATAACAAGCACTTCGGGCGGCAAAGGCAACTGATTGCATTGCTCAATTGCAGTCACAATCTGCGCCGGAGCTGAGTCGCCCTGTACTTGCACATCGATGTGTATAATCTCAAGGCCGCCCCACCTCGCATTGATAACCTTGCAAAAATCATGATACGCCGCCGATTCCGCCGAGGCGATCAGACCAATCGATGCAGGCGGATATGGCAATGCCCGCTTACGGTCAGAGTCAAACAAACCTTCAGCTGCCAACTTCGTCTCAAGTAGCGCTGCCGCCTTCTTAATAGACCCTTCCCCCACTGGCTGTATGCTCAAGATATTCAGACTAAAGCCGTACTGATTATGCAGCCTCGGTGTCGCTCTGACCGCAAGGAGCATGCCATCCTGCAGCGGGCCGGGTAACTGATAAACCGTTCCAAAGCATCGCACCACTGCTTCGTCGTCTTTTACATCAAAATATACCCAACGATTCTTACTAACCTTAAAATTCACAAGCTCACCTGTGACTGTAACGTTTGAATACGCATATTCCAGCGTCTGATTCACGTACGCCACAAACTCACTGACGCCGAATGCGAGGTCGCTGCTCATGGTGACTCAGGCCTACGCAGTGTTCGATGATACAGCACATATCCTGGCGGGATCTGGATGAGCGTGTTCAGCACTCTATACATCACCGTTACCGGTAAACTGAGAGCCGCGGGGATGCCAGATGCTGCTAACACACCGGTCATCAGTGCCTCGTAAATACCGATCCCACCCGGCAAAACTGATACAAAACCCGCGAAATTAGCTACCGCGTACGCTAGAATAATTGAACCGACATTCACCCACTTGCCAAAGGCAATGTACACAACGTATACCGTAAATATCTCTGTTATATTAGCGGCGACAGACCATACAAATGGCCACTTTAGCTCTTTATAGTTTGCTTCAATAAGCTTGTAATTCCCGTGGAACTCCTGCACCAACCGCTCTGCACGTTCAATGCTGATTGTCTCCGGATAGTGCGGTCGAAAGATATGGATCACCCGATTTAAGAAGGCTGTAATAGCTGAAAACGTGGCGTGGATGCGTCTCTTCGAACCCATAATAAATACAAACGCAAAGGTACCAATTACCAGGACGGTAGAGACCGACCCAGCGACCAACACCACTAGACTATTCGTCCGGCCCCCGATGGCCATAAACACCAAACCGATTATCAACAAAATTTCGAACGACACAATGACTAAGATAAGCTTCATTAGCTGTACCAACGTAGCCTTGCCGCCGCTGATATCGCCTCTACGCATCCGCACTCCGAAATATGAGATACCGCTCACTCCCCCACTTGGAAAAACATGATTTACAAAATTCAGCTCCAGTGCCGCCCTAAGAACAAAACTATAGGTAAGTTCGTTGCCGACCAGCCGAAAAAGTGTTTGATAAATACGTGTTTGCGCATGGTAATTTGCGACCTGTAGCGGGATCATCAGGGCTAAAATCCAAATGTTTACTTTGGCCAGATTATTAAAAGTGTCGATAATCTGCTGGCGTATAGCAAAAATAAGTATAAGTAGCGCTGCAACCGTCACTAGATTGACGATCACTTTCCAGTTTCGCTTCAAAAAACCAGACTGTTTCCCCATATGCATGCAATTATACGTCAAATCTCGCCTTACCTTCTAACACTCTCCGTGTATGCACCTCTTTTACGGAGATTTCTAGCCACCCTCCTTCCCCAAGTAGAGTCAAGCGTAGTGCAACCAGACCAGCTTTAGCTGGCCTGCGTGTAACGCTCTACTTGGGGAAGGAGGGTGGCTAGAAATCTAGTATACTTATAGGCAGCATATGGTATATAAAAGTATTCTGATATTGGGACGCCAACCGGCAATTGGCCGCGCCGAGCTTGAAAGTCTGTATGGCGGTAGGCATCTTGAACCTATCAGTCAGCAGGCTATAGCCCTGGATATTGAGCCCGATACCATTGCCTTTGGGAGACTCGGCGGCAGTATCCGATTGGGCGTCGTACTTGCTGAAATACCAAGCAAGGAGTGGTCAGTATTAGCACAATATGTAGCCAAAATATTGCCAGAACGGTTGCGCCAGTTACCCCAGGAAGGCAAGCTAAAACTCGGCCTCAGCGTCTTTGATAGTACAGTCGACAACCGCCAGCTATTGCGTACCGGGCTGGAATTAAAAAAGATTTGTAAGAAAACTGGACGCTCAGTACGCCTCGTTCCTAATACCGAGCCAGCGCTCAGCAGCGCTCAAGTCTTACACAATCAACTCACCGGGGATCTTGGCATCGAATTCTTGCTTGTTCATAGCGGTACTAAGACGATTCTAGCGCAAACCACTGCCGTCCAGGACATTACCGCCTATGCAGACCGCGATCAAAATCGCCCTAAGCGAGATGCGCGCGTGGGTATGCTGCCACCCAAGCTGGCGCAGATCATCATCAATCTAGCCACCGGGCTACTAGAGCCGACGAACGCGCATGTCGTGCTCGACCCTTTCTGCGGCACAGGGGTAATATTGCAGGAAGCAGCGCTCATGGGCTACGGTAGCTACGGCACAGACCTCGAGCCACGGATGATCGACTACTCTCGGGCAAATCTGGAATGGCTTGCCGGGCGCCACCATAGCCCACCCTCTACTCTAGAAATTGGTGACGCCACAACGTTTAGCTGGCAGCACCCCTTCTCGGCCGTCGCAGCTGAAACGTACTTGGGCAGACCGCTCAGCACTTGGCCTAATCCCGAAACCCTCCAAGAAGTAAGGAGCACCTGCAACACCATCCTCGAAAAATATCTGCAGAATATAGCTAGTCAAATACCGAGTGGTTTGCGTCTCTGTTTGGCCATACCGGCCTGGAAAGCTCCAAATGGGCACATTCACCACCTTCCACTTCTTGACCATCTCGAGAAAATGGGGTACAATCGAGTAAGTTTTGAGTGTGCTGAGGCTCACGATCTGGTCTACTATCGGCCAGAGCAAATTGTAGCCCGCGAGCTGCTCGTAATAACAAGGAAATAATATGTCACACGTAAAAGCTGGCGGTACCGCCAAAAATGTTAAAGACAGCCCCGGCCAGCGGCTTGGCGTTAAGGTATTTGGCGGTCAAAAGATCCGTACTGGCCAGATTATCGTACGACAAGTTGGTATGACAAAGCGGCCTGGCAAGGGCGCTAAAGCTTCCCGCAACTTCACCATTCATGCCGAGCGCGACGGCATTGTCGGTTTCAAGACCCGCAAAGTTCGCCGCTTTACAGGCAAAACCGTCCGCCGTACTGAAGTTACCGTCGAGTAACAAAGCTTATTTTGCACACTACTGCTTAAGTTGTCAGCCAACTCATACTATTTAGGTACTGGGCGTAGCTGGTTTTTGAATTCTGCTTTCAACCTCTTCTAAGGTTTGCTGCATATAATATCCCTGGTCAAAGACGTGCCCTGCAAGCAAACCTGCGCCGAATGCTGTGACCGCCAAGCCCAGATTCGGATCTTGTTTATCCTTAGCAAAACTCAGATACCCGGCTACTTGGTCATCCATGGCAGCCATTCCTTCAGGTGAGGTGTTCATATGGCCCTGCTTCAGCTGGGTAATAAAGTTAACCATCGTATCAAACACCTTTTGACTCTCAGACATGAGGTGCAACTGTCCCTCTTCAAAGACACCACGAGCTGCTATCTCTTCTATAATGCGCTTTGGATTCGCAGTTGCGCCAGCAGCCATCAAAGCGATCACCTCTCCGGTAAGTTTCGCAGCCCTATCTTCGCTTTTAGCAGCCGTATCCAACCATCTGCCTGCCAAGATCTCAATATGCTGCTGATTTGTAGGGTCAGAGACCAAATTAACGAGGGTGTTGATGGTATTATAGATAGCATCACGGCTATCTATCCACGCCTCCTGCGCCTTCTCTTCTGCAGATGGTTCAATCCGTTCGGGCAAGGCCTTCCTTACAAGTGCTCCTGCATGTACCGCTGGCGTACTTTCAGGCAATCGTCCACTCTGTTCGACTGGATCAGCTGCAGATACAGCTGGAGTGGACAATACTTCCCAACCATGTACCCATGTCCCATTTGTTGAGGTATCTGTTATTGACAGTCCTTCATCTGTTACCTGAATCTCTACGTGCTTGCGTGAGGTAAGCCCGCCATACGACCTATCCCACAACTCTTCTGCGGCAACGGCTCGCACGCCTTCCCCAGCATCAGCTTGAGAGCCGCGACCAAGCCGTAGGACTTGACCTGGCTTAATCTCGACTGTCTTCTTTGCCGTAATCCGATTCTGCTCACTATTTAGACCACTAATGCCAAATCTAACACCTTGCGCATCGGCTACTTTAACAAGCGCTGCCCGCAAAGGAACATCCCCTTCTCCGGGTATTTGTAGCTCACCTACTATGGTGTTTTCTTGACCTTCGTTCTGATTAGGCGGATTGGTTTTTTCCGAGTCGTACAGAGGCATATTGGTCGACAAAATAATCTTGCGCCCCTCCAACATTCCCTCAAATCTTGCTAGCTCAGGAGCAGGTTGAGCGAGGTTCGCTGCATGGGCTTGAGAGACTACTTCCATACGAAAACATTAGCATAATATTGTGCTAATGTCAATAAATACCAATAAAATACAGTACAGCGGATAAATCCGGGCTAGGTTAAATGTTTCTTGATGCGATCAATGACATCGGTAATGACTACTTGTGATTTTACCAAGTAATCGTCTACACCCAGGGCTTCGGCTCGCTTCCGATCAGCGTCTTGACTGAGCGCGGTGAGCATGATGATCTTGAGGTTGGCGGTTTCTGGTGTGTTGCGTAAGATATCTAAGACATCGAAGCCGCTCACCTTGGGCATCATGACGTCGAGTAAAACGAGGTCAGGCTTGTAGCTAATTGCAGCCGCTAAGGCGTCCTCCCCATTGGCTACCCGCCGAACGTCGAAGCCTTCAGCTTGGAGTCGGACTAGATATACACCTGCGAGGGCGTCATCGTCCTCAACAAAAAGAATACGCTTTGGATGCAAAAGGGGTTGCGGCGTGCCCTGAAGAGCGCTATTATCCATGCCTTAACGCTACAGCAAGCTTCCTACTTTTGCAACAAGCTAGCTATAAAGCCGCGGAACATAGGATGCGCACGGTTTGGCCGCGATTTGAATTCAGGATGAAATTGACTAGCCACAAAGAACGGATGATTTGTAGCCTCAATAATTTCTACCAAATTACCATCCGGGCTCAAGCCGGCCGGCCGGATGCCCCAAGATTCGTACTGATCCCGATACTCGTTATTACACTCATAGCGGTGGCGGTGGCGTTCGATGATAGCCGTAGTACCATATAGTTTAGCCACACTACTGCCCGCCTGGATCTTACAAGGGTAATCACCAAGGCGCATCGTGCCGCCAGTATTCTCCTTGCCTGCCTGTCCGGCCATCGTACTAATTACGAGGTGTTTACTTTTAGGGCTAAGCTCCTCAGTTGTTGCGCCAGTTACGCCAGCATTACGGGCCGCAGCGATAACGCCCATCTGTAGCCCTAAACAAATGCCGAGGTAGGGCACTTTATGCTCAAGGGCATACTGCGCAGCGGCAATCTTGCCTTCCAGACCGCGCGTACCAAACCCGCCGGGCACCACTATTCCATCTATGCCTTTAAGAACCGAGGCGACATCCTCGGCTTTCTCGATAGATTCAGCGTCAATCCATTCGATAGCAATATCAGCGTCATTAGCCCAGGCTCCAGCGCGAAGCGCCTCAAATACCGACATGTATGTATCCTGGTTGTCGAGATACTTAGCTACGACGCCTACGGTGATTTGGTGTTTATGTTTCCCTAGGGCGTGATTCACCATCCTAGCCCAATCGGATAAATCCGGTTGCTTCGTGGTGAGGCCCAGTTGCTTGCAAATGACGTTGGCAATACCCGTCTCTTCGAGCGTCAAAGGCACCTGGTAAATGCTGGGCGCATTCGGTAGTAATGCGATAGCCTCCTCAGCTACACCACTAAAAAGACTAAGCTTAGCCTTAGCTCCCGGATTGGTCGGCTCTTCGCTACGTCCTACAAGAATGTTCGGACTAATACCAAGGCCGCGTAAGTCGCGTACAGCGTTCTGAGCCGGCTTGGTCTTAGTCTCCTTGCTCGCTCCCAGGTATGGCAAATAAACCACATGGACATACAGGCAGTTTTCTAGTCCAACGCGCATACCCAGCTCGCGAATGGCTTCAATAAAACTCTGACTTTCAATATCCCCTACTGTGCCACCGATCTCAACAATGTGCACATCGAAGCCAGCGCCAGCATCTTGGATAAATTTTTGGATCGCAGCAGTTAAGTGAGGTACAATCTGGACATCCTCACCCTGATACTTCCCGGCCCGTTCGTCTTCAATCACACGTAAAAAAACGCGCCCGTTCATCAGAGAACTGGCGCTGGTTAATTCTTCATCGATAAAACGCTCGTAATGACCGAGGTCGAGATCGGTTTCGGCTCCGTCCCTTGTTACAAAACATTCGCCATGCTCGCGGGGGTTAAGGGTACCGGCATCGACATTCAGGTAGGGGTCACACTTTTGAAGGTTAACGCGGAGACCGCGGGCTTTTAGCAGATTGGCGATGGAGGCTGCGGTAATACCCTTTCCGAGTCCCGAAAGGACGCCTCCTGTCACAAAAATATATTTCGTCGCCCTTGGCACGCTGTCTACCTCCTCAACGCTTTACATGTTATCTATTTAGACCTGATACTACCCCAATAAACCCTCTCCTGGCAAGAAAAACGTATAAACTACATCATTAACTTTTTATGAAATCGATCGCCGCATTCTTTTGAAGGTCATTGCTACTTTTGTAATCATCATTGCTCATTGTGACCACATGATCAGGGGTGATGCCCTGCTTGTCAATATTCCGACCATTTGGACGATACCAGCGCGCCACGGTTACCTTCAACTCAACCCCCTGTGGCAGCTGTACGATCTGCTGGACACTCCCTTTGCCGTAACTCTTAACCCCAAATAGAGTGGCCGCGTTATTATCTTTCAGTGCACCAGCGGTTATCTCTGAGGCGCTGGCGCTTCCAGCATCGATGAGCACCGCCGTCTTCATGCCCTGCAATAAGTTATTCCCGTTGGATACTTCGCTGGAGACAATTACATTATCCCGTCTTTCCTGCAAGATAAGCGCCCCTTGAGGGAGCCATAAACTCGATACCGAGACCGCGGCATCAACGAGGCCACCGGGATTACCTCTGAGATCAAGCACTACTCCACGTACCTTATGGTCTTTGAAATCTTTGGCCGCCTGATTGGCCAAATTCGCCGTGTCGTCGCTGAACTGATTAATCTGCATGTATCCAACGCTGTCATCTAAGATTTGCCACTTTACGCTTGGAATCTTAATGTCGTCGCGCGTGATTATAAATGTCTGCGGCGTTTTATCGCGCACCACAACCAGTGTTACCTTGCTATTCTTCGGACCCCGAATCTTACTTACCGCGGCATCGATTCTCATACCAACGGTTGTTTGCCCGTTAATACTCGTTACCACATCCTGAGGGCGCAGGCCCGCCTTACTAGCTGGAGTACCGTCAATCGGGGCTACAACGATCAGATCGCCTTGAGCATTCTGGCCTAACTCTGCACCAATGCCGCTAAAGGTCCCGTCCAGCTGGTTGTTAAAGTCGGTTGCAGCCTGTTTATTGAAGTAGAGCGTGTAGGGATCGCCGGTGGCCTCTGCCATACCCGACTTCATGCCATCGAGCAGTTTATTGGCATCTAGCTTACCGTCATAATTATTTTTGAGAGCGTTGTACACCTGGGTGACACTCGAATAATCGAGATTAGCCGGAAGTGTTTTATTCCGGCTCTCGCCGGCGGAGAAACTTAGCTGGCCACGTCCTGTCAAAAAGCCAACGTCGAATACTCCCAATAAGATCATCGCAGCGCCGAATGCATACAAACCACGCCGAAGCCACTGCTTCTTCCTATCACCTTCACTATGCAGTATTTGCACGAAACAGTCCCCTTACCGTATTGCTTATGTCCTAGCAAGTATACGTTAGATCATAACCATAACGCCAATCAAAATAGGCTACCCTTACCTTCAGCAAACTGCTATCTAACTCGCTAGAAGTGGATAAATACTAGGCTGGTTGTGTAGCGCCAACCTTCGCTATACTGTCCATCGAGCTGTTGATTGTATTGCTGCACATAAATTTGTGATTTGTCTGGGCTGACTGCCTCAACCCACATTGCGTGACCATAAAATCCTGCAGTACTAATGGCAACCGAGCCAGCTACTGGATTACTATCAACGGGGATACCGGAGGCGCGTGCGTTGTCCGGCCACTCGTTGGCATTGCCGATACCGCCCCAGTATGGCATATCACGATCCGTCTTGCCGGCCATATACGCCTGGTGCACCTTGAAGGCGGCGAAGGAAACGCATTCCCTGGTGAGCATGCCCCATGGGTCAACCATGCTATCTTGCGGCGCATTGTTCCAGGCATCGGGATATCCTCCATGATCCGGGCTGGTTTTAAAGGTGCCGATGTTATACCGAGCATTGAGAATGGCCTGCTGCTTACGCAAATCACCAATTTGGCTCTGGTTTGCGGCAATTTGCTGATTATATTGGGCCTGTTGAGATTGATTGAGGTTCAATAATCCAGCCTGTTGGCTCCTGGCACTGTCCAATTGGGTCTGCTGCAGACGCTGATCGGAAAGCAACTGATCGATCTTAGCCTTCTGCACTTTGAGTTGCGCTTGGAGCGTATTAATTTTGACGAGCGTTTCCTGTATTTTGGCCTGCACGTCGGTGCGGTACTGTTGTTTGTCGATAAAATCACTGAGATTGCCACTACTGGCCAGCATCTCGATAGTAGACGGCGTACCATCTACATACATTTGCTTAATATCGGCGCCGAGTGTAGCCTTCTCTTGATCCAACTCAGCCTGATTAATATCAATCTGCTGCTGTAAACTCGCTTGCTGTGCAGTATTATCGTTAATCAATTGCTGCACGGCGTTAATTTGGGCTTGCAACTTATTGATCGCATCCTGGTAGCTGGAAGCCTGTGATTGTAAGCCGTTCAGCGCATTTTGTGACTGCAAGTTCTTTTGCTGCAGCGCAGCTATTTGCTCATCGAATTGATCCGCTTGGACGCCTGGCACAACAGCTAAACCAACTGTCAGAATAGTAGCCAATGTAAGCACCGGCACTCCAGTAAGACGACGCCAAGATGTGTATTTTTGCATTGTTTTTTGTTTCATGCGGCTATGCCCCATATACATGCGTATCATACCACGAATCCCCCTAATGGTTCAAGCCGAGCCGCTAGCAGCGCTGCCGTAGGGCGGCAGCACCCTACATCCTCGCTCCATCTTTTAGTCTACTTACTCTTAAATTTGAGGTACCGCCGGGTCGCTACAGTAGAAGATGCGGCACCAATAAGCATACCAAGCAACAACTGGCCAGTCAAAAGCATCCAGAAATGCATACTGAAGTATTGAGAGGCATAATTAATATCCAAAAGTCCTAGGCTCGTGGCCTGTAGTGCCGAGCTACTCGCAACAAAAAGCAAATGGATCACACCAACGGATACTAGCGCCGAAATAATACCGTAGACAATTGTCTCTACTACAAACGGTCCGCGGATATACCAGGTGGTCGCACCCAGCAAGCGCATAATGGTCAATTCATCGCGACGATTAAAGATAGCCATCTGAATTGTGTTGAAGATAATGAGTACCGAGATAACCATAAAAACAGCCACAGCAACAATACCTGCTCGGCGCAAAATATTGGTGGCATGTGCAATCTTATCGATGGCCGCTTTGCGGTCGCCCTGGTATGAAATTTGATCTATAACACCTGTATAACTGCCGTTTGTCAACGCCTTCTCTACGTCGTTGATTTTATTAAGATCTTTTGGTTTGACTAAAATTGTCGCGGGGATTGGATTGTCAGTAGCACTGATTGCGCTCAGTAGCTGAGGGTTATTAGCATTCTGCTCGCGGTAGCGCCCCAGTGCCTGCGTTTTGTCCAGATAAGTCACTTGCCGGACATTCGGCAGCGTATGCAGATCAGCAATAAGCGTATTCACCTTTGTCTGCTCGGCAGAGTCCTTTAGATAGACAGAGACATCAATCTTATCAGTGATTTGAGCAATCGTGTTACTGAATGCGGCGTTGGTGATTACCGAAAACAGCACGATGAGCAGCGTAATAATCATCACTGCCATAGCCGCAATAGCTAACCAGGCATTGCGGACAAAGTTGACCAGTCCGGTTTTGACCACCCGGATAAATCTCAGGAACCTACGATTCATATTTTGTATTCTGCCTCTGCCCGATCGCTACTTACCTGCCCATGTGCGAGTGTTACTACCCGACGCTTCAGTTTATTCACGATCTCCTGGTTGTGGGTGGTTAGCAAAACAGTGGTGCCATAGTGATTGATGCGTTCCAAAACCTTAATGACGTCCCAAGCGTGTTTGGGGTCGAGATTACCGGTAGGCTCATCCGCAATCAGGATCTTGGGCTGACGAACAATAGCCCGGGCAATAGCGACACGCTGGCGCTCGCCGCCGGACAGCTCCATGGGAAGGCGTTTTTCCTTACCTCGCAAATTCACAATGTCGAGTACTTTTGGCACGGTGGCACGTATTTCGTGATTGGTCGCACCAACGATTTCGAGCGCGAACGCAACGTTTTCAAATACTGTACGGTTGGGCAGTAGTTTAAAATCTTGGAATACTACGCCTATCTTCCGGCGTAAAAGTGGAATATCCCGGTCGTGGAGCTTATCGTAATCAATACCTCCAACGATAATTTTACCGCTCGTCGGCTTTTCTTCGCGAGTGAGAAGGCGCAGTAAGGTCGTCTTGCCGGCACCGCTCTGCCCCACAACAATCACAAACTCCTTTGGCTCCACATGGACGCTTATACGGTCAAGCGCGGGCGTTGCCACCTTACCATACGTCTTCGTTACCCTGTCCAACAAAATCATTAGCTCAATTATACCAAACTGTCGTCTGGTTATAAAAAACAGCCGACCAGAAAGACGGCTGTTTTTTATAAATGTCGGTTATTCTTTAGGGCGCTGAGGGCTCATTAGACGAATCAGTCGATTGATTGTTCGTACTCAAGCCAGAAACTTGACCTGTGGGATCTGGTGTAGCCATTTGGCTGGCTGCATCAACGACTACTTGGTCTTCTCCAATTGGTTGTTGTTCGACGCGGGCCATAGCATCAACTTCACCTTGTTCGCCAAGTAACTGCGTGTTGAATGGCTGCGTGCTTGGGACGGCAGCGTTAGCGGTTTGCGTCATAGTATTATTTTGCATGTATTTGTACTCTTTCTTTTTATTTTTATCGAACTGTACAATAATAACATAAACGATATAAAAGTCAATATCTGCAATCAGTGTTAGATTTTTGACCCGTCCTAGATAAATGTTAGAGTTATTAAAATGCGGTCGAGAGAAATTTTTAGCCATCCTATACGCTCATTTCGGACGGCACCTTTTGGTTACACAATAATAGGTCTCACAACCACACCGGCTGCCGAAAGCTTGCCCGACCTCAATTTGACCCCCTATAACTTAGCCGCTCTAGCGATAGGAGCAGTAGGTATTTGTATAGGAAACTTCTTGGTCGAACGCCAAATTAGATTACGTACTAGGTTAGAGACAACATTTGAAGCACACGGGTTTGATGAAAGACTAGCCGAGACAACGGTCGAGGAATGGTGCGCGCGCCAGACTACCCTTATAGCCTGCGAACAATACGGTGTGCGTCAAGCTTGTGAAGAGTACTATAATGGCCGACACGATGCGATGCAACTAGGGTGGCTCCCTCACTTTTAGTCATACTTAATAAATACCCATCGCAGTTTTACTAAATCTCTGACCATTTTGCTTATATCAAGTGGCGATATGTCTACTTAACTTTTGCAGCAAACACTACTTTCCTAACGCGTAATCCAAATATGCGTCAATGAGTGGTGTTACATTGCCGTTAAGGACGCCTTCAGCATCAGAAGTTTCATACTTACTGCGAAGATCCTTTACTTGTTTGTAGGGGTGTAGAACATACGATCGGATCTGGTTTCCCCACTCCGCCGATTGGTTCGGACCCTTCAGCTCGCTGATTCTCTCTTTATGCTGCTCAAGCTGCAGCGCGATGAGCTTAGAACGCAAGATAGTGAGCGCCATTTCTTTGTTTTGTAGCTGACTGCGTTCGTTCTGGATTGCAACTGTGATGCCCGTAGGAATGTGTGTCACGCGCACTGCCGAATCGGTTGTATTCACACTCTGGCCACCATGACCGCCGCTACGGTACACATCAATTCTGAGTTCTTTTTCGTCTATCACCAGATCTTCCGGATGGTCGACTACGGGTAGTATATCCACCTTCGCAAAACTGGTCTGTCGCAGATTGTCTGCATTAAACGGACTCAAGCGCACCAGTCGATGCACTCCATGTTCTCCTTTCAGCTTACCGAAAGCAAAGTCGCCCTTGATCTCCATCGTCACACTCTTGAACCCAGCTTCATCACCGGGCGATTCATCAATCACCTGTACCCTGTAGTCATTCTGCTCTGCCCAGCGAACATACATACGCATGAGCATCTGAGCCCAGTCTTGAGCATCGGTGCCGCCCGCCCCGGCATAGATGCTCAAAATTGCGTCATGATCGTCGTATGGCCCAGAAAACCTCAACTCTTGCTTGAGCGCAGCGAACTGTTCTACTAACTGATTTAAGTTACCGCTGATCTCCGGACGCATTGTTTCATCGCTAATGTCGGTCAGCTGGATAAGATCGTCGACATCTTTTTGGAGATCGAGCCAAGGTTTAATACGCTGCTCAAGTTTGGCCTGTTGCTTTACCACTTCTTGTGCTTTTTGCGGTTCGTGCCAAAAATCGGATTTAGCAATTTCCTTATCAAGGTTTAATTTACGGGTCACCAGGGCATCGACATCAACGCGCTCGGCAGCAGCCTCAAGCTCAGCCTGCAGATCGAGCGCTTGTTGGTGCAGGTCCTCAAGCATAGTCTAACTCTTTGCTTCCGGCTTCACCCACAGCGGCGCAATTTGCTTGTGCAGTTCGCTGGCAAAAGGTTTTTCGCAATTACTCAAGACACCGAATCCCCATATCTTGTCAGCAAACAATGCCCGTGAGGTGTCAACAATCTGCGCTTTGGTTATAGCTTTGATACGCCTTGGTACCTGATAATAATCTTCGACTACTCCGTCGAAGAAATACCGTCCGCTATAACCGCCAGCCACTCCGGCAACAGTCTGTGCACTGCGTTGGAAACGACCCAGAGCGTATGCCTTGGCGGCATCTATATCCTCGGTTGCAATCTCGCCGCGGAAGACATTGTTTAGTTCATCAATGATAATATCGAACAATGCTGGAGCGTTCCGCTGGGATACCTGAGCACCAAACCACCAATTACTACTCAGCTTAGTTTGACCAAACCCGCTGCTCATGCCGTATACCAGTCCACGCTCACGTGCCGTACCCAAAATCTTGGAATAGAGCGTCTCGGTAAGCATAGTATTGACCAGATTGAGCGCATCACTCTCCGGCTCCGCAAGTCGCCGCTGCATAAAACTATCAATATAAAAATACAAATTTTTGACTGATTTGTTGTGGATATACACTGGAGTGTTCTGCGGCTTAGGGCGTTCGTCGGGCAGTTCAATACGCACATCTCCAAGTGGCAGCTCGATATGTTCTAGGGTCGCTTGCACTGCCTCATGGCGTTTGGGAGTTAAATTTCCGGCGACGATAAACCGCAAATTGCGGGTAGTATGAGTACGCTCATAATGTTCGCGCACATCGGTAACGGTTACGTTGTCCATCAGCTTAAGACGCTCTTCGTCGGTTTTAGCCATAAAACCATAGCGTTCGCGTAAGGCAAGGCTGAGATGGCGGAAATGATTATTAGCCCGGGTGATAAGCTCTTCACGCACATTGCCAGCTTCCGCCTCAAACTCATCGGCAAGAAATAGCGGCTTGGTGATAGCCAGCAGCATAAGCTCAAGAATACGCTCCCACTCAAAATCAGCACATTCCGCCTCATAACTAATTTCATATACGCTAGTGCTGGCGTTATTGTATGCACCGTTTTTCTCCAGTTCCGCCTGAAAGATACGACTCTTGGGATAGCGCTCATTCGCACCAAGCAATAGATGCTCCATAAGGTGCGGTGTTTCCCACTTTTCGGGTTTTACCAAATATTCCCCCGCCCGGAAATTGAGTTCAAAACTCATCACGGAAGCGTCCGGGACGTGGATTAACAAACCTTTGGCACCATTTTTTAAGGTCAATTCTGTAACAATATGCTTCATGTTAAGAACCTACTTGCGCTTACGGCCTTGGGCCTTGCGCTGTCGTTCGGCTTTGCGGGCCTTTTTGCGCATCACAGGTTGCTTCTTGACTGCTGCTTGATTGGCTTCTTTTGCCCTAAAGTCAGCTTCTTCAAACTCATCGTCGCCCGTCAGAATGCGATCGGCATTGCTAATAGATTGACGGGCAGCCAGCGTTAATTCAGTTTCGGCGGGTTGCTCGAGCTGAGCAAGGTCGATAGGCTCAGCATGGAAGACCAAACGAATAACTTCTTGGCGCAGGTTGGCCTGCATTTCTTCAAACAGCAATTGGCCCTGACGACGATATTCTACCAACGGATCGCGCTGTCCAATACTAATCCAGTGGATTCCTTCACGCAGGTGGTCCATATTTTCCAAGTGTTGCATCCATAGATTGTCCAGAACCTGTAAATAAATGTCCCGCTCCACTTTACGCATAATTTCTTTTGTAAATGCCGCTTCGCGTCCATCGTACAGTTCGTACGCTTCCTTAATTAGAACATCGCTAAACTTATCTGCACCGGTGTCAAATAGCCGATCCAGACTCGGCTCATCAAGCGGAAATGTCTCGCGCACGATAGACTCAAATTGCTCGGTCAACAAATCTGGCGAGGCGGCGAGCATTCGAGCCTGCTCTTCAATAAAAATCTTAACCCGCTTGCTGATATCATCGCTCTTTAAAATTTCCTTACGCATGGCATATGTCGCCTTGCGGTGACGGTTCATCACATCATCATACTGAACGACATTTTTACGCTGGTCGAAATGGAACCCTTCCACTTTCTTTTGGGCACCTTCCAGCGAGCGGGAGATCAAACGGTTCTCGATTGGCGTCTCGTCATCCACTTTCAGACGATCCATGAGGCCTGCGATACGCTCACCACCGAATATACGCATCAGATCGTCTTCGGCACTCACAAAGAACTGGGTTACGCCAGGATCCCCCTGTCGTCCTGCACGACCTCGAAGCTGATTATCAATACGGCGCGACTCATGACGCTCCGTGCCTAACACAAACAAACCACCCAGCTCCTTAACCTCCTCATCAAGCACGATGTCGGTACCACGACCAGCAATATTAGTAGCTAGCGTAACGGCACCTTTTTGCCCAGCACGCGCCACAATTGCCGCTTCTTTTTCGTTATTTTTGGCATTCAATACTTCATGAGGTACACCTGCCTTAGTCAGCATGCTGCCAAGCAACTCGTTCTTTTCGATTGAGACTGTGCCGAGTAGCACCGGTTGTCCCTTAGTGTGCAGCATTTTTACTTCTTTGACTATAGCCTTAAACTTACCCTTCTCGTTTTTGTAAATACGGTCCGGACGGTCATTGCGGGCCAATTTACGGTTGGCTGGTACTTCTACAACGTCGAGTTTATAGATTTGGTGGAATTCCTCGGCCTCAGTTACTGCCGTCCCCGTCATGCCAGACAGTTTTTCATACAAACGGAAATAATTCTGAAACGAAATAGTTGCCAATGTCATGCTTTCTTGCTGAACTTCGACCCCTTCCTTGGCCTCTATTGCTTGATGCAAGCCCTCGTTATAGCGTCGACCCTTTAGCAAGCGGCCTGTGAATTCGTCAACGATCACGATTTCGCCGTCATTGGTAGCTACGTAATCTTTATCACGCTTAAAGAGCGCCTGAGCACGAAGCGCCTGTTCAAGGTGATAAATGGTGCGGATGTTTTCGGTGGCATAGAGGTTGCTCACACCCAACACTTTTTCTACTTTGTCGACACCCTTCTCGGTGAGGATAACTGTCTTGCGCTTTTCGTCTACCTCATAATGCTTTTCGTTCTCAAGTTGGCGAGCTACTTTAGCGAACTGCGCATAGGCGTTACCGCTCGTCACGCTGGGTGCGGAAATAATTAAGGGGGTGCGGGCTTCGTCGATCAAAATAGAGTCGGCTTCGTCCACAATAGCAAAGTGCAGATCACGCTGCGCAAGCTGATCTACTTCGCGGACCATATTGTCGCGTAAGTAGTCGAACCCAAACTCATTATTAGTGCCATACGTAATGTCAGCGGTGTACGCTTCGCGGCGTGATGCCGGCTTGAGGTGACGAAAACGGTCGTCCTCGTGCTCAGTGTTTGTAAAATCTGGGTCGTAAATATAGGAATGATCAGCAATAATAACGCCAACCGTCATCCCCAGGAATGAATAGACCTTCCCCATCCAGCCCGCATCGCGCTGGGCCAGATACTCGTTTACTGTAACTACGTGCGCACCTTTTCCAGTGAGCGCATTCAGATACACGGGCAGCGTCGCCACCAACGTCTTACCTTCACCCGTCTTCATCTCGGCCACGTTACCTTCATGCAAAACCATGCCACCAATAAGTTGGACGTCGAAATGACGTAAGCCTATTGTTCTGTCGGCTGCCTCGCGCATGACTGCAAAAGCATCGGGCAGTATCTTATCAAGACTTTCTTTTTTGAGGCGCTTTTTGAGTACGCCCGTTTGCTCCTTGAGTTTACTGTCGGACATCTTCTTATAGGTATCGGCTACCGCGTTCACCTCGCGGACGCGCTTTTTGAGGCGCTTCACGGTGCGTGCTTGCGGATCACCAAGCAATTTCTTTAGCAGACCATTCATGATCGTATGACTCCCTCTTTCGTCGTTTTCGGCTTACGACATATTGTAACCCGAACTACCAGAGAAAACGAGTCTAATATGGTGTAAAAATGATTGCCAAAACTATTTTTCAGGCCTCCTGGTGCTTGAGGCGAGCGAGCAGTCGCTGCCGCTTTTTAGGATCGGCGTGCATTTCTTTGTATTTATGCAGCTGCTTCTTTAGTTTTTCCTCAACTATATCGATAGCGGCGTACATATTAATGGTTGTTTCGCTCAGCGTCAGTACTTCATGTGGCAAGTGCATAATAACCTCGCACGTCCGGATTTGTTTATCTTTTGCCTTTCCCTCTTTGAGTTTTACTTCAGCATGTACGCTATCCCGTGCGCGCCGGGGAACGTACTTGTCCAGCCGCCCAATCTTTTTCAGGACGTAGCGCCGCAGGTCGTCGCCTACAGGCATGTGAACACCATCAATTTCGAGTTTCTGGATCATACTGCCCTCCTTTTATATATTAGAGTTCGGATCTACCACCCATATACGGGCGCAGAATTTCTGGAATCATGATGCGGCCATCAGCGGTCTGGTAATTCTCGATGATCGCTTTTAGGATACGGCTAAAGGCAAACGCGGTTGCGTCGGCGGTGTGTACTAATTCGATCCGTCCCCCTTTGCGGCGGATACGGATCTTTAGATCGCGCGACTGATAATCGGTCATGTAGTCGGCGGTGTGCGTTTCGCGGTATTTGCCCTGTCCCGGAAACCAACAGTTTAAGTCGACACCAGCGGCATTCGGCTTACCAATATCTGCCGTGCATTTTTGTATAAACTGATAGGATAGCCCCAGCTGCTGCATGAGATATTCCTGGATTGCAATGTGTAGTTTGTGCTCTTGCAGCCCGGTTTCTGGAGTAGCGAACGACTCCATCTCCAGCTTGTCGAATTGATGCAGACGGAAAATGCCTTCTTCGTCCTTACCATAAGTACCGGCCTCGCGGCGGAATGACGTACTGTAGCCAAGGTAGCGAATGGGAAACATATCTTCGGATAAAATCTCATCCCAATACATAGTGCACAGAGTGTGTTCGGCGCTGGCATTCAACCATAGGTCGTCTTGCTCAATCTTGTAGGTTACTTCCTCAGCATTCAGACGAGCCGAAGCAACATACGGCGCAGTACGCAGCATGGCCGGCGGCAAGACAGGGGTAAAGGGTTTGGTGCTTATCTGTAGATCATTATCGGCAACGAGCTTTCTTATGATGGCCTCGTCGCCAAGCGTATCCATAACAAATTGCAGCAAGCCGAATTGCAAACGGACTAGTCCGCCCTTTAGGTAGGCGAAGCGGGCACCGGCAATTTTGGCGGCGCGTTCTTTATCAATCAGATCGCGCTCGGCACCCAGCTGATAATCATGTTTAGGTACCCCTTCAAGCTGCGGCTTTTCGCCCACTGTTTTGACGATAACGTTCTCGTCCTCGTGCGCCCCAATCGGGACAAAATCGAGCGGCATATTTGGGACGCTGCGCAAAAGCGTTTCAAACTGCGCATTGATATTGCCCAGTCGCTCCTCAGCGGCAGCTAACTCAGCCTTAATTGTCTTGCCCTGTGCGATAAGTTCTGACTCCGGCTTACCGCCCTTCATTTTGTCGGAGTTCTCATTTCGTTGTTGGCGCAAGCCCTCAACTATACCAAGCACATTACGGCGCTCTTCGTCGATATGCAACAGCTGAGTCACATCCACTGGATAGCCCTTTTGCTTTGCTTTTTCTGCTACTTGTTCAGGATTGTCGCGTATGTATTGGATGTCGATCATATATTCGTCCTCATAAATGTAGTTATCGGTAAATTGTCGTTACTTAACTCACAGAACGACTGGAACGAAAGTTTCGACTCAGGTACATCACTAAGTGCTTCATCACAATCTTATTATAGCATCCATTGGCCTAACCGGCAGGGACGACGCACCTAAAGTGAACTTTACTAGACGGCTATTTTATTTATTTCGTATAGTTCTGGGTAACAAAGGAGCTTAAGTATGAGTTTAGATGTAAAAATCCACGCCACGCAAACCAGCATTTTACGAGAACTACTGTTTCATCCCGAGGCAACCTTTGCAGTTTTGCAAAAGCCTACCGGTTTAACGAGCGATCACTTTAACTTTCATATTGGGCGCCTTGTCGAACTGCAGCTGGTCGAGAAAAACGATTCCGGCGCTTACCACCTTACCACTCAGGGCAAAGAATATGCCAATCGTTTAGACACCGATAACAACACTATCGAGCGGCAGCCTAAATCTGCAGTCATCCTGGCGCTAGAACGCGTTGGCACAAACGGCACAACGGAATATTTATTCCAGAAACGCCTCAAAAACCCCTATTTTGGTTACTGGGGGCTGCCAACCGGCAAATTACGCTGGGGTGAAACAATCGTCGAGGGAGCAGCTCGCGAGGCACAGGAAGAAGCTGGACTCACTGCTAATTTCGTAATCGCCGGTGTCTATCACGAGCAGGTGCAACTAGCCGAAACAGGCGAACTCTTGGAAGATAAAATCTTTTTCGTAGCGCGGGGCACTCACCCGCGAGGAACATTGCAGTGCGACTTCGAGGGTGGGCACAATCAGTGGATGACCTTTGAACAAGCCTTCAAAAAGGATAAAAAGTTCGAAAGCTTTGCGCACGAAATCGATATCCTGAGTGGCAAACAATGGCTCGTCGAAGAAACAGTCGTCCTTACTAAAAAACAATTTTAAGCGCTGGTTTTTGAACGTTTCTGAAGCTCAGTAAGAGTAAGCTTAGTACGCGCGCGGGCGTATGCGCAAAATTCACACTCGCCGCCCATAATGCTTTCGCCTACTGGCGGCATATCTCCGTCCATACATGCTTTCATCTCAAGGAGCGTACGTTCAATCCAACTATCGCTGCCTGTGTATGGAATGACTTTGGTTCGAAATTCCACGCGGTCGTTAAATCCATCCAGGTCAGCCCTCCCATTGGCATACACAAAGTATGCAGTGTCGCTCACCGTCAGCTCGTTGCGGCGCAAGAGCCACTGATACACCTCTACTTGACGCTTGTAGCTGATTTGCCAGTCAGCATTAATATCAACCTCTTTGCCTTTAGAGGTCGCCTTATAGTCGACAACGATAACAGCGCCGTCCGGCGCCACCCATAGGTCGTCCACTCCACCGAAAATCAATAAGTTGGTTGGCTCGTGGACAAACTGGACACCGACGAATGTCTCGCGCCATTGATCGAGTTTTTCATGGCTAAACGGCACTGCATCAACTTTATACTCCACCATCAGCGGATGAGGTTCGCCCTTTACCCGATAGCCGTCAAACTCCTTTTTGAATAACTCATCAATCGTTTTGTTGATATTAAACGGCGGCCCTTCGGGGCGTTTAATCTTGAGACGTACATCAAGCCAAAAACAGCGCGGGCACTGTTTATAGAGCTCGATTTTCGAGCGACTCACCTTAAATGGTGTTGTCTGCCCTGGCCGATATGGCACAGAGCGCTCCCTCCAGTAATTCATGTCCTTAGATTGTAGCAGCTTTAAGCCGACTTGCGGATCAGAACAGCTAACGTCTCGATATGCGGTGTATGTGGAAAAAAGTTGAAGGCTTCGAAATAATCTATACTATAGGCATCCTGTAGTTTGGCGAGATCGCGCGCTTGCGTTGCAGGATTGCAACTCAAATATATAATTTTTGGCGGCAATACTTCCAGCACATGGTTAACGATATGGTCGTGCAAACCAGCGCGCGGGGGGTCAAAGATAATAGGTGACGCCGCAGTGATCGCATCGAGCGCCTTTTCACTACTTGTTTCGATAACGGTCGCTTCAAGCGTACTTGTGGAAGCGTTCACTCTAGCCATGGCAGCGCTGGCGGTATCCAGTTCCACTAGTTCGACCTTCTTCGTTGCCACACTGAGTCCAATCGTCCCTACCCCAGCGTACATATCAACGATTTCCGAAGCGTCACAATGCTCTCGGATACGGGCAAGCGTTTCACTAAAGATCGGGATATTGACCTGAAAAAACGAATCGACATCGTATATAAATTGCCTGCCCAGCAGCTCGTCGCTGAGCGTCGCTTCCCCAAGTTCATACAGCAATCTGGTGGGCACTGACGCAGGGCTCTTTGGGTTAGAATAATATACTCGTAGGCCCTTTATCTCAGGTGGCAAAGTTATTTTGCGGAAAGTTTCGAGCTTTACAAATAAAGCCGCAACCGTGTCACCTCGCTGATTACAGCGCACCACCACGCTTTTAAGATCACCGGCACGAGGCGTACTTTTACGTAGTTCGACAACGAGCGCCCGGGCGCCGGCGTCTACTGCCGGTAGTGCAAGCTCACTTCCATGCACAATCGTCTTTTGGTGCGTACCACGATTAAAAAGGGCCAAGTGTAATCCGTCGTCATCGCCCCAAAACGAATACTCCATCTTATTACGATACCGCCATTCCTCACCTGCAGCAGTCATCCGAAAATCAGGAATTGAAACGTGTGCTTGAGAAAATAGCTCCCCTACGATACCTTTTTTATACTCATTTTCGGCGCTAAACTGCACAATCTGCCAAGGGCTCGTGGCCAGATAATTCTTTTCCCGCGGCTCAGCTCTCACCGGCGACCGCTCAATAATATCTACGGTAACTGCCTCGGCGTAGGATTTCTTCCCCTTTAATACATCAATCGTGACGCGCTCACCTGGCAAGGCGCCCCACACAAAGACCCTACGGCCATCAGGCAGCGTGCCTAGCCCCTGCCCGCCGTGCACCATTTTTTCAATGACAACCTCTACCATTTTCCTATACTACTTTCTGGACGCTATTTCGTTACTAATTTGAGTAGTTCTGTGGGGCGATCGATGATACGGTTAGCGTGCGCCTGCTTAAGAGCATGCCGATTATTATAGCCCCATGCCACGGCCACGTAAGGCATACCAGCACGTCTAGCGGCCTCCACATCACGTATCTCGTCGCCAACATAGTAACATTCGCTCAACGGTATTTGGCGCTCCTGTGTAATTTTAGTTAGAGTGCGCGCTTTAGAAAAGAGTCCAATACCACCATATACTTGCTCGAAGTACTGCTCCATGCCGTTATTCTGTAAAAAGAGGCTAATATTTCGGTTACTATTAGTACTTACAATTAGCAGCCGGTGCCCATCAGCATGTAATTGTGCAACTACTCCCTTCACACCCTTGATTGCCTGCACCTGGCTCATTTGCTGTCGCACGGCTTTACGACCCTCGTACACAATATAGGGCAATTGCCACCATCGTGCTCCTACCCGCTTAAGGGCCTGGCGCGCAGATAAACCACGTAAAATTTCAATCTCTTCGTCGTCTGTTGCACGACTGCTGCGTATACGCCTGGTGAGCTTACGAAATACTCCAACCGCTATAAAGAATGTATCTGCCAGTGTCCCATCAAAGTCAAAAATCAGTGTACTCATTGACAATAATCAAATCTAACGCACTCCTGTTGCGACCTGCCATGCAACTGCGCTAGCCATAGCAAAACCGAGTAGCAGATACATCTTTTCTGTATAGACAACGTTCGTCCATTGGCCACGCCCTTTCCACCGGAAAGCGGTAGCCATAACAAACGCTCCCGAGAATATGAAGGTACTCGCATAGACTGCCCAAAGATACGCGGGCACGTGACCACCATATGCAGCAGCAGCTACAACACTCTTTATAATAACCACCCACGGCATAACTGCGCCCACTCCAGCCAACACCGCCAGCAACTTATGCAAACCAGAGCGATTCGCACCGAGTAGCTCTACCGACAATGCAAGAAGTGAGGCCAAAAATACACTCATCCATATAAAACTAAGTGTTGTGAGATCATTCAGGCCACTCATAAGGCTAAGTGTCGTGAGTATCAGACCGCCGCCAAGACCAATCGTCAACCATCGTATCTTATTCACTCCACGCTCCAAGCTCGCCAGGTATTTCTTTTTACCTGAAGTAGCAGCGTACATATGCCCGGCTGCAAAAATAAGCAAGAAAGCGACCGCCACGTACGACAAGCGTACATCAAATAAATGCCGCGTTGCCGTCGCGAGCACCTGGTGCTTATTGGCCGTGGTGGCAAGTTGGTCGACAGAGGGGTATCGCACTGTTATTGCTTCACTAAATTTATTGCCAACGATTACCACACCTACGGCTTGCGCCGCTAGGAATAGCGCTGCTCTTAGATTCCATATACCTAATGTTTGTTGTTTTGCGGGCGCGACAACTGTCTCGCTCTTCTTATTCGTCGTTGCTTTTTTTGCCATAGGTTAACTATAGCACTACTCTTGGCTGTCGCCTATCGGAGCGTGGGGATCTGGCCATCACTTCAACCTTCAAGGCTAGGCAAGCGTTTTTCGCCCTACAAAGGCTCGTACGGAACAAGGCCTACGCCTATGCCGGTCTTTTCGCTAAACTTCTGGTGATATTCTTCCGCTTTGTAAAATGGCCCCGCAGGTGTAATCTCGGTCACTATGCGCGTATCAAGTGCTCGCTGTGTAGCGTTACGGACTTGGATGGCTACGTTATGCTGCTCTTCGTCGAAATAAAAAATTGTCGAGCGGTATGCATCACCATTATCCGGACCCTGGTACTGTAATTCGGTAGGGTCGTGCAAACGAAAAAAATGCTTAAGGAGTATTTCGTAGCTCACTTTGCCCGGATCAAACTCTACAAATGTCACTTCGACATGACCCGTGGATCGAGTTGCCACATCATCATAGGTAGGATTCTTGGTATGCCCGCCAGTATACCCTACTATTGTCCGCAGTACCCCCGGGATTTGATCAAAATAATACTGGACACCCCAAAAACAACCGGCCGCGAATAGTGCCTTTTGCATATTCATACAGCCAGTATATATCAAGCATCAAGCACGAGATCTGGTATACTGATCACATGAATCGCTAGTCCAGCACCTCCCACTAACAGCATAAAGGACTAGCTATGCTCGTACATGCAGATATCGAACAAAAAAGTATTGGTAACTCCCTGCTCTTTCAGGGCTTAACTTTCGACGTAGGCGAACATGAAAAGATTGCCATTATCGGACGGAATGGCGTGGGTAAAACTACCCTGTTTCGCATGTTGGCTGGCGAAGACACCGATTATACCGGCAATATCATTTTTCGTAGTAATGCCCGTGTGGTAGCCACGCGGCAGGAGCACCATGAAGTCGGCACCCAAACCGTCGTTGAGTACATCCTACGCAATCTGCCGGAATATGCCGATCTGCACCATATCATCGAAACTTACCCCCAAACTATGGGCGATAACCTGCCTGCCATTGCCCGTTATAGCGAAGCCCTCGAGCGTTTCCAGACTCTTGATTACTACACTGTAGAAGATCGCATACGGCGCGCCCTTGACGCATATCAGCTAGGAACTGCTGCTGATCGACCCCTCGCAACACTCAGCGGCGGTCAAAAACGCTTCGTAGAACTTATAAGGATTGAATATTCTGCTGCCGATATCGCACTTATCGATGAGCCAACCAACCATATGGATTATGCCGCCAAGCAGGCTTTTTTAGCTTGGTTCCGCACCACCAAACATGCCGTAGTTGTCATTACACATGACCGCGACCTATTGCAGGAAGTGGAACGAATCGTCGAAATTAAAGACTACGGCGCGCGCAATTTTAACGGTAACTACAGCGAATACCTATTTCAAAATGCCACTCGCACTGCCGCCGATCTCAACGAATACGACACCATCCAACGTCGTATCGAAAACATTAAGAAACAGATCCAATCTGCCCGGGCCAAAAAAGCGCGCTGGGGTGGCACAGCCGATAAGAAGAATCCTTTTTTGGTTATTGAGCACAAACTGCTCAAGGAACTCAAGGTCCTTGAGGCACAGGATAAACCAAGTTTTTGGATCGATAAAGAGTCGATAGGTGGTATGCGTCCCAATCTTGAAGCCAGCTATCAAAAGCACAAAGCTAACACCATCCACATCCGCAGGATCATCCATCAGGAGCGCTCACGCGAACTTTTAACCCTCGAAAGCGTGCAGGTTGGCTATGACAAGCCTCTATTTGCGCCCATCACAATGCGAATTCAGACGGGTGAGCGCATACGCATTGTTGGACGCAACGGGGTTGGTAAGACGACGTTTGTACGAACTATCATCAGAAGCCTGAGCGAACAGCAACCTCCAACGCTTCTGCATGGCACGATTAAATCAGACCATCAATTACGACTCAATACTTATGAGCAAGAAATTGACCCGACCCTGTTAAACCTAACGCTCTCTCAAGCTATCGAACACATTTTCAGTGATTTCGGCCTCCCGAGCAATCCCGAAAACATTATGCGCACCTTAAGCGACTATCTCTTCGACCCGTACGGGGATAGAGAGCATTTAGTAGGCCACCTCTCCGGAGGCCAGAAGGCCCGCTTGCAGCTCATTCGCTTGTTTGCCAATGAGCCGAATATCATCATTCTAGACGAACCTACTAATCACCTTGATCTTCCCTCAATTGAAGAGCTGGAGGATGCTCTCAGACAGTATCAGGGAGCACTCGTCTATATTAGCCACGACAGCTACCTTGCAGCGCATATTGGCGGCCGAGAGATACCTATTACTCCCCTGCCGTAGGTCAAAGCCCGGTCCGATACAGGCCTGTCCCTCTGGTCCCCATAGGGGATAATTGATAATCAGCCTTACTAACCAATCATAATGCAGTAACTTCTGGACATTTCTCGCAACTCTGTGCACTTCATCGCACAAAAATCGCAGACAGTGGGGTATCGCTGTGGAAAGCAGTTGTGCAGAATATGCACAGATACTATACTAGTAACTATGTTGACCGCTGTGTCTGCAATACGAAACTACTTTGCTAAACTCGATTTTGAGCCGGAAATTGCCGACCTCTATCTTGCTTTGCACGCGCATGGACCGCAAAGTATATCCGAGCTCTCACGGAATGCCCAGGTAGAACGCACCCGCATTTACCGCCTTATCGACCGCTTAATGGAATCCAATCTTATAGAAGTGGAAATGCAGCATAGGCGCGGCATAATAAAAGCGGCCCCAATTGCCAATCTGCGAATCCTTATCGCCCAAAAGGCGCAGGACCTCAAAAGCCTGCAAGACGAATTAGAAATGCTTGAACAGGTTTTGGCGCGCAATAGCCTCAGCGATCCAGCCAGTCGAGTTCAGTTCTACCCTGGACTGGCGGGCCGCAAACAAATGCTATGGAACGAGGCCCAGGCAAAAACGGAGGTACTCTGTATAACATCTAGGATCGACCAGCCAAAGACCCATACCACTTTTTACAATCGCTGGGTGGCAGCGTGCAATGCCAATGAGATCCACTTCCGCGAGATCCACAGTGACACCTTCCATGAAACTTCTAAAAATTGGTACGCCAAAAGCAATAATGATCACCTCCGCTTTTACGACGCCCGTTGCATAAGTAAGGCACTACTGGCCATTACCCACTCCGTAGATATATACGATAACGTGGTCGCCTATTATCTATGGAAGGATGGGGAAATATTCGGTATTGAGATGTACAATCAAGACATCGCCAATATGCAACGGCGTTTCTTTGAGATACTTTGGACACAGGCAACGACTGAGGAGAATTCCTTTCTATCTAGGCCGAAAGCACTCAAGAAGCCTACAAAATAAAACTAGCCGGCATAGAGTGAGTATTCAAACCTCCGGACACCCATCTCCACTCTCCAAGTAGAGCGTTACACGCAGGCCGACTAAAGTCGGTCTGGTTGCACTAAGCTTGACTCTACTTGGAGAGCTGAGATGGGTGTCTAACTTAGCTATTGACTAAATAGCATAAAGAGTGTACAATTATTTTCATATCTCATTCGGAGCGAGAGACTTCGGGAGGGAGTAAGGAGTTCATATGAAGAGTTCTATTAAGATTGTAAGTTCGAGCATCACGGGCGTTGCTATTGCGGGCCTTATTGCCGCTCCAGCTTTCGCCTGCACACCTAAGGGTGTCATCACCAAATACGTGCAAGATAAAACAACTAATAGTCAGATGGTTGACGCCAATACTGAGGCAAGCGCATTAGTCGTACATCCTGGCGATACACTTATCTATACAGTTGTCGTCGGAAACCAAGGTGGTCCATCGGGAGATGGTGTCGATGACATGATCAACACCAAGATGACCGACAATTTGCCTACTGGCCTGACGCCTGTAAGCGGCAGCAAAGCCATCGTCGAAGATCTTGGTACAGTCAAAGAACAGAAGACCGTTACTAAGACGTACACGGTGACCGTAGACGCCAATACCACTAATGGACAGGTCATCACCAACAAAGCTTGCTACACTGGTCAGGCAACCAATAAAGACAGCAAGCAGGACCAGGCCGGTTGCGATGTTGCCATCATAAAAATAAGCGTCCCCCCTGTTACTCCGCCAGTCACCCCTCCTTCAACCCCTACACCACAACCAGTGCCCCAAACACTCGTTAACACTGGGGCCGGTAACCTCGTTGTTCCAACAGGGGTGGCCGCAAGTCTCGGTTACGCTGGTAACATGCTTCGTCTGAAGCGTCGTGCTAGCAAGCGCGCCTAAAAATAAACCTACACGAAAAGCCTCCATTAAAATGGGGGCTTTTTAGGTTATACCTTACTAATCCTGGGCGCAAACATCCGGGCACATAACGCGTAGTCCTTTATATGCTGATTGATGACCTCTGCACAAATCACAGCGAGGCACAGCCGCTTCTGGTGAGCTAATTGGAGGCCGGTTAACAATCGGGCCAGCTGCTGACGCCCCTTGAGGAACCGCTCTTTCGGCGATCGGAGCGTTATACGGTCCAGCTAGCCCCAGGAAAAGTGCGATGCATCCCACCACATACGCTCGCCAGCGTGCCAAAAAAACGATCATCTTTCTATACCTCCGCTACAAGGGCTACGCATACATACTGACATAACAACAAAATAAGGGCCCTTACGCTAGGTACGCTGCAGGCGACGCTGAAACGCATACCATTTTGCAAAATCATGCCACACACTCTCCGCGGGGACAACATTATTCCCCTCTTCTTCAAGCTCTGCGACCGTCTTATCACTGCCTTCTAGCGCGACTACTCGCCAAAACGCATAATCACTTTGGCCACGAGGCACATCAACTATACTTCCCCACCTGTCCTGGGAAAATAGCTTGATGCGCTTGCCATCAAAATAGACCACTATATCAGTACAGCTCACCGTATGATCCTTTTTATCTGACATGAGTAGCAAAAAATCCTCGGCGCGGAGCCAGCCGACAACTGCGTCCATATATCCACCGGGGAAACCACGGAGCGCCAGAATATTCCAATGAGTTTCAGCCAACAACACAGGACGGCGCAAGAGCTTATAAGCTTCTTTTGCTCTTTGCTGAGTGATCTTCTTAGGATCGTCCGATAGACTATTATCTATGTCGAGATCAACTTGCTCTATGGCTATCGCATGAGGCTCGATTGCAGCACGAAGATCATGTACTACCCGAAGATTGTTGGCAACGAAAGCAAGCGGCGCATTCGCAGGCCCCTCTTTATCTCCATCAACTCGCTTGTACCGATATCGCCGATTCACAAATGCGTAAAAAAATTCACCATATGATTCGGCGCGTAGGAAACGCTCATACACCTCGGGCTCAACATCGAAGTATTGGTATATTCGACTCTCTTTAAACTCGATTTCGAGGGTGCGTATTTTGGCGTCATAGCCAATGGCCACAAGATCGGACGATTCTACAGTAATACGCTGCATAGTAATCTAAGGCTCATTAGCTGCTGGAAGATGTAAGTCTGGATAAAGCCCTCTCGTGACTCCATCCACCTCGTATCGCAGATGTGGAAAAATAACACCCTCACGGGCAGTAACACCTTCTAGATACCAAAATAACCGCTCTGACAGGCCAAAACCACATGCTGGAGGCATCGCATACTCTAAGGCTTCCACATAATCGATATCGAGCATCATCGCCTCATCGTCACCGGCATCACGCATGGCTTGTTGTTCTTTAAAACGATTGAGCTGATCAATTGGATCGTTGAGCTCTGAGTATGCCTTACAAAGTTCGGTGCCGCCCAGCAAGAGATTAAATTGTTCTGTTAGTTCAGGTTTACCAGCTTGAGTTTTGGCAAGCGGCTGCAAAAAGGTAGGAATATCAACCAAGAAGGCTGGTCCAGCAATCGTTGTCCGTACTTTCTTCCAAAGCTTATCGATTCCGCGTGAACGATTCTCGGTCTGCTCAACTTCTATGTTGTGTTCACGAAGTTGTCCCTTCACTTCATCAAGTGTCGAATTGAAGACATCTAAACCGTACTTTTCTCGAATAATATCGACAAAACTTACACGCGGCCAGTCCTGTTCGTCGAGTCCTAAGTCGACCTTCATCCCATTTGTTAGGCTAAAATAGCGCGTTTGCCAGGTTTGATCTGCAATATAACGCACCAGACGCTGCGTTAGTTTCATACCCTTCCGCCAGTCAGCATATGCCCAGTACCATTCCATAGCTATATGCTCTGGCAAATGCTCATCCGAATAATTCTCGTTGCGAAACCGTGGTCCAATATCAAAGACCTTCTCATATCCGCCCACCAAAAGGCGCTTTAGCGGTAATTCATGTGATATGCGTAGATAAAAATCCTGGTCGAGCGCATCCATATGTGTAACGAAAGGAGTGGCGTCCGCACCACCAGCAGTTACTTCAAGCACCGGAATATTAATCTCAATGAATCCCTCGCCTAACAAGAATTCACGTGTTGCCTGCCAAAATATACTACGACGCAAAAAACGTTCAAACACGTCATGGTTTACATTTGTATCAATATACCTGCGCCTAAAACGCTCCTCTTTGTTCGTAAAGCCATCTTGTGTGTTTGGCAAGGGTCGAAGTGCTTTTGTGAGTAAGCGGAGCCTACGTACTTCAATCGATATCTCACCCGTTTGCGTCTTAATAACCGGACCACTAGCTTCCACGAAGTCACCTGAGTCAAGGAGGGACAATTGCTCAATGCCAAGCTGACTTTGTTCGCTATTTAAGCCTTCGACTAATCCTTCTCGAAGAAAAAGTTGGACCGTACCGCTCGCATCCCGTATGACAATGAAGGCAATCTTACCAAACTTACGAATGTTAATAATCCTACCCACAACGCTAACCTCACGGCCTTGCAGTTGGTCAAACTCGCGTGTTACCTGAATTAATTCATGGCTGCGATTAGCGGTTGCCGGATATGCATTAATGCCAAGTTCTTTTAGTTCACCCAACTTGCGCAGTCGTTCATCGCGAAAATCTTTAAGTGTTGCCATATCTGTTTTATCTTACCATATTGTATGGCTCCATCTCTTACCACAAAACCCTTGTATGGCAAATACTTGACTCAAGAGAGCTAGATTTTAGCCGATTTCAATAATCTTGTAGGTAGCGGTCTCGACTGGAGTCTTAATTTCTACTTCTTCGCCCTCTTTTTTGCCCATAAGTGCCTTACCAATAGGCGATTCGTCGGAAATCTTACCATTGAGAGGGTCGGCTTCTACCGTTCCAACAACCTGGAATTCTTTTTCCTTGCCATCACTGCTCTTTAAGCGGACCGTGGAACCAAGCACCGCCTTACTGTCACCCTTAGGGGCAGTAATAACCTGAACGTTCTTAAGGATGTGCTCAATCTCGGCAATACGATTTTCACTGCGTTCCTGATCTTGGCGAGCAGCCGTATATTCCATGTTCTCGCCAAGGTCGCCAAATTCGCGGGCTGTCTTGATACGGTCGGCAATAACCGCCCGCTGGCCGATAAGCCCTTGCAGTTCGGCTTTTAATTCTTCTACACCTTGTTGCGTTAAATGAAATAATTTGTTCATGATGTTATCGTTCTTACTCCTTAAAATCCTCTGGTAGTACTCGTTCCGTAGCCCGATGACAGTTCATTATATCAATCCTCTTTGCTTTGGACGACCATATTTATCACCTTGTCTTTCGCGACCAGTTGTGCTTCTTGGGAACGACGCTGCTTGACTTCGTACTGGTCATTGGCCAGCGTACGATCGCTAACGACTACCCTATATGGCAGGCCAATAAGATCAGCGTCAGCAAACTTCTCACCGGCCCGCGCCGCGAGGCGATCGTCATATAATACGCTAACGCCAGCCGCAGTCAAGCTTTGGTACAAATCGTCGGCATGGGCGATTACCTCAAGCGATTCACCGAGCGGGGCAAGATACACGTCGTAAGGCGCCAGATTAGCAGGCCAAATGATCCCCTTACCGTCATTGTGAGCTTCAACTACTGCAGCTAGAGTTCGGCCGATACCAATGCCATAACACCCCATATAATATTTTTGGCGCTTACCTTCTTCGTCAGTGTACTCGGCGTCGTGCATGAGATTGGTGTAGTGATACCCTAACTGGAAAATATTCCCAACCTCAATCCCCTTCTTTTCTTTCAGCAACCCCCCATCGGGACATGTAAATCCAGCCTTAGCCAGTGCAATATCTGCTTCGACATCAGGCTTATAATCACGATCGATATTGATATTGAGCAGATCGGCACTCTTTTTATTGTTGCCCCCGTACATGTTATGCACGGTGCGTAAGCTCTTGTCGGCAACAACGACAACCTCATGCCCGCTCTTGACCCCTTTCTTGACAAAACCAACAGGGCTGATAAAGCCTGGCTCGCTAGAAAGGTCCTCGCGGATCTCCTCTTCGGTTGCAGGGCGCAGTTCCCATGCACCTATTGCTTGCATAAGCTTAGTTTCGTTTACATCGAAATCGCCGCGAATAATAGCTAGAATGTAGCGCTTGGTTGCTTCGTCGAAAAACAATACGTCTTTTACTTGCTGCCATAGGGGTAAATTATGGAATTGCACGCCGTCTTCCATAGTGGCGCCACGGACCGCCTCCACTTCTTTAAGATCATGGAGTTCTTCGTCAGTGTTCTTAGCGTCGACCTTAAATGTCGCCACATCTTCGTGTGCGGCATAGCCACTTGTCTCGTCTACAAAATAGCGACTTTCGCCCTGCTCGCTTTCAACGATAAACTCGTGGCAGTACTCTCCACCTATATAGCCGTTGTCAGCAGCTACCACATCCACCTGGAGGCCTAATTCAGTAAAGATCGCTTTGTAGGCATCCCACATCTGCTGGTAGGTTTCCTTAAACTGTGCTTCGGTGCCAAAACTATAGCCGTCCTTCATAACGAATTCACGAACTCGGAGCAACCCCCCACGGGAACGCATCTCATCGCGGAACTTCATGCTGAACTGATAAATATTAAATGGCAAATCCTTGTAGCTGACATTAAACTTGCGTACTAAATCCACGGCCATTTCTTCGGCCGTTCCGCCAAGTGCAAAATCCGCACCACGACGGTCGGTAATCTTCATTAGCTCAAAACTTGCCGTGGTGGTCCGATTTGTTTCTTTCCAGAGTTCCAGAGGATGAAGCGTTGGCATAAGGACTTCTTGAGCGCCTGCGTCGTTCATGTGCTTACGCACGACAGCAGTTATTTTGTCGTGTACAGCCTGGCCGAGTGGCAACATGTAGTACCTGCCAGCAACTGATTCACGGATAAATCCACCTTGGGTCAAGAGACGATGCGAAGGGATCTTGTAGTCCGCCCCTTCTGTCTTAGAAGTCCTCCCAAATAATTGTGAGACCCTCATGTGTAACTCCTTACTCTATAAATTGTATGTGTAAATTGACTAAAAACGGTTATAAGAAGAAAACTACGGCCTCTAGGGCCGGGATCATGAGAATAATGCTACCAGTGTGGGTATACTGTTTCATCTCCGGCTAGTATAGCACATTACTTACTGACAAAAATGAAAAGATAGAGATAGGCGACGCCATTCTTGAGCATATGTAAGAAGACGCCAGACCACAGGCTGCCAGTCCGTTCCCGCAATGTGCACAATCCCAAAGACAGAATAAAGGTATCCAGTCCGCCTATCCATAAAAGCTTCCCATCACCTTCTAATAAATGTGGGATGGCAAAGAGGGCACTTACAATGAGCGTAGACCATACAAAAGGCAGTCGCTTGCGCAAACCACCAAAAAGCACGCCGCGGAACAGCGTTTCTTCGACTAACGGTGGTAATACGACCAAACTCACAAAAGTCAACATTTTATCAAGATTGGTAATAACTACCGTAAAACCTATATCCTGTTTTTGGTCCACCTGTATATATGTGAACAGACCCACCACCACCGTAGCGACAACCAATAGAATATAGTACGCGATGCCCACTAGAACCGCCCAGATAGGATCGCTTAACCGGGGCTTCCTCGTAAATCCAGCTGCACGAAAACCGCCGCGCTTCCGCAAAAAAAACCACAATATAAGAAGCGTCAATCCTTCTGCTAGGACTACATACACGAATTGACCCAGAGTGGAATTGACCCATACTTTTGCGTGGCCTTTGGTCATGTGTACTAGCAAGGGCACAATAATGACCACCCCAAGAGAAGCGAATTGAGCAACTACGAAAGAAACAACGATCATGATCAACCCCAGCCCTGGGCCCCAGGACGGCGTCGGAAACACCCTGTTTTTGCCAGGTGTTAATGTCTTACTAAAAGAATCTTCTGACATCTACGATCGTAATTACAACGATTAAGCCAAGCAAGAATACAAAACTAGCCCCCACGATGCGCTCTTCCATGTCTTTCGAGAGTCGCTTACCAAATACACGTGATAGCACAAGTACATAAAAACGACCCCCGTCTAGTGCAGGGATAGGTAAAACGTTCATGATAGCCAAACTTAGTGAGATTAAACCAACTATAAGCAGCACAAACTGATACCCAAGCAAACTGCCATCGTGCAAGACAACGACGATCCCTACCGGTCCGGACACCTGCTCGCTTGCCTTCGCTCCGTCACCATGAAACACAGCATTTATCGCCGTTCCAAGCCCTTGAAACGTTGCAATAGTAAATTGCTTCATGAGCCCCAAGGCTTGCAAGGGCGCCGACCATGTTGACCGAGTAAGCGCAAACTCGGCTGGCGACAATCCTAAGTAGGCGCCATTCTTTGCCTGGGCAGCAGAACGCAAAGTAGCATAAGCGACGTGCTGTTGGCCACCGCGCATATACGTAATTGAAGCTGATGTACCCGCAAATCGCTTGGTGAGTTGTGGCAACTGATCTGCGCTTGAAATCTGTATGGCATTAATAGCTACAAGGCGATCTCTGGTACGCAGACCACTTGTCGCAGCAGGGGTGTGGGGTTCGATAAGCCCAACCAGCACCTCTCGATGTGCTATCTGTGTGTCGCTAGCAATGTGATACTGATTATCTAAAAGCCGGGGCATGCCTACCCAACCAAGAATGGTAAAAATAACAAAAGCGGCAAGCAAGTTCATAGCTACACCAGCCAGCATAATCTTGCCCTTGGTTTTAAAAGAGGACGCCCCAAAGCTACCGGCTTCTGTCGCGGAATCGTTCTCCCCCTTTAATTTTACAAAGCCGCCAATCGGCAGCCAGTTAAGCGTAAACAAAAAACCTTTTTTTGTTTTGCGCGCCCAAGCACGAGGTGGAAAGCCGATACCAAATTCCTCAACCTCTACACCGCCCCGGCGCGCCACAATGAAATGGCCAAATTCGTGTAGTATCACTAGCCCAATAAAGAGCAACAAGCCGAGCACGAGCAAGACGATTGACATGACCCCTCCTTTTATAACATCTGACTAAGCGCCAAAACGTCGCTGGCGGCGACCGTATTCTTTAATAATATCGGTCACGTCCTGTTTTGTCATGTCTGGCCAGTATTTTTTCAAGAAATAAAACTCACTATAAGCAGCTCGCCACAGCATAAAATTACTGAGACGATGCTCGCCAGAGGTACGCACGATCATATCCAACGCAGGCGCTTCGGGGGCGTAGAGCCGCTCGGTAATTGCCTGCTCGGTTATGTTCTGAGGAGATAAACCATCTTCGACGCATTTACGTGCAGCGTCGGCGATTTCCTGCTGACCGCCATAGTTGAAACAGATGAGCAAGGTGCCGCCAGTGAGTGAGCGAGTCGCTTCTTCAGCTTTTTCGACAGCAGCTAAAAGTTTAGCACCTATCCCCTCACGACGACCAAGGTATCTCACACGGATCTTTTCATCCAAGAAATGCTTAAGATCTGAGGTGACCGCTCTGGTGGCCAGCTTCATTAAGTTCCCGACTTCCGACTTATCGCGCTTCCAATTCTCCGTAGAAAAGGCATAGATCGATACAAATTGGACTCCCTGCTCGAAAGCACCGTCGATAACCTCGCGCAGAGCGTTATACCCCGCTAGATGCCCATCGTATTCGGGCAGACTATGCATAGTAGCCCAACGTCGATTACCGTCGACGATAAAGCCAAGGTGCTTGGGAGTAACTGTTGTATCGATTTCCATCTGCAGCATTATATCCTATGCCGGAGACTCGCTTAAATAGTCATTATTTCGGCTTCTTTGGCACGTGCAATAGCATCTATCTCTGTTTTTGCTCTCGCCATAGCATCATCCACTTGTTTCTCGTGACGTTTGGCGTCGTCTTCGCCGATGGTCTTATCTTTTTTGGCAGCATCTATTGCATCCATGGCATCGTGGCGAACAGCACGCAGCACAATCATACTGTCTTCTACCTTACCGTTTAGAATTTTCACAAATTCGCGGCGGCGCTCCTCATTTAAAGGGGGAATAGGCACACGAACAACGCGGCCATCGTCCATAGGATTGAGACCCAGTGTGGGGTTGTCGCGAATAGCACTTGCGATCGCCGAGATATTATTCGGGTCAAAGGGCGTTATTTGAATGAGCTGCGCCTCTGGAGCGGTGACGTTCGCTACTTGATTCAGCGGCATTGGCGTGCCATAGGCCAGTACCATTATGCCGTCGAGCATACTCGCGCTAGCGCGACCAGTTCGGAGCTTCTTTGCCTCATCCTGGAAATGAGTGACGGCATGCTTCATCTTTTCTTCGTATTGCTTTGTGTCCATATACGCTTCTTACCCCCATTAATTACGCAGGGAAAATCCCATGTCTTAGACTAGTTGGCGACTTCGCCTAGCGCCATACGTGAGAAACGACGAACAACAATATTCTCGCCAAGCTTGGCAATATGTTCCTTCATGTATGCGCCGACAGTCTGATCAGGATCCTTCACAAATGGCTGATCGAGTAGACACTTCTCAGCAAAGTATTTCTTTAACATGCCTTCTACAATCTGTGCAACCATGTTTTCAGGCTTGCCTTCGTTTTTAACCTTTTCGGCAAATTCGGCTTGGGCGGCTTCCCGGTCAGCAGCCGGAATGTCGTCGGCACTCACATATTGTGGGCTGGAGGCGGCAACATGCATAGCGAGGTCTTTTACTAAATCAGTAAAAAGCCCGTTACGGGCAACGAAGTCGGTTTCACAGTTTACTTCTATAAGGACGCCGATACGGCTATCGTGGTTGTATGTTCCTATAACACCAGAGCGCGCTTCTCGTTCGCCGCGTTTTTCGGCTTTGGTAAGACCCTTTTTACGCATCTGGGTCAGGGCTTTATCGAAATCACCATTTGCGTCATCAAGCGCTCTCTTAGCGTCGGTCATGCCCACGCCCGTCAGTTCACGCAGGCGCTTGATCTCTTCAATATTTACTGCCATTTTGCTGATCCTCCCTACTTCTTTTCTTCGGTCTTTTCGTCTTTGTCAGGGCTAGCCTTCGCAGCCTTAGCCTTACCAGTCTCTACGGCTAGTTTCAGGTACTCACAAACTAATTGGATTGTCCTGATGGCGTCGTCATTGCAAGGAATTGGGTAGTCAGCAAGGTCAGGGTCGGCATTAGTGTCTACTAATGCGACAATTGGCAAACCTAGCTTACGTGCTTCCTTAACGGCATTACTATCAGAAACGAGATCAAAGATGAAGACTGCGCCAGGCTTGGCAGCCATATTCTTAATACCACCGTAAATAGCGTTCATGGCGTCAATCTCTTCCTGGAAACGCTGTACTTCCAGCTTGCTATATTTATTAGCCAGCTCGCCGGATGCCATTTTCTCTTCCAGGTCATGTAGGTGCTTTATGCGAGCACCGATTGTCGGCCAGTTGGTGAGCATACCGCCAAGCCAGCGCTCGGTTACATAAGGTTGCTTGACTGATACAGCCAACTCGGTAACGATATCCTGCGCTTGGCGCTTGGTGGCAACGAAAAGTATTTGCTTGCCCTCGCCTGCTGTCTGCGCAATAAAATCAAGCGCTTTCTCGAGGCTACTCACTGTCTTTGTCAGATCGATAATATGACTGCCTCCACGCTTACTATGGATGAAGGGCGCCATCTTAGGATGCCAGCGAGCAGTCTTGTGCCCAAAGTGCGCACCAGCTTCTAATAATTTCTTAATGTCTACATCAACAGTAGCCATATAACTATGTCCTTTCTCTTCGGCTAGGTGCCCTGTGGAGCCTGCACGGCCGCCAAAAGGAGGATAATTCCCTTAGCCTGCTTAATTACGTACTCCTTAGAGTATACCAGATACCAACAGGGTATGTCTATGGCCTACTATGAGATATCGTGGAAGTCTATACTATCGCTCCCGAATGTTCTTTGACATTCCTTGTAAAAACAGATACAATTACTTGGATTATGAAAAAAGACATTCACCCCGCTACATATCGCTTGGTCGTTTTCGAAGACCTAAATAATGGTTTTAAGTTTCTCACTCGCTCTACGGTAGCTACTGAAGAAAAAACGAAGTGGGAAGATGGCAACGATTACCCCCTCGTGAAAGTGCACATTACGAGCACCTCCCACCCCTTCTTTACTGGCGAGGAGCGTATCGTTGACATCGAAGGCCGCGTCGATAAGTTCAAGGCTCGCGCAGCTGCTGCCGACGCTGCCCGCGAGAAGCGTATCAAGGCCGCTAAGAAGCAATCCGCTCGCAAAGCTGCGAAAAGTGAAAAAGCAGACGAAAAGAAAGCTGCAAGCAAACTTACGCGTTAGCTATCTCAAGCACACAAAACCGCCGACATATATGCCTGGCGGTTTTCTTTTATAACGCACTGATATACTAAGGATACTATGAACCCATCTCAAATCTCCTCTCCGCCCCAGACCATCCAGTTTAGGACCACATCCGCCCATGGTGCGTTGACGTACCCACCGGTACGCCTCTTTACCCTGTACAAATGTTGTCTTAACATTGGACAATTTGGCATCGAAGGGGGGAGTTGAGGTGGGTTCTATGGAACAAAAAGAAGCAAATCTCCGGCAGGAATTGAGCGATATTGAGTCAAGACTACAAGACCCTGCCATCTTTAGCTCTAAAGACTACCCAAAATTGGCCAAACGACGTACCACTCTAGACGCAATTATTAGCCTATTCAACGAACGCGAACAGCTGCGTAAAAATCAAGTCGAGCTCAAGACTATGGCTGCCGATACCGATCCCGAGTTAGCACTACTAGCAGAAAATGAGCTTGCCGAACTCACAGAAAAGGCTAAGACCAATGAAACGAGATTGCAAGAAGCATTGACACCCCAAGATCCGAATAACGATCGTGATGTCGTCATGGAAATTCGGGCTGCAGCTGGAGGCGATGAAGCCAGCCTCTTCGCTGCCGATCTCTACCGCATGTACATTCGCTGGGCAGAAAGACATGCATTTAAAGTCGAGTTAGTCAGCGAATCTCTCTCAGAGGTCGGCGGCTTTAAGGAAATAATCTTTGGCGTCAAAGGCGATGATATCTACCGTCAGCTTAAATTTGAAGCCGGCGTTCATAGAGTGCAGCGCGTACCGAGCACCGAGAGTCAAGGACGAATCCATACTTCCACTACCACTGTTGCTGTCTTACCCGAAGCAGAGGAAACCGATATCGAGATTACCATGAACGACCTGCGTATTGACGTCTACCACGCCTCCGGCCATGGCGGTCAAAGCGTCAATACAACCGACTCGGCAGTGCGCATCACCCACTTGCCTACTGGTATGGTCGTAACCTGTCAAGACGAAAAATCGCAAATTAAAAACAAGGAAAAAGCCCTGGGTGTGTTGCGAAGTCGACTACTTGCAGCAAAGATTGAAGAAGAGCAAAAACAATTAAGCGATACTCGCAAAAAATTGATAGGCAGCGGCGACCGGTCAGAAAAAATACGAACGTATAACTTCCCGCAGGATCGTATTACTGATCACCGCATTGGGTACTCCCGGAGTAATATTCCTGGCGCTCTGAATGGCGAAATTGATGACTTGATTGAGCAGTTACAGGAATACGAACGTCAACTACTCAATAACGAAGTGTAATGATCGTCAATAATTTTCTGCATAGGGCAACAGGTAAGTTAGAAAAAGCAGGCATAGCAAGCGCACGTTTAGACGTACTTATCTTGTTGGAAGATGTGCTAGCTCGAAACCGGGCTTCAATTTTGGCACACCCCGAACTCAATCTCTCTAGCCGTCAAATCACTATATTGAACAACTATATTACTCAAAGGACACTCCATACTCCACTTGCCTATATCAGAGGTACCAGCATGTTTTATGGGCGCTCATTTACCATAACAACAGATGTGCTAGTACCTCGACCGGAAAGCGAAGCAATGATTACCTTATTGCTGCGGATAAGTAAACGCGCCCCAAACGCTCTACATATTGCCGATATTGGCACGGGCTCAGGCTGCCTAGGCATAACTGCCAAGTTAGAATTACCGACTGCACAAGTGGGCCTTTACGACATAAGCCCGGCCGCCCTCGCATGCGCTACACATAATGCCAAACTCTATGGCGTGGAAGTAATGATAGAAAAAGTCGACCTTATAAAAGAAGTATCTACACCAGGGAGTCGTTACAATGTCGTACTCGCCAACCTGCCCTATGTACCGGATGACTTTCCAATTAACCAGGCAGCCGCACATGAACCAAAGATTGCGCTTTTTGCTGGCTCAGACGGACTTGATTTGTATAGACGAATATTCATGCAGGTTGCAACATTAACCGATAGGCCCCGGCACATTATTACAGAATCCTTGCAACCCCAACACTCTAAACTCAAAAATATAGCCAAAAAAGCGGGGTATTATCTGCAAGAGACCGAGGGTTTGGCACAGCATTTCCTAGATACCTTAGACCGGATAGGCCCTAACTAGAAGGAGCAGTACCAAGAGTAACAGAAACCGTTTGCTGCTTGCCGCCCCTGAGAATATTCAGGATCACCGTATCACCGACTACATGCTTATTAATGATTGCCGAGAGGCTGTTCGTTTGATCAATTGCGATATTGTCTATTTTGGTGATGATGTCGCCCTCTTTTAAGCCAGCCTTGGAGGCGGGTCCATCACTTAGAATCGTATCCGAACCAGTAGCGCTGGAAGTGGGGATATACGCACCGCGGGCAACACTTAGATTATACTGTTGCGCTACATCATTAGTCAGAGGGATGTATACGACACCGAGGAAGGGCCGCTGCAGCTTGCCAGTTTGCTCTACAGATTTAATAAGACCGCTTATGTCGTTGATAGGAATCGAGAAACCAAGGTTCTGAGCCCCATTCGCTACCGCCGTATTTATTCCGACAACGTCACCATCCAGATTAACTAATGGACCGCCGGAATTACCCTCATTAATAGCTGCATCTGTCTGGAACATATCTTCTAGATTCTCGTTACTTGCACCGCTCGAATCGCTGGCCTGAAGGCTACGTCCATAGCCTGAAATAATGCCAGAAGTAACCGTATTCTGGAATTGGCCTAGAGCGTTGCCGATCGCTACAACCGGATCACCAACTTTCATCTTCGTCGAATCGCCGATGGAAACAGGCGTTAACTTTTTACCCTTGGTGTCACCTATCTTCAGGAAGGCGATATCAAGGCTATCGTTTTGATTTGTCCTTCCTACGACTGACACATTATCAAACTCCGTGCCATCCGAAAGTGTAACCGTTACTTTAGTCGTCCCCGCAGGCGCTACATGCCGGTTTGTAATGATTAAGCCATCAGAAGTCAAAATGATACCGGTGCCAGCCCCCTGTTTTTGGCTGTCGGTACCAAAAAAACCCTGTGTCGTCTGTAAGGTGGTGATCGAGACTACACTCTGACCCACTGTTTGGGCAATATTGCTTATGAGCTGCCCTTGTGTTTTAAGGACCACTTGCTGTTTCTGAATAGTAGTAGCCGGGCTCTGATTCTTGTCGGCAAGCCAACCGCCCAAAAAGCCGAATGAAATGCTTAAAATAAGTAACAAAGCAATAGCTAGAAATCGAATACGGGGATGATTAGGCCCTAAGGGGGCTTTTTTGTTTGTCTTTGGCGACCACTGCGGAATAAATCCCTGCTGTTCCGTTTGTCGTTCGTCCGTTTTTAAAGGCCCTTCGTTATCCATTCTCCCCTCACTCCCTCTCTAATGTAATAATGCACGTACAGTACTAGTCGCGTTAACGGTCAACGATAATACTACGGCTATAATAATGGTATAGGTTGTTATCATAATTTCTAAACGTACTACTTTGGATAATCGATCGTAGTGATCTAGGTAATATAACGCCGCCAGACCATAGCCAATTGCCACGAGCAACAAGGTTGGCTGAGCGATAAAGCCATAAAAAAGGAGCCAGTGGCCAAGTACCCATACCAAGGCACCTGCAAAATAGCCCCACAAATATGACAGGAGCTTAGCATAAGGCTCATCGAAGCTGTCGAAGAAATGTCGTGCAGTGAGATAGCATATCAAAGAACTGGTCAGAACCAATGCGTAGAGTGCGCCGCCGCCCCATCCCAAAAAAAGGGCAGTCAGACCACTCAAAAGGCCAATCATCGACTGCAGCGAAACCATAGTTGCCCCCGATGCAGGCTTCAAAAATAACAGCCACAGCGCATACGCGGTCGCCCATAGCAGTTGCAGCCACTGCGTATCGCCGTGAACCATAAAGACCAGTAATGAAACGCCAACGATGATATCGACGGCATTTGCCCGAACATTAGCTGGCCAGAATCGAGGACGCACTGCAAACATACGCCACTTACTTAACAAAATAATGGCCAAGGCTAGCTGGACAAAATCAATTCTCACGAGTACCAGCACGAGTAGTGCAAGAAGAATGTTCAAGCTAACATGTGCTAATCGCGAAAAACCACTGGCCGGTTTAATTTTGGCTACTAGTTGTCGCATCCTGCCCTAAGATTATCACAAAATCATCACCTGTGGCTTGGATTGTGTTATCAGGCAATCTGGTTGTCGCCTTAACACCGAAACGTTTTTCAAGGTAATTCTTAGTGTATGGTTTTTTGCCAGCAGTGAAGTCAACGAGCACAGTTTTCGTATAGGTGTGCGCTGGGGCGTCAGCTACGTTAACTACATTATATCCATAGGACTTTAGCTGATCCGATTTGCTCGTTGCTAGTCCGGCGGTATTGGTACCATTCAACACGGCCACTGCTCCATTTTCTTTTGCCAAATACGGATCCCTTAGGGTATTACGAATATAATTCTGTATCTGACTATAATCATTAAATCCCGCTGTTGGGCGAACCACCGATGCGCTGCCTGCAGCGTCGGTCATGACAAAATTGTTTGGCGGGTCGGCTAAACCGACAGATGTTATGCCATTACCCGGAATATTCTTGCTAATTTGCATCATCCTCAGGGCATCGTTAATACTGAAGTCAGTTGAGATATGATCACCAAACGCACTCATCAGTTCGGATATTTTAAGGGGATTAGTATACGTGCCGGCTGTCAGAATCTTACTACTTAAAGCCTGAATAAATAGACGCTGCCGCTCTGTCCGGTCAAAGTCGCCTCTTAGACTTGTATGCCGGGTACGAACATACATGAGAGCACGTAAACCATCGAAATGCTGCTGACCGGCGCCAACACTAAGTACATAGGGTTTGTGCGTATCTTCGTTGTACATGTAGTCGGTAACCGCCGCCGACTGCGGGACATTAAAGTCGACACCGCCAACCGTATCTACTGCTTGCTGAAATGCATGAAAATCAATAAGCCCATAGTAGTGGATTGGGATACCTAGCACATCGGTCACTGTTTGTTTGGCAGCAGCGATGCCAGCATTCTGAGCCTTTTGCGCGTCTTTAGGCGCTGTATTAAGGGATCGATATTTGGCATTGGCATATACGGCATTGATCTTCATCGATCCATACGTGGGAACAGTAACCCAAAGGTCCCGGGGTATACTGACGAGGTCCGCCGTTTTATTCACAGGATCAATGCTCGCAACAAGCAACGTGTCGGTTAGGTCAGGCCCGTCATGACCGTCGCCCCCTTTGCCGAGAAGAAGGACATTAATGCGGCCGTCGCCCTCCCCTTTCAATAATTCTGGCTTTACATTCGCCTGTAGCGCAACCGCCTTACCACCGCCCTTTAGCACCTTGTGAATTTTCGTAAACGCTTTTATACCTAAGAAGCCCCCAACGATAAGTATAAGTACCCCCAACACCATCGCTGTACGTACACCCCACTTACGGATAGCATACCAGGTGCCTACTGGAGTTTTAGTCTTTTTACGCTTACGATTTTTCTTGGCTTTGGCGTCAATCTCACCGCCAGGCAGCGTCATGTGTAAAAGTGAGGCGCTGCTATCGACTTTGCCCTTGGTTTTCTCTTTACCACCCAATTGCGCAGTCTGTGGTAAGGTCGTATGGTACCCCTCCGGACGCCTGAAATCATCGACACGACGGCCACTCGTTTTAAGTCCATCCAGATGTAACGATTGACGCTTTGCCGTCTGCGACCCCATCTCGGAACGTGCTGATGAGCTCAAAAAACCATCAAGCGCCTGTCGTGGATTACGACCAGAATTCTTCTTAAAATCGTGCATAGCGATGGGGCTTAGTATAGCGGCTTTCAGCCGGGCCGTAAACATATGCGATATGTAATTTACGGTGAGACTAATCGTGCTGCGGCATTTCCGCGAGCCTAGTTGCGCGCAGCAAATTGCGCCTGTAGGTCGATGTAGTCTAGGTAGACCGATACACTTGTGGTTCCGATCGTTTTAGCGAGGCTATTTTGAAACGTCGTATTCCGGCCGGCACCTGTTGGAATATTGGAAGTCACCTGGCAATCGTCCACCCCATTGACGTAGAAATCGGCTGACGTACCAGTCGTATTTACTGCCACAGTCAGTCTATACCAAGTGCCAGCAGACACGGCAATAGTAGTATCGCAGGTTGTCGAAGAACTATTGCTATTACAAACTCCTTGCCACTTACCGCCATTGACGTTATCACTATATTTAAAGTAGCAGCCATCTGCTCCATCAATGTTGCCTAAATTATTGGCATCGTCAAAGCCAGCACGATAAATAAAGCGCTGCGTACCGGTTGAAAGTACGGGGATCTTGACGTCTGTCTCATAGCGCCAATAGTCTCCGTTGCCAAGCAAGATACTGCTTTCATTCCGATCTGAGGAACTCACTAGACTAGCGCCGGCTGCAGTCGTGCCTGTTTCTTGCTCTACAATTCCCGGGTGGCCGGTCGCGCCCGCCTGCGTGCCGTCATCATTAACTGCATTTGTACCTGAGACAGCAAAGGTAAAGTAAGCATCGTTTGTGGCACTAATCATCTCATTGGTTATGTTCCAGTCAGAATTTGCGCTCGCTATGCAGTCTCGCCAAAAGCCAGCCTCACGGCAACGGAATTTATTAAGGCTAGAATTGTAGTACATTGCACCATCGACACCAGTTGGATCGCCGGTATTAGTCTTGTTACCCAGGACGAGAATTGTACCCGTAGTATCCCCTGCGGACGGGCCGATAATGATTTTATCGTTGGCAGTGTCCACAGTTAAATAGTTAACGGAGCTTGAGTTTTGAACTATGAACGCCGTTGCCGAGTTGGTGTTAGTATGGACTTTCGTGCCTGCAGTAGATGCATTGGTAGTAAGATTGATATTCCCTGTGCCGCCCTGAATAGTGGTAGCACTAGAACCGTTAGTGCTGCCGATAGTAACTGTATCTACGCCCGCCCCCGTGGCACTGCTAGCGATATTGACAGTTTGAGTGTTGGTCGTTGCCGCATCGCCGATGCTGATTGTGTTCGACGATGTTGATCGCCCTATGGTAATGGCTCCTGTTTGCGACGTGCCGCCCAGTGTCGTTGTCCCCGTTGTCGATCCGCTGCCAAATAACAGATTTTCATTGAAAAGAGATCCTAAGGATAGGGTACCACTCGCTTGGGCGTCAATCTGTACAGCAGATGCGCCGTTACCACCTTGGATGCTCGTCGTTGAAGAAGAGCCTGATGATCCAATAGCTATGGTTTGAGTAGCAATAACATTGCCGATATTAATAGTGCCGCCCGAGCTGCCGCCTTTTATATTGACCGTCGTACTGTTTGCGATCGCACTACCAATATTGATAGTCTCGGAGTTCGAACCATTACCAAGATTCAAGCCGCCTGACGAACCGCCGAGAATGGTCGTGACGTCTCCCGAGTTGTCCGAGCCGATATTGACGGTCTGAGTACCGCTCGAGTCTGTGGCTATATTGACCGTGGAACTTCGGAGGCCGTTTTGCGCACCGATGTTGACGGTACCGGCATTCGACGTGCCTACATTTACGGTGCCAGTTCCGCCGGTATCCAGAAGGAGAGTGTTAGTACTCGCCGCCTGAATAGTAAGGTTGCCCGCGCTTGTCGACCATGTCGAGGCCGCACCTGCTGTAATCGTGACGCCATTCCCTTGAATGACGGTCGTGCCGGTTGCATTCGGGCCCGAACCAATGTTAACTGCCGATCCGCCACCAGCCGTGTTGGTGTAGCCAATATTAATTGTTGCCGTGCCGGAATTTTGAGCTGTGCTACCAATGTTAGTAACCGTATTAGCGTTGGGCGAAGTCTCAATATTGGTCGTCGTGCCGTTAAAGGCTGAACCAGTGCCTCCAGTCGAACCTCCCGTCGAACCAAGGTTAATATATCCGCCACTAGAGTCCACTGCAAAAAGCGTGTTGCCTGCACTGTTCTCGATCTGAACAGTTGTCGTAGAGTCAGTGGTTGGTTTTTCAAAAAACTGTCCCTGGATAGCAAAGCCAAAGACAACAGCTCCTAACCCTGATGCATTTTGTGCTCTTAGGCTCAAGAAGTTACCGCCACCAAGGCCGCCGTTTGCATCCTGAATATTTATATCATTGACTGCGCTGCTAAGCTTGATGGTTGTATTAGCGCCACCGGCTGAGGCGTTGTAGGCGGTCTGCAGCGAGCAACCGCTTGCGCTGTTGTCTGTACAGATGTTTGCGTTAGCATTAACAGCTGGCAAAGTAAGCGCGAAGTTGCCGGTATTTGGTGTCGTGGGACCCTGTAATGTCAGGGTACCCGTACCACCTGATCCTTTGAAGACGATGGCGCCTGTATTAGATGAGGCCGTACCAAGCGTCAGTGCATTATTATTGGTAAAGATGCCTGTGCCACCCTGAATGGCTGCAGTTGTGGTGATCGTATTGCCCGTCGATATCGTGCCAAAACCGGAAGCAATAGAGCCAGTCGAAAGAGCGCCAACTTTTTGCAAATTACTGTAGGTAGCTGACGAATCGATTGCAGCATTCTGCAATAGTCCAGTCCCAGATAACAGCGTCGTACCGTTATAGCTCAACAGGCTACTAAAACCAGTGCCGAATGCAATGCCATTAAAGGTGTTGTTGGTAGCAGCCGATACACTTCCGAAGCTTAAGCCAGTGATCGTGTTCGAACCGGAAGCGTTATTTGTGCCTGCGAGATTAATTGCAACACCCTGTAAGGTTGTCGTGCCACTGCCGGCGCTATCTGTAACTGCAAAGGTGCTCGCGCTGCCGCTGGTTACGTTCAATGTTTGTGTAAATAGCTCGCCGATGCCAACGGTCGTACCATTATCAGTAATGCCCGAGTTGCCAAGCGTCTGGGAACCGGTAAACTTGGCGATTGTATTATTCGTACCGCCGGCAGTAGTCACTCCGCCGCCGCTGCCGGCACAGTTACCAGAATCAGTGCAAATAATTCCACTAGCGTCAGGTAGGGTCAGCGTTCTGTTGGCGGTTGGTGTGCCAGGCACAATTGTTACTGTGTTGCCATTCGAAGCATTATTAAATACCAACGTACCATCTAAGGTGCTAGCTTTCCCTAAAATGAGCGAGTGTCCTGATGTGCTGACCGTCAGAACAGTATTGCCAAGTGCGTTCTGTACATTGAATGCATTGGTTGAATCGCTGCCATTTTCGAAAGCTACGGTGGCGCCGGTAAATGTTTGGCTGGCGTTCAATTTTGCCAGATTACTATCGTTACTCAGATTCGCCGAGGATATCTGCGTACCATTAATTTCGTACACATGGCCAGATGTAAGGTTGAAGTGGCCGCTTGCAGTGAGGACGCCGCCGGATTGGGCAAGGAGTGAATCACCAATTACCTGCGAACCGGTAAAGACCGGCAGCGTACCGATGGTACCGCCCGCAGTGGTAACACCCCCACCAGCGCTAGAACAGTTACCAATAGTCGTACAGATAGTATACGTCCCTGCTGTTGCCGCGCGGTCGAAGTTGTATGTTACCGCACCAACGGGAGTCCCCGAAAAGCCTACTGTTGTTGTGAAACCGCCACCAGTAGCAGTAAACGTAGAGCTGGCGTTGCCTTGCAACGTCAGTGTTTGCCCCGTTGCGCCAACAGTAAGTGAACCGCCTGGCGTTATGCTTAATGCGCTCCCAGAGCTCAGCGTACTGCCATTAACTGTCAGATTGCCGCTGAATGTCGCATCACCGGCGGCTGCAATAGCCAAACGAGTAAGTCCATTTGTGCGGATATTGAGGGCGTTATTATCGTTCGTGCCCAACACGCCAGCGGCGCTAAAACTATTACCATTCTGAACAAAGGCAGAACCGCTACCTGTCGCGAACCCACAGTTTGAGCTGTTATTAAGGCAAACAGTGCCCGTACTATCTGGCAGCGTAATGGTCCGCGCCGCAGTAGCTGTGCCAGTAATAGTAAAATTATTTGTCCCTGGCGTTAGCGAACTGCCTGCAATATACAAATTGCGGAATGGCGTTGAACTTGCGCCAAGATCTACTGTGGTGCTGCCAGGTAATAGCGACGTGTTAATTGCTACTGAACTTAGATTAGAAAGCGCCGTGTTGGCACCACCGCCACCACCGCCCAAGCAGTTTCCACTGCTCAAACAAACAGTACCGCTGGCATCTGGTAGCGTATATGTCTGTGCGCCCGTCAACGCACCTTGGACTAATGTTCCGCTAAAATTCGCTGCACCATAGGCTAACACCAAAGATCCCGTCTGGCTATTAGCAATGCCCAGAGTGGCGCTACCGCCCTGAACTACCAGGTTCACGCTCGTCGTAACAGTTGTACCCGTGTCGCTAATGGTAGAATTGCCAATCGTACCGCCAGTGCTGGTAAACTTTGCCAAACGATTGTTCGTACCCGAGCCCGTAACTCCGCCACCGCTTCCTGCGCAGTTGCCACTAGTTAGACAAATGGTCGCAGTGCCGGCGCCAGGATCCGGTAATGTGTACACTGTGTTCTGTCCGAGAGCCGCCGTCACTATATTGCCGGTGTGCGTAGCACCGTCATTGAGCGACAGCGTACCAGCTTGGGCATTCGTTCCAAGGGTAATGGTACCGCCTTGCAAATTTGCGTTGCCACTTGCGGTAAGCGCAACTATATTAATTAGGTTGCCACTATTATCTACCCTAGTAACTCCACTGGTTTGCAGCGCCCCACCAGAAGAATTGATATTCCCGGAACCCGAATATGTAGTACCTCCAGAAATGGCACCAGACAGTGTAACATTGCCGATATTCAGCGCATTGCCACTATTATCTATCCTCGTAGTTGAGTTAGTCTGGATCGCTCCGCCTGTAGTGTTGATCGTGCCCGAGCCTGTATAGGTTGTACCCCCAGAAATAGATCCAGCTAATGACATGCTGCCGATGTTAGCCAGATTACCGGCGTTGTCTACGCGCGTAATACTGTTGGTCTGGAGTGTACCGCCGCTGCTATTAACAGTACCGCTGGCTGTAAAGCTACCCGTGACGCTTGCACCGCTAGTGGTAACAGCTAGGTAGGTCGTAGAACCAGCATTGTTTTGTACTTCAAATAAATTAGCACCAATAGGCGTAGCATTATCACGCACCGTTAGTGCCCCCCTGGTTGCATCAAGCGTAATCTCAGGACTCGTAGAGTTGTTATAGGCAGACTGGAGGGTAACCGCTGCACCTGCACAGTTGCCTATGCTCAAACAAACAGTACCCGAAGCATCGGGCAATGTGATAGTTCGATTGCCACTTACGGCTGCCGATATTAGTGCAACAGTATTTGCATTGCTGGCGTTATCAAATAAAAGCTGGCCGGCTTGGGTACCAGCTTGCCCTAATTCAACGTCTCCAACCGAAGTATTAATACTAAATAAGCCAGCTCCGCCAGCATTCTGGACTGCAAAAGCCAGTGCGGAATCTGCCGTATTCTTAAATGTATTGGTAGCGCCGGTAAATGTTTGGCTGGCGTTCAATTTTGCTAAATTGCTGTCATTACTTAAATTGGCAGATGTTATTTGTGAGCCATTCACTTGAAATAGATGACCACTGGTTAGATTGAGATTGCCATTGCTCGTCAGGACGCCGCCGGATTGGGAAAGAAGTGAATCTCCAACCGTTTGCGCCCCAGTAAAGACGGGCAACGTACCAGTTGTACCGCTGCCGGAGACCGTGCCGCCTAGCCCAACACAATTGCCAAATGTCGTACAAACGTCAAACGTACCGCCGCTAGTAGTAGCAAAACGATATGTTGTGTTGGCAGTCGGGGTCTGAAAATTAAGTGTCGTAGAAAGAGCCCCGCTTGTAGCGCTTATAAGGCTCCCTGCCGCTCCCTGCAAAGTAAAGTTTTGTGTGGCAGAACCAACCGTTAATGCCGCACTAGGCGTAATAGTATTTGTGTTCACGCCTGCAAACGTCGGTGAAGCTGCGGTGTTAATATTCTGAACGGTATTTACTACGCCGCTTAAAACTGAAAAATTGGTAGCACTAAAGCTCGCGATACCCTTGCTTCCAGTTGTAGCATCATTAATGGTAACCGCCGATCCTGATCCGGTAGAGTTGGCAATCGTTAGAGCCCCTGTCAACCCGTCTAACGACGTTACGCCACCCCCACCAGAACATGAGGCAAACGCCGGTGTCCCGGCCGTAGAAACCAAACACAAACCAGCGCTAGCCGCAGTTACTGAATTGATTACTCCTGCCCCATTACCTACAAGCACGCCATTCGCCGCAAGCGTATTCGCTCCCGTTCCTCCGTTTGTCACGCCGAGCGGCGTACCGAGCGTGGCGCCGCCTGAAACATTCAAGTCACCTGTTACCGTGACCGTAGTGCCACTTTGGCTAATCACCGAATCACCAATAGCTTGGGCTCCCGTAAATAGAGCGACTTGTCCGGCCGTACCGCCAGTACTCGACACCGTACCCGTTCCAGCTCCCACGCTACTAATTGTCAAATTTCCATTTGCATCACTCGCGATCTGTAAGTTTGTCGTGCCCGCCGTCAAGCTTAGGATGCTGGCATTTTGCAATGTAGCGCCATTCATCTTTAGACCACTGCCGACACTAATTGCCCCGCTCTGGCCGCCAAACGACACAACTCCTGCGTTTGCCAGCTGATTACCCACCACACTCAGGCCACCGCCCAAAGTAACATCCCCGCTTAAACCTCCCACAGTTTGGACCACTGTGCCTGATGCGCTGAGCGGGACGAAAGCCGTACCATTGTAATACGCGAGTTCGTTTGTATTTTGGTCATAATAGATTTGGCCGGCCTTTGGTGCGTTCGGTTGTACCGAAGGCGCAACGACCAATCCGTCATTCAGTCTCATCGCGCCGTTTACGACCACACTGCTTGTGCCAAAATTAACCCCTTGCTCATTCACCACAAAACCGCTCAGAGGAATCTGAACGGAACTATACTGGTTCTGGATATTATTGTTAGCAGATTGTGTCGGCCGTTTGTGCGTATTAGCAACAACCAGACCAATGAGACCCAAACAGAGCAATACAACCAATACGATATCAGCGCGACGCAACGCTTGTACAATTCGCTGAGTCCGGGTCTTAGGTTTCACAATCGGCACGGCTGGAGATGGCCGCGACAGAGAATCGGGGTCAAGAGATAATCCCTCTAGACCTAATAAGCTAGTTGCCGGAGTAGGGCTTGAAATCGTTGGAGACTGTCCCACACCATCGCCAGCAAACGCAACACCGGTATTTTGGTCTTGGTTTTCCACGATTGTTTTTGTTTTTCTCTCATTACAGAGAGTTCTCCCTAATAGTATCGTACGTGCTTATGTTTTCCTTGACAAGCTTTTTTCGTGCTAGATATAGCAAAAACCTGTGGATAACTAGGTAGTTAAAATAAGATAGATGACGATAGCGGCGAATACCAGCATACCCAAAACACTGAGGCCCACCTCGAGTAAACTTTTATAGATTGATTCCTTGGATAATGGGTTACGTCCGATCGAAATGATGCTTGAACGTATAGAGGAATATAGCAGCACCGTAACCACTGTAAAAAGTAATAGCACGAGCAGAGCAGAGATAACGACCCGCATGGAAGATACTTCGTGGCCGGCAACTGTGCTTGCAAATTGCTGCAGCACGGGTGGTAAGAATGAATTCTGGCTTGGAGTTGCTTGGTAGAAAACCTTGTCGACCTGTACAGGAATCGCCCCAATGCGAACCGTTTTTTCCTTACCATGTCTGTCAGTGACCGATCGGGAATCGGTATCCGCCGTGGAAAGATCTGCCTGAGCAGTACCAATAACCAGAGTACTCGCAGTCGCTTTCATGCCCACGCCTGCAATTGGCGAAGCGGCAATCTTGTCGCCGTCTTTAATCGAACCATTAATGTCACTAACGAGTACGGTGACCGACCCATTTGTCACCACCTGTACTGAACTTTTTCCAGTTGTGAGCTCTATTACTGATTTATTGCCCACGACTCCCAGCAAGCGCTCGGCATTATCCTCAGTTCCAAGCTCCAAAGTATTAGGAGTGCCTTGCTTAAGACTAACAAGCGCGCCGACAACGATTTTTGTGTCGGTGCTTTGAAAACCCTGAGAGATAGAAGAGGTCCCTTGGGCATGCACACCTGGTGTCATAAGTGTCAAAAGCAATATTACCGTGCCACTCCAGGTATACTTCATTCTCTGACCGATTGTCCGTCGCCTGACCAACATGTTGCAGAGCCCCACTAACTTAGCTTTAGATAAAATTATAACTCAGATTGCATAAACAGCGAAAACAGCACTCGAACGCCTCGTGCATAATCGGCTACTTTCGGGTATAGTTGGGTCTTGTAATGCATGACGAAAGACCAACTCCAGAAGAATCGCATAAGATAGTTCCAGGCCCCAGCCTCGACAAGGTAAACAAGCCAGCTCATAAGCGCGAGAGCTTTCGGAGCGTCCTATCTACTATCGCCATACTGCTCATAGCGCCACTTATCGCAATCCTCTTAACGGCATTTGTGTTCCAGTCGTATCAGGTAGACGGCCCCAGTATGCAGACGACACTGCACGACAAAGATCGTCTTATCGTCTGGAAACTGCCACGCACCTGGTCGCGCCTGACGGGCCACGACTACGTTCCCAAACGGGGTGATATCGTGGTATTTACCACACCCAACCTAGCAAACTTCGGTCAGGATCCTAATAAACAGCTTATTAAGCGTGTTATTGGGCTACCTGGCGATAAAATCGTCGTCCAGAATAATATCCTAACCGTTTACAATGCTGCGCACCCTAATGGCTTTCGTCCGGATGCCACCTTATCCTACGGCCATGTTATTCAGGGGACTAATATTGATGGTGAATGGACAGTCGCCAAAGGCCAGCTCTTTGTATGCGGAGACAACCGCTTCGACTCGCTCGACTCTCGCCTTTTTGGGCCTATTCAGTCAAAGGATATTATCGGCAAATTAGTCGTCCGCATACTACCTGTCAGTCAGGCAATGCGATTTTAGAGGTACCGTCAGTGTAAGGTGTGTAGAATCCGCTCTAGGTCTTCATCAGTCTTAAAAGCAATTTCAAGTTTCCCCCCCTTTGCCGTACGCCTAATAAACACTTGTGTTCCGCCAAGCCGCTTACTGAGTCGCTTAGTAGCCGGTGTCTCGGTACGCATACGTTCCTTAGTGGCTTGAGACTCTTTAAACCCTTCCTTCACTGAAGTAACGTACTGCTCAGCACGACGGACCGGCCAGCTAAACTTCAGTATGTTGGCCAATAACTCCTGCTGCTTTTCAGGCATATCTCTCAGCGATAAAATCGCGCGGGCGTGTCCTTCACTGATCTTCTGGTCTCGCAAAGCGATCATTGCCGTCTCGGGCAACTGCAGGAGTCGCACAATATTATTTACGGTGGAGCTGGCCTTGCCGAGCCGTTTGGCGATTGTCTCATATGTCATATTAAATTGCTGATGCAACCGCTCAATTGACACCGCTTGTTCAAGCGGCGACAAATCGACACGTTGTACGTTTTCAACAATTGCAATTTCAAGACGCTCGAGTTCCTTAGTCGTACGAACGATAACTGGAACTGTGTCTAATTTTGCAAGACCTGCAGCCCGCCAACGGCGTTCACCAGCGACAATAGAGTATCTGCCAGTCCCCTCAGGGGTAACTACGAGCGGCTGCACGATACCGTGCTGCCTAATGGAGTCGGCTAGGCTCTTCAGCGCCTCGGGCTCGAAGGTCGTACGCGGCTGATTTGGATTTGGTACGATATCGCCCAAGGCAATCTTTTGGATACGCTCGTGCTCCTCGAATAAGATAGCAGCATCAACACTTTTTGGAATGAGCGCATCAAAGCCACGGCCTAAACCAGTTTTACCTATCGACACGTTTTGTTACCTCCCGAGCCAGCTGTTTATACGCTCGTGCTCCTTTACTCCAACGGTCATGTTCGAAAATCGTTTTGCCAAAGCTAGGAGCTTCAGCCAAGCGCACGTTGCGTGGAATGACTGTTTTAAATAACCTGTCACCAAAATGGCTCTTCAGCTCGGCAGCCACTTGCTCGGAAAGACTCGTTCGTTTGTCAAACATGGTCAGAAGTACTCCAAGTAAATTAAGATGGGGGTTGAGCACTTCTTTAACACGCTGAACTGTTGCCAATAGCTGCCCAAGGCCCTCTAAGGCATAATATTCAGCCTGTACAGGAATGAGGATACTGTCTGCAGCCGTAAGTGCATTAATCGTCAATAAACCAAGAGCCGGCGGGCAGTCTATAATTACATAATCATACGTTGCTCTATCTAGGGCGCGTCGCAAAACAAATTCACGCTCGGCATGATGCACCAGCTCCACTTCGGCCGCGGCCAGATTTGCATTAGCGGGCAAAATATATAAGCCCTCACGCTCAGCTTGTCGTACCGCCTGATCCAATGAAGCATCGCCGGACAAAACTTCGTAACTCGTAGGCTCCGCTTCCTTATCGAGCCCCAACCCGCTCGTAGCGTTCCCCTGTGGGTCAAGATCTACGAGCAGCACAGTAGCATGTTCGGCCGCAAGCTGATATCCCAGATTTACGGCAGTGGTTGTTTTGCCAACCCCTCCTTTCTGATTAATAACTGCAATGACCGTTTGTTTCATCAGACCCTCTCTCTGAAGGAAGTATACCATTGGATAGGTGTCGTCACCACAATCGTAAGCCCCTTTTTGCATGGTAGTACTATACGGCTAGCCGCTATGCTCATATCGACTTGCTGTCATTGAAAAAAATCGTTACATTGAAATGTATGACAGATCACCCCAGCCCAGAACAACCCACGTCGCAAAACATTGCATCTAAAACTCGATCAAGCAGACCAAGACGCTTGCTATATATAGGCTTGCTGATTGTGATCCTTTCGGCCGCCGGTATTGGCTACTTCTTTTGGAGACACCAAGGTAAAAATCCATTGCTCGCGGATTTACAGACTACCCCAAACTTTCCGCTATACTACCCCACCCTCCCTACGGAATTTACCTACAAAAAAGGGTCTGGTAGCCTTCGGAGTGGCGTCGTCTTTTTTGCTATAGAAAAAGGTGACGAAACGACTCTTATAAGTGAGCAGGCAGCTCCGACTACGAGTCCTCCCAAGCTAGACGACCTGAAAGGTTTTACCAAACTAGCCATACCTGCGGGAAATGCCGTGATTGGCGCAAACGCAAACCAACCCGTAGCCATTATTCTTAGTAACACGACGCTTATCACAATCAACGGCCAAGCAAATACGCCCAGCGATGTAGTTAGTAGCATCGCTAAAAATATGAGCTCACTCTAAGGTCGGCCTTCGCGCTACATACCTGTCACTGAGACACCATCAAGCGTAATCGTATTGCCTACCGATGCTGTGCCCCATACAGGGAAGATATATAAGTTTTGTGCAGTCGTGTTGATTGTAGTAGCAGTAGCTCCAGAGTTAATCCAATAATCGGCCGAACCTGTGCCATTTGTGTCGTAATGGAGTATGCCCTCGCCAACCACGGATGTACTCGAGTAGCAATTGATCTGAAACTCCATATTCCATCCATTTGAAGAGGCCGATCCAGGATAAACCGCCGGCAATACGCCTACTACCTTATTCGCAGCGTTGGTCCTTGTACTACTTGTTCCTATATATATCCCTACCTGTAAGTTCTGGTTTGAGGGGGTTGTAAATGTGCCCCAAATAGACATTTTAACGACCTTGCCCGCCTGACAATAATTGGCCGGAATCGCAATGTGGTCCTGCGTCGTTCCCTGTTGTGAAACGTTAAATGCTGCACATGCTGTTGAACAGTTTGAAATGGTCGAGGACGCCGTATTAGAAGCCAATAGTCCCCCAAGACATCCTGCCCATGCTCCGGATTGACCACATCTGAAGCTGTTGGTGCTTGAATTATAGTACATTGCTCCGTCTACCTCACCCGGTTCAGTAGCGGTATTGTAGTTGTTAACGATAAATAATATTTGATTAGCGTTGGCCGTGGCCGAGCCAACCTGAAGCTTAAATGGGGTCGAGCTACTAGTATCGACAGTCAAAAGGTTAACGGAGCTACTGCTCTGTATTTGGAATGCGGTTGCCGAAGTAGTATTGGCTTTAAACAAAGCCGTGCCGCTTGCCGTAATTTGCAGAACATTATTCGCTCCACTGTTCTTTTGCACATCCAACAAATCGCCTGTCTGCGTCGACGAGTTGCCTTGTATTTGTAAGGCTATATCGGCGTCGCGACCTGCAGCGACATATACCGATGTTCCGGTTGCGCCCGCCACGAAGTTCGGCGGCGTTGAGCTCTGGCGGTCACCGGTCAAGATTGTCGACCAATATGCGCCCATCTGTAAATCATTCCCACCGCCCCCTTGCCAATATATATCCCCGCCGCTCGAACCGATACGGAAATTCCCGGAACCGCTCGTATTAGAGAATAGTAACTGCGATACGTGGGCCGCAGTCCCGGGGGTCGAATTATAGATCTCCAGCTGATTATTCACAAGTAATTGGGAAGTTATAATCCCGCTATCTGATGCTGTCGGCGCAACTCCACCGCTCGACCAACCTGCATATACGGCACCAACCTGCCCTGTGCTCGTTGCAGTGCCGCCCTGCAAATATATTGCCCCGCCTGCGTTAGCACCTGTTCCGGTAGCATTGCCAGCCGTAAGAGTAATGTTACCTCCAGCACTACCGGCCGCTGCATTGCCGCCAGCACCGCCTTGCAATGTAATACCAGCACCAGCACCGGTTCCAGAGGAAGTACCCCCCGTAATCTGCACTGTACCACCAGAGGTATTGCCCCCGCCAGCTGCGCCCCCAAGCAAGACCACTCCCCCTCCAGCACCACTTGCACCGCCGGTGCCCCCTAGTAGTTCCGCAATACCACCCGCCCCCGTCGTGTTGCCCGTAGCGCCCTGAAGCTCAAGTGTATCACCGGCGGTAGCCGCGGTTGTCTGAGTAGCACCAGTTATGATAATCGGACTTGTATTTGTAGCACCAAATGTAAAACCTGACGAAGTAATCGTATCGGTATTGTACGTGCCTGTTGCGGTGATATTACCCGTGGAACTTACGGCCAAGACAGTTGTGCCGCTTCCATTCAAGAGATCCAGAATATCGCCGGAGCCGCTTGCATTGGCTTGCAACACCCCCGCTACGCTGCCGCTGGTAGCAGCCTGTACATTAAAGTTAGCCTGCTGTGTGGATAATGCGTTGTTAATAGCGGTACTGCTCACAAAAGCTGTGAAGACAGCCGATATGGTGTTAGCCTCGCCCGAAGTGTTCTGGTTAGCAGTTGGTTGGTAAGCGGTACCGGCAGTTACATTCGTATTGTATGTAACAACATTGGTCTGACCGGTAATCTTATAGGTGAATCCAGAGCTAGCACCAGCTGTAGCCGGTGTACGCTGCACCTGGGCATAGCCTTCAAATAATTCTCCAGAAATTTGGGGAGTTAGGCTGGAAAATGTCACTGTTGATGAACCCGAAGAGATGCGCGATCCGTTTGTGTCAACACCCCAAGATGTGCCTGCATTGACTCCGCTCGCCGTATACTCAGTGGCGACGATTTCATTATTATTGCCCAGACCAGATGATGACAGCGTAATAGTCCCTGCTCCCGTACTCGTAACTGTTCCCATCCACATCTCCACCCGGTTGACCGTGCCGTCACCCGCCAGAAAGCCCACGCGCGTCCACGTTGTTACGCCACCGCCAGAAATGCTAGTTATTGCATTGCCACTCGGTATCTGTGCTGCAACTACGATAAGATTTCCGACGGTTGTTGGACTATCACTCACAGTTGTAACTGTAGTGCCTGAGCCATGATTATCAGTTTCATTTACTTCGGTGATGCTTGCATTTGAGTTGGAGCACGAACTGAAAATTAGTTGGGTTGCAGAGCTAGAGCTAGTTTCCAGACACAATCCTGTCGTTGGTGCGCTCGTCGGCAGTGTCAGTGTATAGCCCGAGGCAGTGCTGTTGGTACTCGCGTTAATTGTTATCGGATTACCGGCAGTCGTGGTGTTAAACAACAAACTACCCGCCTGATTGGTATCGGTGCCCAGTACGGCCTGTTTGGAAATCGTATTTACACTAAACACATTATTCGTACCGTCATTAACCGCAAAGGTATTTGCTGAGGTAGTGCTGGATTTAATAGTATCGGTATTATTCGTAAGTGTTTCTGTAATACCGGCACCCTGGAGCGTAATCTTGGTTCCAGTAGTAGTGTTACCAAGCGTGACAGTCTGTACCCGATTAGCCGTACCGATAAGGATAGAGCCATTACTTGTTGTGCTCGTACCAACATCCAAGACGATATTACCCGCAGTGCTAGTCGTACCCGTAGCATTACCCGTGGTGAGTGTTATGTCAGATGAATTCGTCGATCCGGCCGAGGTTGCCGGCGTACCAATAGCAGTGCCACCAAAACCCTGTAAGCTGAGTATTCCCGCTGCCGTCCCCCAAGTAGCCGCCGCAGCAGACTGAATAGTAAGAGCGCCGGCGGTTGTCGACCAAGTCGAGGCTGCTCCTGCAGTAATAGTGACGCCATTGCCTTGGATAGTGGTAGTGCCACCAGCTGCTGAGTTTGGTCCTGAACCGATGCTAACGACGGAGTTACCCCCAGCATTATTTGTATACCCAATATTAATGGTAGCCGTACCAGAAGTCTGATTAGTACTCCCTATTATGGTAGTAGTGTTGGCATCCTTTGAAGTTTCGATCTGGGTCGTTGTTCCATTGAATGAGCTACCTGTGCCAAAGCCGCTTTGTGAGTTACCGGTGGAACCGATATTTATGTAGCCATTGAGGGTATCGATATCGAAAAGGGTGTGGTCGCCACCGCCGGAATGAGCACTACTGTTCTCAACCTGGAAGGCAGTGGTTGAATCGACAGTAGGGTGTTCGAAGTACTGGCCTTGGATGGCAAAGCCAAAGACGACAGCCCCAGTTTGCGACGTTAGGCTCAGGAAGTTACCGCCACCAAGGCCGTTTGTATCCTGAATATTTATGGCATTGACTGCACTAGTGAGGCTGATGGTTGGATTCGTACCGCCAGCTGAAGCATTGTAGGCAGTCTGCAGGCTACACACGGTGGTAGCGGACGAACAGAGGGTGCCGGTTTCGTTGGGGAGAGTGAGTGTGTGGCTTCCGGAGCCACTGGTTGCAGCCTGGAGAGTGATAGCATTGGCGTTGGAGGCGTTGTTGAATACGAGCTTACCTGCAAGTGAACTTGCAGTTCCTAGGACTATTTGGTTGTTAGAGTTGTCAACCGCCAATATATTGTTTGAGCCACTTTGAATCTGAATTGCAGTCGTTGAAGTTGCAGAAGGTTTTAGCGTTATAGTGCCCCCGCTACCAAAGGCAGCGACGTTCACCCCGGACCCGTTCAGGAGGTCAAGGATATCGCCGCTACCAGTTGCGTTAGCCTCAAGTACGCCCGCCACAGTGCCGGTCGTAGCTGCTTGCACGTTAAAATTAGCAGCTTGAGTGGTAGTTTGGTTCCGAATATAGCTATTCGTGCCGCTACCCAAGGCAAAGCCACACGCGGTGGCCGCCTGATAACAGATGGTCGCAGTAGACGCGCCAGGGTCGGGCAGAGTAATTGTCGCATCCTGCCCAAAGCTGCCAGCGAACTGAAGCACACCCGTGTGGGCACCAGCCAGACTTGCGAGTTGCCCCGCTCGAAAAGCATAGGGCACAGCAGTGAGATGTAAGCGCGGCGTCATCTCGCCATCCCATGAGGGAGTGCCCGTACCGCCAACATTCATGCCCAGATATAAGTCTTGATTCCAGTCTATTGAAGGAAGGGTGGTCACACTACCTAAGCTCACTGTAAGATAACCATTAGCCACACGGACAACGTTGCCGCTCGTCCGCGTTTCCACCCACAGACAATTAGCGTCACCAGAGCAACTGCCTTGGGATGAACCTGACGAGGATAGTGCATTATAGAGCTTGAATTCGACGTTATAGTTGCCATCAGGCACAATACTGCCTGACGCGTTCATGAGTCGTGCCTGAAAGTTAATAGTGCTATTGGTGGCAGCACTCGCATGGTTACTAAAATAGTTTGTGAGCCAGCTTGTAGAGAGAACTAAAGAAATACAGAGCACAGCACGCAATGAGCGCCAGGGCAATTTTACAGATAATGACATTTTGGTATGCACGGTACTTTTGTTTGGTTTATTTTTATTTCTCGTCTACTGAAGTAGAGTGTGGAGTACTCTATTAGTATCCTCCTAACGAGTGCGTACGAACAAGATACAAAACAGAGATAATTAGAAGCCTTCTCCTGACCGAATAACTGCTTTATTAAAAGAAACATATGTTGTATATATTATAACAATCACGAGGGTCATCTGTTTACGGTTGTAAAAATACTAATTCTATTGCATCTAGGCTGCGGCTAGTTGATGTAAAAAAAACCAGCGACGCATAGATGGTCGCTGGTTTATCCACAGCTGGAACAAAGAACTAGGCGATTTTTGTAATCTTTATCGCCGTTTGGTGTTGGCGGTGTCCTTGCACTTTGTGCACCCGCTTCTTGGCCTTGTATCGAATTGAGGTTACCTTCTCTGCCTTTACGTCATTGGCAACAATTTCGGCAGTGACCTTAGCCTTTTCGACTATAGGAGTCCCGACGCTGACTGAATCACCATCGATAATCAATAATGGCTCAAAAGTGGCGCTCTTGCCGCTTGCCTTGAGAAGTTCAATCTGCAGCGTCTCACCTTCACTTACGAGGTACTGCTTACCGCCAGTAGCAATAACTGCTTTTTTCATATTTTTTACTCTTTCTAATAGAATTAGCTACCTGTAGATAGTAACAGATCTTCCCCACTCTGTAAAGGAGCATGCCCAGGCAGTGTTAGGCGCTTTCGAGAGAAATGACTAGAGAAATTCCATCAATAAGGGAGTCCATCTCATGAGCATACTTCTGGTCGGCGATTACCCTTGTTGCGAGTGTTTCATGGGTAATGATTGCCTCGTGTTCCGCAATAGCTTTTTGTAATATACTATCCGCCGTCATAAGGCTCAGTTTAATATGATCATCAACTTCGAGATCCGCCTGCTTGCGCAGATTTTGCACATTTCTAACCACCTCACGCATCATGCCTTCACGCCTCAACTCTGGAGTAATGTGCTTGTCGATCTCTATCTCTTCACCCTGCTTTACGCTTTTTATATTAAGCTCATCGATAAGAATCGGCACGAAATCGAACTCCCCTTCAGTCTGGGGCACAGTAATACTGGCCAGCGGCTGGCGCACCTTCAATCCGGCTTTAGCGCGAAGACTCAGACCCTGGTTCACATACTCGCGAACTTTCTCCATGTCGTTCATGACCTTCTCGTTAATGTAGCCTGCCGGTAACCAGTCTTTTAGATGGATCGATTCTGTGTCGCCGGTCATATTGCGATACAACTCTTCTGCCATGAAAGGGGTAAAAGGCGCCAGAACGTATGCGAGTCGCGTCAACACATAGTGCAGCGTAAGATATGCATCGTTTTTATCTTCGTCGTCTTCACTCTTCCAGAATCGGCGACGGCTCCGGCGGACGAACCAATTTGATGCATCATCAATAAAGGGCAGAATCGGTCGGAGCGCACCTTGTACATCGTATGCCTCAGTACGCTCCTCAACCTCCGCTACCAGCTTATGTAGTCGCGAGACAACCCATATATCGAGGGGACTCTTCAAACGATCTGACGGGTCCTCTAAAGAGCCCTCGTATTCCCAATCGTCAACTTGAGCATATAAAGTAAAAAAGTCATACATATTCCAAACCATACCCAGCTTGCGGGCCACATCCCCAACGTCTTTATCGGCAAGAGCAAAATTTTCGCCATTAGTAAGCGAACTTGAGAGCATTAGAAAACGAAAACTATCTGCAGAAAATTTGTCCATGAGCTCCACGGGGGGAGTGTAATTCTTGAGCTTTTTGCTCATTTTTTTGCCGTCGGCTGCATTAATAAAGCCAGTACAAATCAGATTCTTAAATGGTGATACGCCAAATAGGCCAACATTGATAGCCGTCAGACTATAAAACCACCCCCGCGTCTGATCAACAGCTTCGACGATGAAATCCGCAGGGAACATCCTCTCGAACTTTTCTCTGTTCTCGAAGGGGTAATGGAGCTGGGCGAACGGCATCGACCCCGACTCAAACCAACAGTCCAGTACCTTCCCAATGTGACTCATGTGCGTACCATTGAGCTCAAACGTAATGTCCATCACTTCGGGCAAATGGTAATCATTAAGGCGCTTCCCAGTGAATTCCTCAAACTCATCATACCCACCAAAGACCTTTATCACCTCGGTACCATCATTACGTACACCCTTCCAAACGGGGATTGGTGTTGCCCAATACCGATCTCTAGATAGATTCCAATCAGGTGCCTGCTCAATGATATTGTGAAAACGCTTAGTGCGAAGCGTGTCAGGTATCCAATTGGTTGTCATATTGGCCTGAAGCATGGCTTCCTTCTGTTCCTGGATGTCCATGAACCAGCTAGGGTGGGCGCGATACATAAGCTTTGACCCACAACGGTGGCAGTGCGGGTATTCATGAGTGATGTACTCAACCTTAAGGGCCATCCCCTCCTCTACCAAAGTTTTGGCAATGGCTTTATTAACTTCCCATATATTCTTACCAAGCCAGCGGCCCTCAGTGTAATTGCCATCTGCATCGACAATGGAAACGAGGGGTACATTTTCTCTTTTACAGAGCTCGTAGTCTTCTTCGCCGTAGGCAGGCGCTTCGTGCACAATACCACTACCATCCTCAGAGTTCACGAAATCAGCATGCAAAATACGATGCGCCTGTGGTCCGCGATTTTCAAATAGAGGCTCATAACGTTTACCTACGAGCTGACGGCCCTTTACCTGCTTCAAGACGGTATAGACCAACGGTTGGTGTTTGCCGTCGCGCATGACACGGCTCACTGCGTCGCTTGCAATATAAAACTTCTTGCCTTCATACTCCACCAGTGAATAATCTGTACCCTCGTGGACAGCAATCGCCACATTTGCCGGCAATGTCCAAGGAGTAGTCGTCCAGGCCAGCAAATATTCATCTGTATTTTCCAGCTTGAAATATACAAATACACTTGGGTCGGTGTCTTGCTGGTAGCTATTTTCCATTGCAACCTCAGACTTCGAGATAGGCGTCGCATCCTTGGTGCAGTAAATGAGAATCTTCTCACCCTCGTAGATCTTTCCCTTTTCGTAAAGCTCCTTGAAAGCCCACCAGACAGACTCCATGTACTCCTTGTCCATGGTCTTATATGCGCCTTTAAATTCCACCCAGCGACCAAGTCGCTCAATAGTATCTTCCCACTCAGTACCCGTCTTAACCATCGCCTTACGACATTCACGTACATAATCACTGATACTAATTGTCGTACCAATTTCTTTCTTGCTCTTAATGCCTAGCTTCTTCTCGACGTATACTTCTGCTGGCAAACCATGGCAATCCCATCCCCATCGTCGCTCAACCCGCTGCCCCTTCATGGTATGAAAACGGCCCATGGCGTCTTTCACAGTTGAGATTAACAAATGACCATGGTGAGGAGTCCCGGTCAAAAAGGGTGGCCCATCATAAAACACCCACTGATTATGTACGGGGCGCTGTTCGACTGATTTCTCGAATATGTCATGCTCTTTCCAATAACGAGCTATATCTTTTTCGTACTCAAGTGCGCGGCGGCGCGTGCCTTTTTTAAATTTCATGTAAGACTCCTTGCTACATAAAAAATCACTGCTTCTGTCACCGGAACCCTCATGTAAGGGCGGTACCATCCGGTTTCCAAAAGAAGTGATTCTTTTTTGGCACTTAATTATTTGCTATTACGGGCATCCCCGGCAGGTTCTAGTCTCGAAAAATGATTTCTTCCTGCTGCTTCGTGGTTGATAGCCACTCATTCGTACAAATTACGAAGCGCATGTTGTTACTTTTGTAACAAATAAATCATAGCGCAGCAACCTCTCATCTGCAAGACACAGTCAGTTATACAGCGTAGCCGGCGACCTCATTCATGAGAGGCAGCGGGACTCCTTGCCATACATTCAACACTGAACCGTCATCAGCGAGTGCCAAAATGGCAGGATATGACATGACATCGTATAGACTAGCGGTCGCCGCCCCATCACGCGTATTTAAACTGACCATCTCTATTTTCCGGCCAACATCAAATCGGTGCTGAAAATCACGAACAAAAGATTCGATATCTGTCGAATGATCAGAATCCGGTCTGTAAAGAATAAGCAACTTCACTGCCCGAGCATAGCATAGTCTTTTTGACTAGTTCAACGCGAACAAAAACCGTCCACTGTATTAACAGGGACGGTTTTTGTTCCCTCCAGGGTCTATTAACTGCAGCCAGTGGTTGAACCACAGCTCGTACAGACGTAGCAGCTACCCGCTCGCTGGGTTTGATTACCGCAGCTATAGCAGAGCGGCGCATGGGTGTCGGTCTGCACATCGGCCTTCTTTGGCGGAAGTGGTGCCTGATCAGTTTCGCTACTCATTACTGGTCGCTGGCCGCCCCCCTCAATCAGATGACTATCGGCAGATTGATCATCAGTAAGCAGGCTAGTCTGTTCTTCAGGCATATCGTCCAATGAGGCAAGTCCCAACTCCAACCGATCATCAAAGCTTAAGTAATCAAGAGCAAGACGCCGAGCTATATAATCAGTGATAGAGCTAGTAGTGCGGACCTCCAGGTCATCGGTAATTCCGGACGGTGCAAAGCTGGTGCTCATCATTGCACGCACAAAACTCTTGAGCGGCACCCCGTACTGCAACCCATGACTCACCGATATGGCAAACGAATCCATGAGTCCAGATATGGTAGAACCTTGCTTGGCAACGCTCACGAATAGTTCACAAGGTGCGCCATCCTCGTACTCACCTACGGTAAAGAAGCCTTTTAGGTCGGCAACGCGGAATTTATACGTCTGGCTTTTACGCCGACGTGGAGGCAAACGACGTACAGCCCCTTTTACCACTATTCTATCGTTCAGCTTTTCAACCGATGCAGCTGGCGATTCCTGGGCAGGCAGCGCGTCCTTCTTCTCAGCGTTCTTGTCGGTTGAAGACAGGGGCTGAGCAACCTTACAGTTGTCGCGGTAAATTGCCACCGCCTTGATGCCCATCTTCCATGCATCGATATGTAGTTGCTCAACATCTTCAACCGTAACTTGTTCGGGCATGTTAACTGTCTTGCTAATGGCGCCGGAAATAAACGGTTGGACCGCCGACATCATCTTTACATGGCCAAGGTAGTGAATAGCATTATCGCCAACCGCACACGCGAATACGTCTCTATGCTCAGCCTTAAGATGAGGGGCCCCTGTAATACTGCTATTGTCGTGGATATGGGCAACAATGTCATCAATTTGCGGCTGCGTATATCCCAGCGCACGTAAGGCACGGGGCACCGTCTGATTCACAATAACCATACTGCCGCCACCGACCATATCCTTGTACTTAACCAGAGCAAAGTCGGGTTCGATCCCTGTCGTGTCACAACCCATCATAAAGCCAATGGTGCCAGTTGGGGCCAATACGCTCGCTTGGGAGTTGCGTACTCCGTAGAGTTCGCCCAGTTCCACCGCTTCATCCCATGCTGATGTGGCGGCGCTCAATAACTCCTCCGAAATGAGACTGGCGTCAATATTGGAGACTTCTGCACGATGCATGCGCAACACCTTCAGCATGGCCTCACGGTCCTTACGATACCCGGCGAACGGACCAACACGGCGAGCCATCTTAGCGCTCGTAGTATAGGCATGTCCAGTCATCAGTGCAGTAATGCCAGCCGCAATGGCTCGTCCTTCGTTCGAGTCGTAAGGCAGTCCCATAGCCATTAATAGAGCGCCTAAATTAGCGTAGCCCAGGCCAAGCTCACGGTATGCTTTCGCATTCTTGGTGATTGACTCTGTAGGATAGGCGCTATAGCCGACAAGAATCTCCTGGGCAGTAAATACTAGTTCAACGGTATGTTTAAAAGCCTCGACATCAAAACGCACGTCATCCCAGAACTTCAACAAGTTGATACTCGCCAGATTGCAGGCTGAGTTGTCGAGGTGCATATACTCGCTACAGGGATTACTTGCGTTTATACGACCAGCATTCGGGGCTGTGTGCCATTTATTAATAGTTGTATCGAATTGCATACCCGGATCGGCACATTCCCAAGCAGCCTCGGCAATCTGACGGAAGATATGGCGAGCTTTGACCGTTTTGACTGTTTTACCGGTAGTAACTGCTTTGATGTCCCAATCGGCGTCATCAAGGACGGCTTGCATGAACTCATCAGTAACCCGGACTGAATTATTGGCGTTCTGGTATTGAATGGAAAAAATGTCTTTGCCGTCGAGCGACATATCAAAACCAGCCTCTTGGAGCACTCGCGCCTTGCGTTCCTCGACTGCTTTGGCCCAAATAAACTCTTCTACATCAGGATGGTCGCCATTTAAGATAACCATTTTTGCGGCCCGACGTGTCTTACCGCCGCTTTTTATCGCCCCTGCAGACGCATCAGCACCCCGCATAAAGCTTAAAGGTCCAGAAGCGGTGCCGGCACTCTTGCCTAGCGGCTCTACCGAAGAACGAATAGAGCTTAAATTGACCCCCGAACCGGATCCGCCCTTAAAAATCATGCCTTCTTCGCGGTACCAGTTTAGAATCGACTCCATCGTATCCTCGATACCCAAGATGAAGCATGCGCTGGCTTGTTGTGAACGTGCCGGTGCGCCAATATTAAACCAGACAGGCGAATTAAATGCTGCGCGCTGGGTGGCTAAGACGAACTTTAACTCTTCACGAAAATCTTCGGCTTCTTCATCATTATCGAAATAACCCTCCTGCAACCCTTGCCTGGTAACCGTGTCAACAACACGATCTATAAGCTCTTTTAAGGAACTCTCACGCTCATTGGTGCCAGGAGTGCCTGTAAAGTACTTTTGGGCAACAATGTTAATAGAGTTTAAGGACCAACCCTCAGGAAATTCGACATCTTTCTGCTGAAATACCGGATTACCCGTCATCGGATTTTTCAGGAGTGACTCCTGTTTTGTCCATTTCAGTTGATCGTATGCCTTACTTTTTGGCGGGGTGAATAACCGCCCAACCGTTACGCTGTTGGTTTGTCCCATAAGTACCCTCACTTTTTACACATAAGACGTCTCTCGTTATCTTATGCACTTACTTTATTGTTTTTAATTATTTGTTAGAGCCCAGAAAGCGAAACAATCTCTCAAAGTATCGCCAGCTCCCCCTTGAGCCTTGGTAGGCCCTATTTCCTTGTTATACCCCACCCTCTCCCAAAGGCACAAGTACAAGTTAGTGCAAAGGGGAACCGACGATCAAGACTTCTTTAAGAGGTCGTTGCCGTCTTTCGCTCTCTGATCTGCGAAAGCGCACGTTCGAACCCTGCTATATCGGTAAAACGCCGATACACACTCGCAAAACGAACGTAGGCCACCTCATTCATGATCGCCAAACGCTCCATTATCATTTCACCTAAACGCGTTGTTGCCACCTCTGGTTCTCCGCAGCTGTATAGATTCTGCTCAATGTCGGCTACGAGCGCCTCAAGTTGAAGATTGGTTACAGGCGTCTTCTCGCACGCTCTGTATAGCCCCGCCAGCAACTTTTCCCGATTAAATAACTCTCTATTGCCATCATTCTTAATTACTATAAGCTGAGGACGCTCTACACGTTCATAGGTCGTAAAACGATAACCGCAATCAGGGCATGATCGACGACGTCGGATTGCCTGACCCTCGCTGGCGTCACGGGATTCGATCACTTTTGTATCATCACATCCGCATTGACTACATTTCATGCGTACCCCCGTCTTTCTTTTGTTTTGAATGTACGATCACTACATATAGTGCTTGTGGTTTAAATCATAGCTCTATTTATAGCGCCATGCAACTATTTAAGGTTGTATTATTTATTACGAAATACGCGTATTATCACCTTCGGGGTGATCATCATGCTCTTTATACCGTTTTGTGAGACGTCTTAGGAAGGATGGCTTCTCCAGTTCGGGGTCAGAATCTGCTGTGTCATCACTACTGTGAGTTGATGGGACCGCTGAAGGGGTAGCGTTTACTTCTGGGCTAGTATCGCTATCATCTAGCGTCCAAATGTTGGGCATGCCCGAATCAGGAGCTTTAAAATCCGTCGCCGCATCTTGCTGCTCATCAAGTGAGGTATCGATCTTCGAAAAATCATCATCAACTTTCGGCGATATAGGGGTAGGAGTCGGGGGGGCAACGGAAACAGAAGCGGCACCTCCGGCATCAGCGCGGCGATTCGTAAAATATGAGGCGTCAAAGCCCGTGGCAACAACCGTTATAATTACCTCACCGTCGAGATCGGGACTAATCGTAGCACCAAATATGATGTTGGCATCAGCATCAGCAGCATTCGTAATGGTCTCTGCAGCCATATTAATCTCATGCATGGACAAATCATTACCACCGATGACATTAAAGAGAATGCCGCGAGCTCCATCAATGGACACTTCGAGTAGTGGCGATTCAATCGCCTGCTGAGCAGCCTGCACTGCTCGATTCTCGCCACTTGCCCGACCAATACCCATGAGCGCCGAACCGGCGTTGCTCATAACCGCCTTTACATCGGCAAAGTCGAGATTAATCAGACCATGCACGGTAATAAGATCAGAAATCCCCTGCACTCCTTGCCTTAGCACGTCATCGGCGACTTTAAATGCCTCAAGCAGCGGCGTCTGACGGTCAATAGTCTGCAGCAAGCGGTCATTAGGAATAATAATAAGCGTATCGACACTCTTGCGTAAATTCTCTATTGCCAGTTCCGCGTTTTTGCGACGCTTTTCGCCCTCAAAAGCGAAGGGCTTTGTAGCAAACCCAACCACTAAAATATTCATTTCTTTTGCTGCACGAGCAACTACGTGGCCAGCACCGCTGCCTGTACCACCTCCCGCACCAATAGTGACAAAGATCATATCGGCGCCTTCAAGAGCCTTCTTAATCTCGTCGATGGATTCTTCGGCTGCCTTTTGGCCAACCAAAGGATCGGCACCTGCACCTAAGCCCCTGGTCTCGTCTTTGCCAATATGAATCTTAACAGGGGCATTCGAATGATGGAGCGCCTGCGCATCGGTATTGATGATTATGAACTCTACACCCTCGACACCTGCATCCATCATACGCTGCACTGCGGCGCCCCCAGCGCCGCCGACGCCTATGACTTTAATGCGTGCGAATGTTTCTATAGCTGGTGCAACTTGAGGCATGAGCGACCCTCTCCAATCTTCACGTTATATGGTGCAGTATAGCCTAGCTACTCACTCAGTTCAACAAATTTGAACGGCCAGAATGGTACCCACTCTTAATGTATTCAAAAAATCAGCGTCGAAAACGACGCAACAAACTATCGACAAAATGTAGTGTTCGATCCGCGGCACCACTAGTATGCGTAGCGGTAACCTCGGGTAACAGTAGCATATCTAAGAGCATCAAACCAACTGCTGTACAGTATGCAGGATCGCCCACAGTATCCACAAGGCCGCTCATAGGTTGCAGCTTACCGACACGCACAGCCAGTTGAAGCTGCTGCTTCGCAAAATCTGCAACACCGGGCAACTTGGCAGTTCCTCCGACAAGTATGACACCACCCGGCAATTTATGAGCTTTATGGATATGTGCCAGTTCTTTGTCGACATATTCGAACAACTCTTCGACGCGCGCCTCGGTAATCATAGCTATGTCTTCAGCTTTAAAGAAATAATCCTGGCTATGCATTTTGATTCTCACGTCGCGCTTCGCCACATTTGAAGATAAGGTTGCAAATTGAACTTTTACAGCTTCAGCTACATCCAAATCAGTTCTTAGCCCAATCGCCAGATCGTTGGTGATATGCTGTCCGCCTATGGGGAGCACAGCCACATGTTGCACTTCGCCATCCTCGAGCACTACAAGATTCGTGGTACCGGCGCCAATATCAATAAGAGCAGTACCGGCTTCTTTTTGCTGGCGCTGTAATACGGCCTCTGAGGCAGCTAGGCTTGATAATGTACGGTTATGAACCGACACTTCGGCCTTTTCTAAAGCCATGTCCAAGTTACGTAAATTTGGAGTGGCAGCGGTTACAATATGCGTGTCTACTTCAAGACGAACGCCGTGCATGCCGACCGGGTCCTTAATGTTCTCTTGGCCATCAAGCCGATAGTTTTGTGCAAAAACTTGGATTATCTCTCTATTGGAGGGTAACTGTACAATGGCTGCAGCCTCTTCAACCCTTAAGCGATCGTCAGCAGTAATCTCCCGATTGGCAGAACTAATAGCAATGACCCCCTTAGAGTTAAGTCCACTTACATGCGTACCGTTTATATTCACGGTTGCGCCTTGTATGCGGACCCCTGAGATGCGTTCAGCTTCAGTGACGGCGTGCGCTATGGCGTCAGCTGCGTCCTCGATATGTACCACGGCGCCCTTTCGCATGCCCATGTTGGGAGCGCTACCATGGCCGATTATTGATAATTTACCGGGATTATTTGGATCGAGTATACCAATTACACATCGTACCGTGTTGGTGCCGATGTCAAGGCCGACATATGGTGTAGAAACGGATGACCCGTGCATATATGCACGCAGTATAGCGCTTACCCTTGGCCTAGAGCAAGCTTTCTTACACCTTGGTCAAGATTTCACACCCTGTTTTTGTGATAAGAAGCGTATGTTCAAACTGTGCAGCGTAGGAACCGTCAACCGTAGAAAGCGTCCAGCCATCTCGACCTTCAAAGATTGCGGGACTACCCAGTGTAGCGATTGGCTCAACGGCTATGGTCATACCAGCTTTCAGCACAGGACCCCGCCCTGCCCGCCCATAATTCGGTATCTCAGGGTCCTCGTGCAGCTGATGCCCCACACCATGGCCAACAAGTTCTCTTACAATCCCCAGACGGTATCTACGTAGCGTATGCTCAACTGTGGCAGATATGTCGCCTACATGACAGCCATGTTTGATAACTTTTATAGCTTCGAGCAGCGCCTGTTCGGTTCCTTTAAGAAGTCGGGCTGTATCAGTAGTTGTTTTATTGTCAACACAAACTGTGATACCACCGTCGGTAATCATCCCCTTATAACGGACTCCAAAGTCAAAATTGACAACGTCGCCAGCCTTAAAGGTGTACCCGTTAGGGATAGCATGCTGGACTTGATCGTTTACTGATATGCAAATAATGTCTGGGTATCCATAAAAACCCAGGAAAGCAGGTTCACCGCCTAGCCGTTCAAGTTCTTCATGGGCCAATATGGACATAGCCTTAGGCGTTAGCCCTGGCTTGCACCGTTCTCGCATAAGCTGCAAAACTGAGGCAAGCATCTTTCCGCTCTCACGCAATGCAGCAACCTCTTCGTCAGTCTTAATACGTATCATATCCAAAGTATAAGCCTACTCATCGACACAGCTAAGAACTGCGTCATGCACAAGTCGAGGATCCTGATCAGCATCTATATCGCAGACACGAGCACCCTCGTGGCGAAGATGATCTATAATCGGCAACGTAACAGATTGGTACTCACTGAATCGCTTAGCAATTGCTTCGTCAGTATCGTCTAAGCGTGCCCGGTTTAGAAGGCGTTTACGGACCACGTCTTCCGAAGCGGTAAGGTGAATGACGGCACTCAGCGAAAACCGTCCTTTATGCACCTGCTCAAGGAGCCAATCGGCCTGTGGCACTGTCCGCGGGAATCCGTCTAGAACGAACTCCTGTTTGGTGTCAATTAGCTCCAGAACCTTGTCCATTATATTGATCATCTCATCGTCAGATAGTAATTTGCCTTGTAGCATTTCCTGACGACGCTTGCCAGTAACAAGAACTCGTAATATTTCTCCGGTCGAAATCCAGGCGTAGCCATGTTCGTCAGCCAGGATCTTTCCCTGCATGCTCTTACCCGAACCCGCAACCCCTGTCAGAATTATCACTATCGCAACCTTTCTTTCACTGCTGCTGCAATCCTACTGCCGTCAGCCTGGCCAGCAGTTTTTTGCTTTATGGTACTAATAACGGTACCTAGAGCAGCATCGCCATTCACACCTAAGCCCGCAATAGTCTGATCGATTAAGGAGATAAGTTCAGCGTCGCTTAACTGTGTAGGTAGATAGCCTTCAATGACCGCCTTTTCCGATAACTCTGCCTCAGCCCTTTCAGAATTCCCGCCCTGGCGATACAAATCAGCACTTTCTTGGCGTTTTTTCGCTTCCCTGGAAAGCAAAATAACAATGTCCTTGTCTCCTAGGCCTTGCTGTCGCAGCCCCTTGGCAACTTCTTCGTATAAAATGACACTCTTCAGACCTCTGAGGGTCGTTACGAGCGTCTTATTACCGGCCAGGAGTGCCGTTTTGAGATCCTGGTCAATACGAGCTTTGAGCATTGCTAGCGTTGGCCGAATTTAATTTTCTTCAATTTAAGAGCTTTACGCTGTGCACGAATGATAGCTTTATTGCGCCGCTCGCGCTTGCTCATAGGCTTTTCAAAATATTGATTACCCTTAACAATGGCTACAACGCCAGCCTGCTGCACCTTACGATTAAAGCGGCGCAGGAGATTCTCTAACGATTCTTTCGAGTCTTTACGTGTTACTTGGATCATATCTGTTTTATTCTAGCGTAACAGGGGCCTATTTGCAAGAAAAAGTTACACTACCTGCTGTTGCTTCTTTTGTGCCGCACGTTGCGACTTTAGAACGATGCTCTGCAGCTCCTTAAAGATAACAAATTGCTTATTTGTATGATAAATCTTCGTATTTCCCTGTTTTTCAGAGATAAGGAAGCCGACTTTCTCGAGACGCTTGAGCTCACGCTGGATATTGCCAGCATCTTCCTTGATAAGCTTAGCAAGGCCCCGTACGTGAGTTTTAAAATCGGGATATTTAGCATAAATCACAATGATTTTGCGTCGAACCCGTGAAGTGATAAATACATCTAACATAAGCTATATTGTTATTCAAACAACGTACATAAAGTATAGCTGAGCCGCAAAGGCTTTTCAACACAAATTTGCCACCTCTGCCCATAAAAAACATATAATGCGACTATGCAGTTTGTGGAAGTATTACCCGGAGATGCTACGTACCACGGTCACGAGCCCTTAACCTACGGTAGTAGAGATCGGCTGGCCATAGGTACGATCGTATCTGTACCATTACGCAAAAAACATATCTTAGGAGTAGTAGTAAAATCGGCCCAAAGGCCAGCTTTTGCTGTAAAACAGATAGATAAAGCGCTGCCCCTTCCACCCCTTCCTACTGAGCTTATCGAACTTATCAGCTGGATAGCCGCCTACTATCCGGCCGCTCTCGGTATCATTACTCAACTCATGTTGCCCAAGGCCCTACCTAAAAAACCAATGATAGCTGCAGTAGCTCTTTCACCGGCCACAGCCTCACCCGAGCTGACAAAAGACCAGAAAAAGGTACTATCAAGCGTCAATAACCAGGGGCTTCATCTATTGCATGGCGAAACAGGGACGGGCAAAACTCGAATATACATTGAACTCGCCAAACGGGCGATTAACGCAGGGCGATCAGTGATTATTCTTACTCCAGAAATAGGTCTTACTTCACAATTAGCAAATAATTTTGTTGAGGTCTTTGGGCAAGGAGTTATTATCCAACACTCCAAGCTAAGCGAAGCGACACGAAAACAGAATTGGCAATATATGCTAGAACAAACGAAACCGCAAATTGTTATCGGCGCGCGGTCAGCGCTGTTTAGTCCAATTAGGAATGTCGGATTGATCGTAATCGATGAAGCTCATGAAACAGCATATAAACAAGATCAAGCCCCATATTACCTTACTACTACGGTAGCCGCTAAGCTGGCGTCTTTCCATCGTGCCCAGCTTATCCTAGGCTCTGCTACTCCCTTAGTAAGCGACTATTACATAGCTAAGGCCAAAGGGCGCCCCATTCTTCGCATGACAGAAACGGCAAGCAAATTCATCGACTCCCAGCGCACAATTGAGATTATAGACATACGTGACCGCAACTTGTTTACTAAAAGTCCGCATCTTTCAAATGCATTAATTAATCGTATGGAAACCGCTTTGCAAAATGGCGCGCAAATATTACTCTTTTTGAATAGACGCGGTACTGCACGGATAGTATTTTGTGAACGATGTGGATGGCAAGCTACATGTCCTCATTGTGATCTGGCGCTTATCTATCACGGCGATACTCATACGATGCGATGCCATTCGTGTGACTTTAAAACGTCAAGCCCTCCCGGATGTCCAGAATGTCAAAACCCTTCGATTGTGTATAAAACGATTGGCACGAAAGCTATAGTTGAAGAGGTTGGCCGTTTATTCCCAGAAGCGATCACGATGCGCTTTGATACCGACAACATGCAGAGCGAACGGATGGAACAACAATACGAGGCTCTCCGGGAGGGTAAAATTAATATACTCGTCGGGACACAAACAATCGCAAAGGGGCTCGACCTCCCTAATTTAGGTCTGGTGGGAATACTTATAGCTGATAGTGGTCTTAACTTTCCTGACTTTAGCGCGGAAGAGCGGACCTACCAACTCCTAACCCAAGTCATCGGAAGAGTAGGGCGCGGTCACCGCGCCGGTCAGGTCGTATTGCAGACATATACACCTGAAAGTCCGCTAATTCGAGCAATTACTGCAGGGGACTGGGATTATTTTTACAACAAAGAACTAGACGAACGTCGGAGATTTGTGTTCCCCCCCTTCTGCTATATTCTTAAACTGCAGTGCAAACGGGCCACGAGTATATCGTCGGAGCATACAGCAAGAGCTTTGGCTGAACAGTTACGCAGCCGGAGATACAAGATTGCTATCGAAGGCCCAGCACCTTCTTTCCATGAGAAATTGCAAAACAAATTTATTTGGCAAATCATTGTCAAATCTACACAACGGTCAGAATTAGTAAAGATTATAAAAGAATTGCCGAGCGGTTGGAGCTACGATATAGACCCTATGAATCTGTTGTAATTATCTTGATCTCCGTTATACTTTTTGACATGCACAGAGATGCCATCATTACACTTCCCAACACTCACTTGCGGGAACGGTCCAAAAAAGTAGGTATAATCACCGACCAAATTCAAGACCTTATTGCCAATATGCAGAGCGCTACTCTAGACTGGGAAGACAATCGAGAGCACGAGCTTGGGGTGGCACTTGCAGCCATTCAGATCGACTCACCTCTAAGAGTTGTCATTATTCGTAATAATTTTGACAACAAGAAAGATAGATCATTCTCCATCTTCATTAACCCGGTTATTACGAAATACGAAGGTGACATACAAGAAGATTATGAGGGTTGCCTGAGCGTACCCGATATTTACGGTAAGGTCCCCCGATATAGCAAGGTGCGAATCCGTGCACTTGATAGCCAAGGCAGAGAAACACGACTAACCGCTACCGGATTCCTAGCAAGAGTATTTCAACATGAAATAGATCACACGAATGGTATCGTTTTTATAGATCATATCAAAAACAATCCAAACGCTTTCTACAAACTAAATGAAGATGGCGACCTGCAAGAACTGAACTATGAAAAATGCATTAGAACCAATCATATTCTTTGGTAGTGGCCCCGTTGCAGCCAAGAGCCTGGAGTTGCTGGCACAACATTTTGTATTCGAGGCGATTATAACAAAACCCCGGGCGGCGCACCATACCGGAGACGTACCTGTTATAGCAGTCGCAGAACAACTTGGAGCTCCTTTACTCTTTGCCTCAACCAAACAGGAGCTTGATGACGTGTTCTACGATTATAAGCCTAGGAGCAAGGTTGCGATATTAATCGACTTCGGTATTATTGTATCTCAAACAATCATCAACCGTTTTGCACTAGGTATTATTAATAGTCATTTTTCAATCCTGCCGGAATGGCGTGGCGCCGATCCTATTACCTTTGCTATTTTAAGCGGACAAAAACAAACTGGTGTCAGTCTCATGCTTCTCGTACCTGCTATGGACGAAGGGCCACTTATCGCCTACGACACTTACGACCTACCGAAGACCATTACTGCGCCCGAGCTCACTACCAACCTCATCTATTTAAGCCACAAACTACTTACAAAAGAGCTGCCAAAATACCTGGCCGGAAGTCGTGGAGTCACCCCACAAGAGGAGATGACCAATCGACAAGTATCGTACTCGCGAAAGCTAACCAAGGAAGATGGTATTTTAGACTGGAGTAAGCCAGCAGACCAGCTGGAACGGGAGATTCGCGCCTTCATTGAGTGGCCAAAGAGCCGCTTCCAGCTTGGAGATTCTTCGGCTATCGTCACTCAGTCGCATGTTTTAGACGAACAAGGGCACCCAGGGAGACGTACCATAATAGATAGACAACCAGCCATATACTGTAGAGAAAAAACGCTGGTGCTCGATAAAATAAAACCGGCCGGGAAGAAAGAAATGACCGGCCAAGCATTCCTGGCCGGCTATAAAAATATCTTCTTAGGCGCTCAAGCGGCTAGGTCGTAATCGCCTTGCTGTCGCGTTTCTTGTGATGGCATATGAGGCGGCAGAGGCTGTTGCGGTGGGTATGGCGGGTATGCTTGTGGCACAGGAGCTGCCCCCGGAGAAGTGTAGGGCTGGGAATTTGATGCAGGCATGGCTGGCATCTGCTGAGATTGCGCTGCTGCCTGCTGACTGGAAGCTAGTATCTGGGGTGCTACCTGGCTTATTTCCATCTTAAGGTTTTCGAATTCAGCCGCGACGACATCTTTATAGTTTGGGAAGTTTGTTTCGAGCCACTGCAGTGCGCCCGCCTCGTCATTCCTTTCTATAAACTGCTCGAACTCGCTTAGCTGGGCGTCCGTCATCTGTTCAGCTAACTTCATCCCAACTCGCATTTCCAACGTTTCATAGATATGGGCGAGGAGCTTTTTCTTTTCCTCAGGAGGCAGCCCGGCGAGGCCGAGTTCGCGGAGTAAGTCGTCATCAAGTTTAATCATCTATTATCCCTCTCCAGTCTATTTTATCACCATTTTAGCGAAAAGCACTACAGACTGCGTGCCACTGTCGTACGCGTGAAGACTTCTATATGATCCCCTTCTTGAAGCTCTACACGCTCGTTGATCTTAAAGCTTAAACCACACATCTCACCCTCAAGCACTTCCTTGACGTCTTGGGGGCCACGCTTAAGATTAGTAATTTCTACTTCAGCCAGTTTCTGAGAATCTCGCATAACTCGTGCCAATGCAGGTACTGCCATTTTGCCTTTGGTAACTTCCCCACCGCAGATAATTTCAGTCTTTGTAGTCTTAAATATTGCTCGAACTATCAAACGGCCAAGGTCAGTTTCAATGACTTCTGGGGCAAGGAGCTTACTGAGCCCGTTCTTAACGTCATCTATGAGCTCATATATAACACTATATAAACGGATCTCAACCTTATCACGTGACGCCACTCTCTTAACGTTGGATGGAGCTACGACGTTAAATCCATAAATAATCGCATCGCTCGATGCCGCTGTGCGAATATCGTTGTCACTGATGTTGCCCACGCCAGAGCTAACGATACGAATAGCCACCTCGTCAGTATCAAGCGCCTTCAAACTATCAACAACAGAGGTGAGCGAACCTTGCACATCAGCACGAACAATAATATTAAGTTCCTGCACTTTGTTGTTACGATTAATGATTCGGATCAGCTCACCGCTAGAGATATCGCCGTGCCCAGTGTCGGCATGTTTTTGTATAGCACCCTGTTCTGCTAGAGATCGAGCCGTTTTTTCATCATATACCACGCTAAATTCATCTCCAAACTCTGGAGGTGCCTTAAAACCGGCAATAACAACAGGCGTCGAAGGGCCAGCGAGAGCCAACGGTTTACCGTTGGTCGTATCCAGAGTACGAATCTTAGCATATGTTGCGCCTGCAACAACAAAGTCACCAGGTTTTAGAGTGCCCTCCTCTATAAGAGCGTTAGCCACAGGGCCACGTCCTTGCTCTACATGAGACTCGATAATAAGGCCAACTGCAGGAGCGTCAACGACCGCACGATAATCTTCCACATCGGCAACCAAGAGGATCATGTCGAGCAGATTATCTATCCCCTTCTTTGTCTTAGCCGAAAGTTCAACAGCAACCGTGTCGCCGCCCCACTCCTCGACTAATAAGTTCTGCTCAGCAAGTTGCTGCTTAATTCGATTTGAATCAGCACCCTCTTTATCAATCTTGTTAATCGCAACGATGATTTTCGTTCCAGCCTTGCGCGCAAAACGAATTGCCTCTAGTGTCTGCGGTTTTATTCCGTCATCTGCAGCAATAACAATTATTGCTATATCAGTCAGATGCGCACCATGCTCACGTATGGCAGCAAACGCTTCATGTCCGGGCGTGTCTAAGAAGGTAATTGGACGCTTATTATGGGTAATCTGGTATGCAGAGATATGCTGGGTAATGCCGCCGGCTTCACCCTTGGCCACGTGTGCATCTCGAATTGCATCCAGTAAACTTGTTTTTCCATGATCTACATGGCCCATAACAGCAACCACGGGAGGACGTGACGTGGCAGTCCCATTATTCGATTGTCGCTTATCCCTTTTTGGTAAGGCTATTTCCTGGATCTTTTTCTGCAATTCGACATCTAGCCCGATTTCCTGGACTATAATCTGAGCCGTATCAAAGTCGATACGCTCATTTACCGTCGTCATGACACCGTTCTTGAATAGTTCGCTGATCAAGCGTGTCACCGGTAGACTCAACTTATCGGCTAGGGCGCCAACGGTGATTGTATCTTCAACTTCGATTATTCTACTCACTGTCGCACTCCTTTCTGCCGAATAGTCCGGCGATACACCCTACGTATAAGCGCTTATTTAGCGTTCTTAAGACTCAAAGCGATCTTACGCGCTTCAGTGTCAATATCGAGCACCTTGAACTGTTTCTTCTCGTTCAGCTTAAAGATTTGCTGAGGATCAACGGTATCGTCATCGCTCATTTCCGAAACGTGCACCAGTGCTTCCACACTGGGGCTTAGCTGTACAAACGCGCCAAAAGGAGTAATACGGGTTATCTTGCCCTCGACGACGTCACCCTTAGCAAAAGCCTTAACCTCTTTCAACCAAGGATCTTCGCTCATCTGTTTGAGGCTTAGTGAGAGCCGGTCCTTGTCTATGGCAATGATCTTTGCTTTGACCATCTCACCCACTTTAACGTAGTCACGGGGGTCCTCGACGCGCTCCCAGGAAATCTCTGAGATATGGATAAGTCCTTCAATACCTTGTACATTCACAAAGGCACCGAAATCGATTACACCGGTAACCACACCCTCGACGACGTCACCTACCTTTAATTCTGCAAAGCGGGCTTGCATATCATCCTTGACCGCCTCCTTCTCGGAGAAGATCAGTTTATTGTCCTTGCGGCTAACATCCAGGACTCGTACGCGTATAGGCTTACCAACTAGGGCGTTCAACTTTTGTAAAATTTCGTCCTTGTCAGCTCCAGATACACGCGGGTAATGGCCCGCGGCCAACTGGCTTACAGGCAAAAAGCCACGTACGCTTTCCAGCTCTACAAGCAAACCGCCCCGGTTCGCATCATAGGGCATCACTTCTACAATTTCCTGTGCATCAAACATACGCTTGAGTTCGTCCCAGCCGCGATCCTTAGCTGCACGCTTCATGCTGAGCAATGCGTGGCCTTCGTCGAGTTCTGGGTCAATAACGCTCACCGTTACTGGCTGGTTAACCTCAAGCTGCTGTCCATGGCTGATTTCCCTGCGCATGACAACACCGACGCCTCTGGCGCCCAGGTCGATCCACACTTCGTGTTTCTTTACCGAACTTACTACCCCCTCAATAACGTCGCCAGCTTCTAACTGCTTAACTTCGTCACCCTGGAGCAATTCGTCCATTGTTATAGATGTCTTTGACATGTCTCTACATGCCTCCTTGTATAGTATTTCTGCCACCCACTCTATTAGAGTAGACGTTAGATTAGTACTGATTATAACTCCTTTTATATCGGGGGTCAAAGGGTATAGAAAAGAGCCTCCTGCTCATGATACACTGAGTAGCAGTATGTACCTGGGGATTGACATTGGAGGCACCAAAACGCTGGTAGCTAGTTTGAGCAATGACGGTGTCATTCAGGAAAAAGTCCGCTTTGCAACGCCTCAAGATTACAGCGTATTCTTAGTGCTTTTGGAAAAATATGTAGATGATCTTACAATAAATGATCTCATCGCGTGCGGAGTTGCCGTGCCCGGCAAACTTGACCGTGCACACGGCATCGGACTCGCTATGGGCAATTTACCCTGGAAGGATGTACCAATAGCAGAAGACGTGAAACATATTGTCGAGTGCCCTACTGTTGTCGAGAATGATGCCAACCTAGCTGGACTCTCCGAGGCGATGCTTCTAAAAGATCGTTATAATCGTGTCCTATACGTCACTATCAGTACTGGTATTGGCACAGGGGTTATCGTCAACCAGGAGATTGCACCCGGCTTTATCGACTCCGAAGGTGGACAAGTTATGGTTGAAAGCGCCGGCCGACTACTGCCTTGGGAAAAATTAATATCTGGCCAAGCCATAGTGAAACGCTTTGGCAAACGAGCTCAAGATATTACCGATAGAGAAACGTGGAGCATCATTGCGCACGATATCGGACTAGGGCTCATAGACCTTATTGCCATGATGCAACCACAGATTATCGTGTTGGGAGGCGGCGTAGACACATATTTCGATCGTTTTTCCGGCTTCTTGGCAAAAGATTTAAAACGGTATGAGACACCTATCGTCGCTATTCCGCCAATTATAGCCGCCGCACGTCCTGACGATGCAGTTGTATACGGGTGCTACGATTTAGCAAAAATGCGCTATGGAAAAATTTATAGCTAGGCTAGAACAAAACTATCCGCAATTAACTTTTACAGCCGATGACATGAATTATTGGTCACCTACGGAAAAAACCATTTTCTATATTTCAAAAACAGATGAGAGGGCAATGGCCTCAGTATTACACGAGTTATCTCATGCTCTTCTGGGGCATCAAAATTATGGTAACGATCTTGAGCTATTAAACAAAGAAGTGGCAGCATGGCAGAATGCCCTCGACCTTTCTGCTGAATACGAGATCTCTATTAGCAATGAACACATCCAAGACTGCTTAGACACATATCGGGAGTGGCTTCACAGAAGAAGCACATGTCCAACATGTAAAAGCTCGGGTCTACAAATAACAGAAAATATCTATACGTGTATTAACTGCCATCAGGAGTGGAAAGTGAGTAGATCACGACTTTACCGTCCCTATAGGCAATGCATAAAGACTGGAACCTGAGGCTCCAGTCTTTATCAGACTTCTGTCTAAGTCGCTTCTAGATCTTAGAGCGAGTGCCTTTTGGGCGGCGCGAGATACGACCACCAGTCCTACCTGCTTCTTTTGCCCGCTGAGGGCCGGTCAGACCATCGTCGCCAACTTTCTTGCTAGCGAAGCCTCCAGTACGGCCCAAAGCACCACCCTTGGCGCCAATAATAGCATAGAAGTCCGCGCCTCTTTTTGCTTTGTTCGTTGCAGCAGCCTTTAAGCCGCCAATTTTTGTTCCAGCCATTTAAAACCTCCCATGGCTTAAGTCTCTTGCTCTCCAGAAACATAAAAGGGCCTCGCGTTTTAGGCGAGACCCTCCGTTGTTTCTTTCGAAACTATTAGCATAATAACATGCTTATGAATCTATGTCAATACTTATGCTTAGGTGGCTGCCTCTTTGCCTGCGCGCTATTACATTTCTCTAAGCTTCGTATCTGTTCTATTACTTCTTCTATATAAGATAAAAGCCATCCTATTCGGATGGCTTTTATATAATTCGGCACCGTGCTATTTTCCCAGGGGTTGACCCCAAGTATTGTAACCGCGGCGAGGCTTAACTGCTGTGTTCGGCATGGGAACAGGTGTTTCCCTCGCGCCATGGGCACCGAAATGACAGCACCAACGTATTGATGAACTGTCATTTCGGCAACCATACGGTGCTGATTTGGATTACAAAAAACATGGAGACAAACGGGTGTTCAAAATATGATAAACACCAATAACTAGTCGATACATTCTCTCACTCTATCCAGACCGAAGTCTAGGGTCGAATGAGAGATCGTAAAAAGTCGATGGGACTATTAGTACGCTTCAGCTACATACATTACTGCACTTCCACCTTGCGCCTATCAACCTGATAGTCTTTCAGGGTCCTCATAGGGAAATCTAATCTTGAGGTCAGTTTCACGCTTAATATGCTTTCAGCGTTTATCTGCTCCGCACATAGCTACCCAACCATGCCATTGGTATGACAATTGGTACACCAGCGGTGCGTTCATCCCGGTCCTCTCGTACTAGGGACAAATCCTCTCAAATTTCCTTGCGTCCACAGCGGATATAAACCGAACTGTCTCACGACGTTCTGAACCCAGCTCACGTACCTCTTTAACCGGCGAACAGCCGGACCCTTGGAAGGTGCTCCCC
>Ga0136846_1221088_pt1 | contig 151489 bp, 138 predicted proteins | sample HopSoiMetagenom2_FD_96841 | JGI IMG/M metagenome (GOLD analysis project Ga0136846, IMG submission 96841) | Grasslands soil microbial communities from Hopland, California, USA - 2 Assembly 2016 (version 4) | ecosystem: Environmental > Terrestrial > Soil > Grasslands | place: USA: Hopland... | reverse complement strand
CGCTGCGCGTGCAGTATGCGGACTATGCGCAGTGGCAGCGGCAGTGGTTGCGGGGCGAGGTCCTGGAAGGTCAGTTGAGCTATTGGCGGCGACAGTTGGCCGGCTTGCCGCCGGTCCACGGCCTGCCGCTGGACAGGCCGCGGCCCGCGCGCCAGGGCTTCGAGGGCGGCCAGCACGTTCAGCGGCTGGGAGTGGAGGAGAAAGCGCGGATCGAGGCCTGGAGCCGGGAGTCCGGGGTGACGCGGTTCATGTTCCTGGAGGCGGCGTTCGCCGTGCTGCTCGGCCGGTACAGCCAGGAGATGGATGTCGTGATGGGCTCGCCGATCGCGGGCCGCGTGCATCGGGACCTGGAGCCGCTGATCGGCTTCTTCGTCAACACGCTGGTGCTGCGCAGCGACCTGTCCGGGAACCCGTGTTTCGTGGCGCTGCTCGAATCGAGGAAACAGACGATCCTCGACGCGTACGCTCACCAGCACGTGCCATTCGAGATGCTGGTGGAGGAGCTGAAGCCGGAGCGCAATCTGCGCCACAGCCCGTTGTTCCAGATCCTGTTTACGCTCGAGAGCACGGGGCAGGGCGATGGCGGGATCGGCGGCTTGCGTCTCGAATGGGCGGGTGAGGGGGGCGGAGTCGTCCGCTTCGATCTGGAGCTCACCGTGCGGGAGCTCGAAGAGGGCCTGGGCCTGAGCTGGCGGTACAAGAAGGAGCTCTTCGACCCCGTGACGATCGAGCGGATGGCCGGGCATTTCCAGGCGCTGCTGGCCGCTCTGGTGCAGGGAGTCGAGGCGCGCCCGGCGGATCTGCCGCTGCTCCACGCTGCCGAGCGCGAGCAGATGCTGGTGGAATGGAATGACACCGGGGCGCCGGCGGGCGGCGATCTGCTCCTCCATGAGCGGTTCGAGCTGCGCGCCGGGGAGCTGCCGCAGGCCGTGGCCCTGGTGGACGGCGAGCGGGAGCTGACCTACGGCGAGCTGGCGCGCAAGACGCACCAGTTGGCGCACCATCTCAAGGCCCTGGGCGTGGGCCCGGAGAAGATCGTCGGCGTCTGCCTGGAGCGGACGGCGGAGATGGTGGTGACGCTGCTGGCGGTGCTCGAAGCCGGGGGCGCCTACCTGCCGCTCGATCCTGCCCATCCGCACTCGCGCCTGGAACGCAGCCTGGCGGACAGCGGAGCGCTCGTAGTGGTCACCCAGAAGAGCCTGGAGGAGCGGCTGCCCTGGCGCGGTCCCACCGTGATCCTGGAGCGGGACCGCGCCGCCATCGCTCGCCGCTCGCGCCGTCGGCCCGCAAGCGGCGTGTCCCGGGAGAACCTGGCCTACGTGCTGTTCACCTCGGGCTCCACGGGGACGCCCAAAGGGGTGGCCGTGACCCATTCGAGCGCCGTGGAGCTGGTGCTGTGGGCGGGCCGCGTGTTCTCCTCCGCAGAGCTGTCCGGCGTGCTGGCGGCCACCTCGCTGAGCTTCGACCTGTCGGTCTTCGAGCTGTTCGCGCCCCTGTCGTGGGGCGGCACCGTGATCCTCGCGGCCAACGCGCTGGCGCTGGCGGAGCTGCCGGCGTCGTCGCGGGTGCGGCTGATCAACACGGTGCCGTCGGCGCTGGCGGAGCTGGTGGGCGCGGGCGGTCTGCCGGCCGGAGTGCGCACGGTGAACCTGGCGGGCGAGCCGCTGTCGCGCGCGCTGGCGGATCGGATCCTGGCCATCCCCACGGTCGAGAGCCTGTGGAACCTCTACGGCCCGACGGAGGACACGACCTACTCGACCTTCGCGCGGGTGGAGCGCGGCGCGGTTTCGTCGCCGCGCATCGGCCGCCCGATCACGGCGACCCGGGCCTATGTGGTGGACCGCCAGGGCCAGCCGGCGCCGGTAGGTGTGGCGGGCGAGCTGTGGCTGGCGGGCGCGGGTCTGGCTCGCGGCTATGTGGGCCGTCCGGAGCTGACGGCGGAGCGGTTCCTCCCCGATCCGTTCTCGGCGCAGCCGGGAGCCTGGCTCTACCGCACCGGGGACTTGGCGCGCTGGCTGCCGGAGGGCGAGCTGGAGTTCCTGGGCCGCATCGACCATCAGGTCAAGGTGTGCGGCTTCCGCATCGAGCTGGGAGAGATCGAGGCCCAGCTCCGCTCGCAGGCGCCGGTGAGGGATGCGGTGGTGCTGGCGCGCCAGGACGCAGCGGGGGAGAAGCGGCTGGTGGCCTACGTGGTGCCCGCGGAGGGCCGCGCGCATGAGGGTCTGGCGGGCGAGCTCAAGGGGGAGCTCGAGCGGACCTTGCCGGGCTACATGATCCCCGCGGTCTTCATGGCGCTCGAGTCGTTGCCGCTGACGGCGAACGGCAAGGTGGATCGCGGCGCGCTGCCGGCACCGGAGGCGAGAGACTCCCGCCGGGGTGAGCCCGCGGCCCCGCGGACGGAGCTGGAGCGCCGGTTGTGCGAAATCTGGCAGGAGGTGCTGGGGGTGGAGCGAGTGGGGATCGAGGACGGCTTCTTCGACCTGGGCGGACACTCCCTGCTGGTGATCAGGTTGGTCTCGAAGGTCAATTCCCAACTGGGGATCCGTCTCAGCCCGCGGCGAATCTTCGAGCATTCCACGGTGCGCGCTCTGGCAGGGGTCATCGAGGGTCTCGCCGGGGAGGCGCCCGGCGCGTGGGAGCCCCTGGCCGCCTTCTCCACGGACGGTGACGCCCGGCCTCTGTATTGCGTTCCGGGCGCGGGAATGCTGAGCGTCGCGATGGCGCCGCTCGCCCGCGCCCTGGCGCGAAGGGCGGCGCTCCACGTCTTCGAAGCCCGGGGCCTGGACGGCGTCTCCCCGCCGCAAACGAGCCTGGCCGAGATCGTGGAGAGCTATGGCGCGGCGATCAAGCGGCGCCAGCCGCAGGGCCCGTATGATCTCGTGGGCCATTCCTTCGGCGGTTGTGTCGCCCTCGAGCTGGCGCGGTGGCTCGAAGCGCGGGGCGACGAAGTCTCCTCCATCGTCCTGCTGGACAGCTTCCTGGACTTCTTCGCCACGGGCGACCTCGCACCGCTGTCGGCGAAGGAGACGGCGGTGGCGCTCGCCGCGCTGATCGGCATCGGCGAGAGCGAGGTGCCCGACTTGGCGGACGATCGCGCGATCTTCGACTGGATGGAGTGCGCCCTGCAGGCCTCCGGAGCTCTCCCCGCGAGCGGGCACGAGGGCATCCTGCGCGGGTTCATCGAAGTGTTCGTGAGCCAGTTGGAGATGCAGCGTCGATTCCGGCCGTCCGGCAGGGTCGAGGCTCCCGTCACGCTCCTCTACGCCGAGGAAGGCGCGATGGCCGGCTCCCGGCTGGCGGCGGTGCTGGAGCTCTACGCGCGGGTGGCGGAGCGGCCGGTGCGCCACTTCGCGGTGCCGGGGGGGCACCTTTCGATGCTGTCCGAACGAAACGCCCCGCGGTTGGCGGCGAGGTTGCTGGCGGAGGACCGGTGAAGGCCTGCGTCTTTCCCGGACAGGGGGCGCAGACGGTCGGCATGGGCGAGGATCTGTTCGCGCGCTACCCCGAGGTCACGGCCCGGGCCGGCGAGGTGCTCGGCTACGACGTGGCGCAGCTCTGCCTGAAGGATCCGCAGGGCCGCCTTCACCAGACGCAGTACACGCAACCGGCTTTGTACGTCGTGAACGCGCTTGCCTACCGGAGCCGGTGCGACAGCGGCTTGCCGCCGCCGGATTTCGTCGCCGGCCACAGCCTCGGGGAGCTCAACGCGCTGCTGGCCGCGGAGGTCTTCGATTTCGAGGCCGGCCTGAGGCTCGTCAAGAGACGGGGAGAGCTGATGAGCCGGGTCTCCGGCGGCAGCATGGCGGCCCTGATCGGCTGCCCTGGCGAGAAGGTCGAAGAGATCTTGCGCAGCCACGGCCTCACGGGTATCGATGTGGCCAACTACAACACCCCCTCGCAGGTGGTGCTGTCGGGACCCGACGAGGAGATCGCTCGCGCGGAAGATGTTTTCTCCGGCCTCGGTGCGACCTATCTCCCGCTCAAGAACGTCAGCGCGGCGTTCCATTCGAGATATATGAAGGGTCTGGAGGAGCCTCTGGGCGAGGCGCTTTCCAATGTGAGATTTTTGCCGCCGCAAATCCCGGTGATCTCGAACGTCTCGGCCCGGCCCTACGCGGTCGGCGAGCTGAGGGAGCTCCTCAAACGGCAGATCCGCGAGCCCGTGCGCTGGCTGGACAGCATCCTCTACCTCCTGAGCCTGGGCGTCGAAGAATTCGAGGAAGTGGGGCCCGGCGGCGTCCTGACCAAGCTGATCAAGGCCATTCGCAAGACCGCCGCCGGGGGAGCCGCGCCGCGCTCGCCGGGGGCGCTGAAGGCAGGAGCGGCGCCTGCCGCCATCACGGCCGAGCGCCTCGGCGCCGCGTCGTTCCGGCGTGACTATCAGGTCCGCAGGGCCTATGCGGCAGGCGCGCTAGACAAGGGGATCGCCTCGAAGGCGCAGGTGGTCCGGCTGGGCAAGGCCGGCTACATGGGGTTTTTCGGCGCCGGCGGCCTCGCGGTGGGCGAGATCGAAGAGAGCCTGCGAGCCATCAGGCAGTCGTTGCGCTCGGGCGAGCCGTTCGGAGTGAGCCTGCTGTGCAGACCGGACGATCCCGAATCCGAGATGGCGGTCGTCGAGCTCTGCTTGCGGCACGGCGTACGGTTCGTCGAGGCCGACGGTTACGTCACCCCGAGCCCCGCCCTGATCCGTTACCGGCTGAAAAGCCTGGCGCGAGAGCGCTCCCACAAGCTGATGGCGAAGGTCACCCGGCCGGACGTGGCGGCAGCGTTCCTCGAGCCGCCCCCCGAGCACCTGGTGGCGGAGCTGTTGCGGGCCGGCCTGGTTTCCTGGGACGAGGCGCGGTGGGCGAGGCGGGTGCCCATGGCCGACGACCTTTCCGTGGAGGCCGACTCCGGCGCCTCCTCCGACCTGGGAGGCGCCCCCGTGCTGCTGCCGTCGCTGATCCGCCAGCGCGACCAGGCCTTTCTGCGCCATGGCTATGAGGTCGCGGTCCGCATCGGCAGCGGAGGGATCGGCACACCGGAGGCGGCAGCCTCCGCGTTCCTGCTCGGCGCCGATTTCATCGTCACCGACACGGTCAATCAGTGCACGGTGGAAGCCGGCACCAGCGATGAGGTGAAGGACCTGCTGCAGACCGTGAGCGTGCAGGATACCGAGTCCGCGCCCGCGGGCGACCTCTTCGAGCTCGGGGCGAGAGCTCAGGTGTTGAAGAAGGGGGTGCGCTTCCCCGTGCGCGCCGGCAGGCTCTACGACCTCTGGCGGCGCCATGGCGCGTGGGAGGAGGTCGACGCGGCGTTCCGCGCCAGGATCGAACGGGAATACTTCGGTCGCAGCTTCGAGCAGGTCTACGAAGAGCTCAGGACGGGTCCTCTGGAGCGATTGCCGGAGGAGCTCGCCCGGGCGGAGCGCGACAAGCACCACCGGATGGCGCTCGTTTTTCGCTGGTATTTCACGCACACGATGGATCTGGCGCTGGCCGGGACGAAGGGCCAGAAGGCGAACTACCAGGTGCGTTGCGGTCCCGCTCTGGGCGCTTTCAATCAGTGGGTGAAGGGGACGCGGCTGGAGTCGTGGCGCGACCGGCACGTCGACGTCATCGCCGACGAGATCATGGACGGCGCAGCCGCGGTGCTGAACCGGCGGCTGCACGAGCTCGCCGCGGTCGGGGAGCCTGACTGAAAGGCGCGGGCCGGCGCGTCTCCCCGCCGGCCCACTGCTGCGCGCCAGTCAGATGTTCGGCGCTTTGAACGCCGCCGGGTCCAGGGGCTGATTGAGCTCGATCTTGGACCAGGCGATCGATTGGGAGAAGTTGACTTCCGGCGCGCTCGCCTTCTCGCTGAAGGCGCACTTCAGGCCGTCGACGTCACGGAAGTCCTGATAGACCACCTCGACGCCGATGTTCTTGCTCAACTGGGGGACGTACTGGCTGCCCACCACCCGGGTCAGGAGGAACGTGCGCCCGTCGAGATAGAAGTAGCTCGTTTCCCCGTCTTTGAATTCCACCTTGAGCTTGTAGACCGTCGAGCCGTTCCAGGGCAGCTTGCCCACCACCTCGATCTTGTGGCCCTTCGCCTTGGAGTCGACCAGCGGTCCCTGCGGATCGCCGAGGCGGCGGAAGCGGGCCGCGTCCTTGGCGGACATCGGCGTTGGCTTCGTAAGGCCGTTTTTCGGGTTCATTTCCCAACTCGTCGAGCCGTCCACGGCGTTGGCCATGATCACGTCCGAGCCCTGCCCGATCCGCCGCAGGAAGCGTCCGGAGCTCACCAGGGCGATGATCGGGGCCGAGTTGCCTTTCGACGTCCAGGTTCCCGTCATCTTCAACGACGTCAGGCCCTTGAGCTTCTGCTCGCCGCGCGCGGCAGCGTATTTGGCGAACAACTGATCGGCTGTGAGATCAGAAGCCTGGGGGGCCGGGTCTGGCGGCAGGGTAGGCGCCTCATGCGAGAATAGCTGCGTGTTCGAACGCCTGCAGGCCATCAAGGCCAGCGTTACCATTAAAATCGAGATCTTACGCCGCATAAGTTTTTCGACTCCTTCCTTAAAAAAAGTTGAGTGAGCAAGTTTCAATCGATCTCACGAGCGGCCCGGCTGCTCAATGCCATGGCGATACTGATGGTGGCGAGGAGTGTTCCTGCCCCGATGAACAACCCTTTGAAGCTCCACTGCGCCAGCGCGCCAGAGACCGCATACGATACCGGAACCAGGCCCACGGCGCACACCATCAGCACGCTGGCGACGCGGCCCAGCAGCGCGCGTTCGACCCGCATCTGGATCCAGGCGCTGAACTGTACGTTGACGAATCCGATCCCGAAGCCCATCAGCGCCAGCATGGTCCCGATCACGGCGAGCTTGGGGAACAGCCCGATGCCGATCAGCTCAAAGCCGGCCAGAGAGCTCGCTACGATGAACTGGAGACCGCGCCGGCGAGGATGCTTCACCATGCCGCCGAGCAGGATTCCCGCCAGGGTACCGCCGCTGAAGCACGATAGAAGGGTGCCGAAAGCCGCTGCAGATTGGAACTGAAATTTCGTCATGGCGGCCAGACCGACGCCGACCGGCCCGGCCACGCAGACGTTGATCGAGGCGAACACCACCATCAGAGACAGGAGAGCCGGATCGTTTCGCACTGCCCGCAGACCCTCGGCGATGGAATGCACCATGCTGGGCCGGGGCGCCGCGCCGGCAACCGGCGCCGGCGGACTTGGCGGATTGGGGACTCTGAAGAGCGCGCCGATGACGGCGAGAAAGCTCAGCGCGTCGAACAGGAGCGCCGGCGCGATGCCCCAGCGCTTGATGATTAGGCCCGCCGGCGCCGGCCCGGCCATCTGCGTCAGCACAGTGGAGCTCTGGAACAGAGCGTTCGCCGGTCGAAGCTGCTGCGGTGCCACGAGCGTTGGAATCAGCGCCGCGCCGGCGGGGATTCCGAACGCGTCGGCGATGCCGAACGCCAGTGTCAGCACGAAGATGTGCCAGAGCTCGACGACTTTGAACCAGACCAGAGCCGCAACGATACCGACGAGAACGGCGCGAGTCGCCGCGGTCGTCATCAGCACGCGTCGCGGCGACACGCGGTCCGTCACGGCGCCTCCTACCAGCATCAGCACCGTGCGTGGAATCGCCGCCGCCATCATCATCGTCCCCAGGACAAGGCTGGAACCCGTCAGTTGCAAGACCAGCCACGGCAGCGCGACGAGAAAGAATTGATCCCCAAGCAAAGAGATCGTGGAACCGACCCACAAGTTACGAAAATGAGGCAAAGTGAGAGGATGTCGCGGTGCGGGTGGCGCACTGGGGACTGCCGCTGACGCGGTCTTCACGGTTGTCTCCGGAGCAGGGGCAGGCGCTGTGCTCATGCGCGGGGTTCCTCCACGGCAACGAATTTCCAACGGTTGCGTTCTGGCGGGGATTGTACAGGAAAGGAGAAGCGAAGTCCCTCAAGCCCAAAACCTCGACTGCGCCAGCCGCCGGGCCGAACCGAACTCTGCCATAACATCTCCCTCTCGGAGCCGCAGCAGTTCTATCTCCACCGAGTTCAGGCGCCCGGCTGATTCGTTACGTCTAAGTTCAGGATCTTTGGAATCACTCCTCGCTCCCGCCCTGCAACGCAGAGAGCATCTGCGCGTAGGTGAGACCCGAGAAGCCTTCCAGGCGCGGTAAAAACCGCGTGAGATCGGCGGGCCAGCGCCGGGCTCGCGTAGCGGGCGAGCGCGCTCCGGATCCGTTCCAGGCACTCGGCAAACGGCCTGCCGTCGATCTCCTCGGACAGGCGGTCGTCGCGGTGGTGTACAAGGTCCAGCACGGCCTGCACGATCTGCGGACCGCCGCTGCGCCGCCAGACCGCGGCCGCCCGGCGGTTGGAGGTCACGAGTTGGTGGGTCTCGGCAAAGTGGCGCCTCACCGCGTCCGCCACCTCGGACCCCATGGGCGTGGCCGCGACCTCTTTCTCCACCTGCGCCAGACGCTGGCCGAGGAAAGACGTGGGCGAGGTGAAGGCCGGCCCCAGCGGCGCGACGCCGGCCATCGCCGCTGCGGGAGCGGCGTGCAGCTCCTTCGGCACCTCTCCGCCCGCCGGCGCGAGGTTGAGGCCCAGCTTGGGGAAGGCCGCGATGATCTGGCTGATGGGAGTCATCAAACCGATCCGGCCGGACTGGCCGAAGACGATGCCTGCCACTTGGTTGCCGTTCAAGACGGCGGCACCCGAATCTCCGGGGAGACAGCGCGGCCTTCACCCTTCGACCCGGAAGACGTCTTCGGTCCCGTGATCCACTCCTACTCCCGCGCCGCCGAGGCGCTCGTGGGCCCTGGGCTCGCGCCTCCTCTTCATCGTTGCGTCTCCTTCGCTGGGGGGCTCCGCTGGCGCTGCGTGTCGGCGCGCGCCTCCTCAAGGAGTTGCTGCTCCGCTCGGAAGGAGGCGCCTTCGGGGTGGCGTCCGAGCGCGAGCTGGCCGAGGAAGATCTCCCCGCGGAGCTCCGCGATGCCCTGCGGCACCTGATCCGCGATTGGCAGCTCGAAGCGCGGTCGCTTGGCCCTGATTGTCTGAGAGATAGCCCGACCAGACACCGGGCGGCGTGACTCCGGTGGAGGTCGGCCGGCGGCTGGGCCGAGACGGGTTCCCATCCTGATCCGGGTCGAGAGGAAGATCCAACGGCGGCCTCCCTTCTTGGCGCGGTCGCCCTTGGCCCGTGGGATGCCGATGCGGGGGACGCTGTCGGCGAGGCGGCATTCGAGCCGGGTCCAGAGGAGTTCCGAGCGGTGGCGGACGCCGGTGTAGATGGCGACCCGAAGGGCAAAGAGGTGTTCGTAGCGAGAGGGGAGAAGGCCATCGCCGCGGGCGAGCCGGACTTTCGAGGCGTTTGCGGAGCCTTGCAGAACCCCGAGCCGAACGTGAGAGTGGCTTCGCCAGGGCGAGGAGGCATCGCCAATTGTCGAGTTGGCGTTCAGCGCCGGCTTGCTGGGTGGCTCTGAGCGAGGTCGTCGAGGGCAGGCGCCGAGGATCTCCTCGGTGTTGATCCAAGATGAGTTTTGGGCCTACAACAACGCAGAGCCCCACCCTTTTTTGATGCCAGCGCCCAAGTCTCAGCCCGGCTCGGTGTTAGCGCGGTGTTAGCGCGCGGCGTCGAATCGGTGCCCGGTTCGGTATCGCCCTACCGTCGCAAGGGGTTCTATTAATTGGGTTTGCGGGTGGAGCCGACGGTCGGATTTGAACCGACGACCTGCTGATTACGAATCATCCCTTCTGCGTTCGGTCTAGGATCTCGCGACCGGTTTGTGCCACCCCCGCCGCCAGCCCGACAAGGTCAACTCGTGGGGCAGGCGGCGGGTTGTTGCTTTTCGGGTCCCGTTAAGAGATGAAAGAACGGCCGATCGGCAATCTCCGAGTAGACCGCGAATGTGGTCTTCGACCAAAGCCGCGGCGCGGGAATAAGTCGGGCCCGTGATGGTGGAGGGTAGACCGAGTCCGTTATCGGCCGCCCTTGATGACCCAGGAGTTGGCCCCGATGTTCCGGAGCGATGATTCCGACCGAGTGTGGGTGAAGCTGTGATGAGACTGGGCGGGAGCTGGAAAACACCAGCAGGATGGCCCCATTGGTGTCCACATCCGGTAAGAGGAAGAAGATTACCGGAAATTCGTTTCAATGGATGATCCCGGTTCAAGTCCAGATGGCCGCGTCGCGCAAGGTCGAGGCGTCTACTAACAGGGCGTCGCGGACCGCCGCTCCGCCGTACCTGGGCGGACTCTCACGCCGCGGTGGGCCGGTGAGGAAGGGGAAGCGCTCGCGCCCGAGACGCAGGAGAAGAGCGATCTCGAAGCTCGCTAGGCCGGCATCGACGGGTTCGAGAAGGAGGTGGCGGCGGGACACTGGCGGGACACTACCGCCCAATTACTGCCATCAAGAGGCAACAAGACCAAGAACAGGCTTCCCGTCTAAATCATTGCTGGATAGTAGTTTACATGTTGGGAGGTGTTGGGAAGTGTGGGGGAACCTGGGACTTTTAATCCGCGGGTCCAGAGTTCGAGTCTCTGACGGCCCACCACTTTGATCTTTCGGCGTGATGCATTTTTGGTGCATTTTGCTTACCTCTGTCCCTCCCGCGAGGTTTCGAGCACATGAAACTGTAGAAGACCCACGGCTGCGGCTCGCGATCTCCGGGCTGGTGGTCCGTGGACCGAGGAGACACCGTCATGAGAAAGACGACGAAGAAACTGGTCCTGTGCCGCGAAACCCTGCGTAACATGAGCCTCGCGGAATCAGCGATGCAAGGGGTGGCAGCCGGTGCCACCACAACCAGGCTTTGCGTCAGCGCGCAGTGCAGCGGGCAGTGCACCGTGCAGAACTGCCCCAGCCGCCCGCCCGTCTGCTCGGCGCGGATCGCCTGCCTGCCCGGCACGCAATAGACCCTCAGCACAACCGGGACGTACGACCACCCGGCAGGCGCGCCGGGAAGCCTGGCCGACGCGGCTTTCTGATCTGATCTACACCACGTGATCAGGGGCCTGTCGACAGGGGTTGTCCGGATCGCCGTTCTCGACCTGCAGGGTGACGTGCTCGATGCCGAAGCGGATGTGCATCTCGCGGGCGGCGTCGCGGAAGAAGCAGTCGTCGGGCTGGCGGTTCGGCATCACCAGGTGAGCGGTCATCGCGGTCTCCGTCGTGCTCATCCCCCAGATGTGGAGGTCGTGGACCTCACACACCTGGGGCAGCTCTTCCAGGTACCGTCGCACGTCGGCGACCCGGATCCCCGGCGGGACGGCGTCGAGGGCGAGGTTGAAGGAGTCGCGCAGCAGCGCCGAGGTCCCCACCAGGATGACCACCGAGATCAGCAGGCTCACCGCGGGATCGAGCCAGCGCCAGCCGGTGGCGAGGATGACGGCTCCCGCCAGCACCACGCCCAGCGACACGGCGGCGTCGGCGGCCATGTGCAGGAAGGCGCCGCGGAGGTTGAGGTCGCTCTTGCGCCCCCGCATGAACAGCAGGGCCGTGGCGGTGTTGACGGCGATGCCCACCGCCGCCACCCAGACCATCGTGCCGGCGGCGACGGGCGCCGGATCGCGGAAGCGGCCGAGGGCCTCCCACGCGATGGCTCCCACGCCGACGAGGAGCAGGACGGCGTTGAACAGCGCGGCGAGCATGGTCGAGCGGCGCAGGCCGTACGTCCGGCGCTCGGTCGGCACCCGCCGGGCGAGGACGGCCGCGCCCCAGGCCAGCCCCAGCCCCAGCACGTCGCTCAGGTTGTGGCCGGCGTCCGCCAGCAGCGACAGGGAATGGGAAAAGACGCCCCACGTCGCCTCCACGACGACGAAGGCCAAGTTGAGTCCGATGCCGATGGCGAAGGCGCGGCCGAAGCTCGCCGGAGCGTGGACGTGCCCATGGTGATGGACGTGCCCGGCGTGGGCGTGGCCGGCGGGGCTTAAGGGTTGCGCCATCGTGGCTCCGGTCCAAGGCTCCGGCGAGCAGGCCGGAGTGGGCTGAAATCTTATCAGGGAGCCCCGGCTGTTGTTCATCCGCCTACGGCCGAAGCGGGGCTCGAGGAGGCGCGGGCAGCCGGATCGAGGGGCTGACCTGCGGTGCCCAGCACGAGCCACCAATGCGCCGTGCTAGAGCCAGGGCCTCACTGTTGGTGGGGTGGAGGGTCAGGTTTGGTGAAGCAGACGACGCAGTGGAAGTTGAAGCTGCCATTTATTGTGACGGTCCCGGGCGTAAGGGGGTTCGGCGTGCAGGGTCCGAACTGAACGTTTTGTATATTACATGACCCGGGGGAGTCTACTACTAATATGGAGCAGAGTCTGTCGGCGGAAGGGACTACATCGTTCTGTAGGTTCGTGGATACCTGCGAGCAGGTTTGACCGCCGCCTCCCATCGTAGCGTAACGGACTTCCGGGGCACAGAAGCAGTTGGCGTGGACCGGGAGCACTCCAAGGGAGAAGAGGAGGACGGAGAGAAACAGGATTCTTCTGGTTACCATGGACTGGATCTCCTTAAAGTTCTTCAGGCGGTTTCGATGCCTGTAGATTACAGGATTCTACCACCCTAATAAAAAATTTAATCTAGGTCCCAAAGGGGCGCGCAGACGAGATCTCGTCCCGAACCGATCGGAGGGCAAGTCTCCTGCTTGCTTTTTAGCTCCGTTTCGTTTACTTTAAGGGGAAAGGAAGGAGGTTAGCTCTATGAACCGCTTGTTCTATCCTGTCGTCCTGGTAGGTCTTTTAGTCGCACCCGCGTCGCCGGTATTCGCTAAGGTGTGCCAGGGTGGACCCTCGGCGGGGGGGGCCTGCAACTCGAGCGCGGATTGCTTGAAGACATGCGATGGTGGACCTTCCGCAGGGGCGGTTTGCAGCTCGAACGCAAATTGTTTGAAGACCTGCAATGGCGGACCCTCGGCGGGGGCGGTATGCAGCTCGAACACAAATTGCTTGAAAACATGTAGTGGTGGACTTTCCGCTGGGGCGGTTTGTCAGACGGACGCGAATTGCATAGGCGGCACTTGTCAAATCTTCATCTGTCAGCAGTTCGGCTGCCATCAGTTCATCTGCCAGACCTTCGCCTGCTCCTAGATGGGGTCCGGCACTGGGGCACCGGGGTCGGGCTCCCGGCGGCCGGAGGAGAGGCTGGGAGAAGAGGGCTGGGGTGATGAGGGTTCCTTCGCCATCCCCCGTTCGACCGCGTCGACGAGGTAGGGACGCAGCCGCCCGGGCGCGACGAGGTGGTGGACGGAGCCCGCCGGGGCGTTCGCCCCTTCGAGGACCGCCACCTCCAGGTCGTCCTGTAAAGCGCGGGAGAGGACCAGGAAGGCCTCGCTCTGAGAGGGTGCGACGAAACAGAGGACGATCGGCCCCTGGAAGCTCACCACCGCGCGGCTGATCTCGGCGCCGTACTCGAGCTGCCATTGGTGCGCGGGCTCCGGCGAACCGTCGAAGCCCGAGAGGTTGGCGAGCACCACCAGCGGCCGGTTGCCGCTGGCGCCATGGATCGCCTGTGCCGCGCCGGCCGTCCAGGGGTCCGGGCCGTAGGCCGGCACCCGGCCCAGATGGGGCAGGGGTTTGGGCTCGAAGCCGAGCAGGCACACCGGCTGGCCGCCCAGATGAGCATCCCAGACCACGGCGACCTCGGCGTCGCGCAGGCCGTACCGGCGCTCCAGGGGGTCGTGGTCCTGGTCGACGACCGCGGCCATCAGGCGGCGGACCTCGGAAAAATTGCAGACGTCCCGGCCATTCGGATCGCTGGTGGGGGCAGCGCGGGGAAAGCGCTCGCCGGGTGCGACGTAGGCGTGCTCGTGGTAGCGCAGCAGGGTGCGGCAGGCCTCGGCGAGATCGCGGGCGCTGTATTGCGCCTGACCGTTGGCTCCGCCGTCAGGGGTCGTGATGACGATTCCGCGGGCGTGCATCAGCATCGTGGCCGCGGCGATCCAGCAGGGCTGGGGGCCGGCAGGGATCCCCATCACCACGACGTTGACCGCGAGGCCGTCCGCTGTGAGCTCCACCAGCCGGCGCAGGACCCTGGCGATCCAGTCCGCGGCCTCGGGGCTGCCGTCCACGGCGATCCGGTCGCCGGCCGAGAGGGCGAACCATTCGAACGGTACGCCCATCTCCCGAGCGAGGTCGAGGGCGGCGACGATCCGCCGGCACTCGGGCTCGCCCAGGGCTCCCAGGCCATGGCTGGGATCGCCCAGCACGATCAGCCGCGCCATCCCCTCGGGGTAGCGACTGGTGAAATTGCGCACCACGCCCACCACCACGCCGGCCGTGTTGCCGCCATACGGGCGGTCGACCGGCACCAGGCGGTCCACGCCCACGCTCGGAGCTCCATCGAGGTCGAGCTCCACGAACTCGCCGGCCGGCGACTCAGCCCGGGCGTCGCGCCGCGGCGGCGCCAGCAGCTTCACCACCTCGTAGGGGTAGGGGAGGCCCCGGCGCCGCAGGTCCACCACCTTCTGGGCATACTCCCGCAACGGCTTGAGCGGCGCCTCCTTGGGCTTGCGGAAGCGCAGCACGCCGCCTTCGCTGGGATTGGAGATCTCCAGCACCCAGTCTCGCAGCTCGCCCCCCTGGGGATCGGGGATGCGGCAGCGCACCGCGACCTTCTCCAGCCCCAGCCCCTCGGCGAGGGGAGCCAGCCGGTGGACGAGGGCGTCGAGCTCGTCCGGCTGCAGGTCCACCGGCGGCCAGGCGTAGAGCAGGACGCGGTTCCACTGCAGCCGCTCGTCCGGGGCGCGGCGAGACTGGAAGCGGCGGATGCCGGCCAGGGCCTCCATCAGCATGTGCTCGAGCTGGGGGAGCTGGACGACGCGGCCGGCGGCGTCCCGCACCGGCGTCAGGTCCCGCACTTCGGCGATGGCGAAGAGGCGCTCGTCGCGCGGGTTCTCGTGGGCCACGCCGTGGAAGAAGTAGACCTCTTCGGGAGAGGGGAGGCGTTCGAGCCGGAAGTTCTGAAGACGCCAGAGCTGGAGCCGCAGGGCCATCATGGGATGGATGCCGCGGTAGACCCGCTCCTCACGGAAGTCGCCGTCCGTCTCGTCGCAGCGGCGGAAGGTGAAGTTCCGCATTCCGTCGCGGAACGAGGCGGTCACAGCCACGCGGCGGAGGTCCTGCGGGTAGTCCCCGTCCGCCAGCAGCGCAGCGATCTGCGCCGCGGCGGCGTCCTCGTCCGCGGGCGGACCGGCGGTCCAGAAGTAGAGATCGGCCACGATCTCCGAGCCCGGTGCCGCCTGGGAGGCGAGGCCGCGCACGGCCGCCAGGCCGGGAGCCAACCCCTCGGGCCCGGCATGGGTGGCGATGAGGTGGACGTGAGAGCCCTGATAGTCGTAGTCGGCGATGGCGAAGGCTTGGCCGTCCACGATCGTGAACGAGACGCTTCGCAGCTCGCGGATGCGATAGAAACGCCGCACCATGACCTCCAGCAGGGACTGCCGCAAGGCGGGAGCCGCGCTCGTGAAGCGCTGGGAGAGGGTGCGGTGAAGGGGCTGCGTGCAGTCCACCAGAGCGCGGATGCGCCCGGCCCGCTCCTCGGGGCCGGGGTCTGCCGCCAGACTGGACAGGTCGGCTTCGGCAGCGGCGTAGACCCGCTCCCGGGTGGCGAGCAGGACGGGCCGGTCGAAGAGCCGGTAGCGCACCTCCCGCGCGAGGTCGTGCACCGCCGGCTCGCTCCCCTGCGTCTCGGAGATCATCCGCTCCAGCAGGTCGCGGAAGCCGGGGCCGCCGGGGCGGTCCCCGCGTTCCAGCCAGCGCTCCAGGAGGGCCAGCACGAGCGGCACCTGCTGCGGCAAACCGTGGTGAGAGATAGCGATGCGGAACAGGCTCTCCTCCAGGTCCGGCGCACGTTCGAGGCTGCCCACCCCGTAGTGGGCCAGGGCGTGACGGAGCCGGTCGAGGAACGTCGCCGGCAAGCTGGCCCCCCGGCCGTCGAGGTCCCGCAGATAGGTGAAGAGGTACTCCTCGGCGCTGTGGCGGCCGTCGTCCCCGGGGTCGGAGGCCGGGTGGCGGCGGAAGAGGGCGGAGATGTCCACGAAGGCGCGGAGGACCTCCTCTTCCAGGGTCGGATCGCCTTGGGACCCGGACGCGCCGGCCAGCAGGCGCTGCACGGTCCGGGGCTCGACGTCATGGCCGAGCATCAGCCGGCGGACCTCCTCCAGGGGGGACGCCTCGGGCGCGGCCTCCAGGGCGTCGAAGCGCACCCGGCGCTCCGCCGTGCCGGCGCCAGCGCGCCCGGCCTCTCCCTCGTTTTCCTCGATGCGCTCGATGCGATGGGGGATGCCGTCCACCTCCACGAGCTGCCGGCCGCTTTGAGAGGCCAGAGAGACGCGCCAGCTCTTCTCGCCACAGGCGAGCGTGCGGCCGGTGCGTCCGGGCAGCCCGGCGCGCACCTCCAGCCGGCGGCCGTCCACCTCGATCCGGAAGAGGTCGTGGGCGACGCGGGCGACGCGGAAGAGATAGGCGTGGCCGCGGTGTCGCAGCTCGACCGGACGGCCGGTCTCCCGCGGCACCTCAGGCCGGCCGCGGGCCGCCGACTCGTAGAAGCGGGCCCGAGCCGCGTCCGAATCCGCCTCGTAGCCGGCGACGGCGGCGGCCAGCAGGGCCACCTCGGCGCCCCGGCGGGGGAGGTGCTCGCCGGCGGCCACCAGGCGATCCAGCCACCCGGGCGGGGCGGCCAGCCCCGTCAGCTCGGGACGGTCGAGCACCTCGGCCAGGAAGGCCTTGTCGGTGGTGCCGCCGCTCACCGCGGCCGCGGTGAAGGCCATGCCGCGCTGCAAGCGGGCGAGGGCCTCCGCCCGGGTGCGCCCGTGGGCGGTGACGCGGGCGATCAGGTAGCCCGGAGCCGCGGGGACGCTCCCTTCTTCCACCGCCGGATCGGCGCGCAGCCCGGCTCCGGCCGGCAGGCGGAGCGACTCCACGACGCCGGCCCGGGGCGCGAAGCCGTCCTCCGGATCGAGAGCCGAGAGCGCAGCCTGCAGGGCGTGGCCGCGCGGCTCGGGGAGCTCGCCGTCCAGCGTGCCGCCGCGGGAGAGGTGGGATTCCAGAGCGGGGAGGTCCAGCTCGTTCAGCGACTCCAGCACGGCCACGCTCTCCGGCAGGCCAACGGCCGTGCCCGCGAAGCGGTGCTCGCCCTTCGCCGTGTCGACCCGGAAGGAGACGGTGAAAGCGCCCGCCTTGCCTTTGGCCCCGGCGAAGCGGATGGCCGCTTCGCGCAACGAGCGAGCCAGCTCCGCCGTCAGCCCGGGCGGCGGGGCCTCGGCGAGCACCGTGCGATCCTGATATCGCACCGTGACGTCGATCAGCCCCAGCGCCCAGTTTGTCCCCCGGCGGTCCACCATCACCGGTGCCTCCAGCCGGCGGACGCCGGGGAGGGAAGGCTCGGGTGCGGTGGTCATGACGGCGTCTCCCTGGGGGCGGGGACGCGTTGGGGAATTGCTGCAAGGTCGAGATCCAGGCCGGGCATCTGGTGAGGATAGCGTGTCCGTGTCCGGCCGGTAAGGAGGCGGCTGTACCCGGTCCCGGATCGTTTTTCTAATAGCAGTAGGTCTTGCAGGCGTCAAAGCCCTGGTCGGGAGCGTACTCGCAGCAGCATTCCCCTCCATCACACACCACGGACACCCGGTAGCAGATCCGACTGCCTGAGGGATACGAGTCCGGGCAGTCCAAGGCCAGTGCAGGGGCCGGTCCTCCCTGCAGCGCCCCCGACAGGACTGCCGCTGTGAGCAGGATCAGGGAAGTCAGCTTCAGAAGTCGGTTCTTGTTCATCGATTTTTCCTCCTTTTTGAGGCATTCCCAGGGCTGCCAGGGGTCATTCCCGTGGCCTTCTCGGCTGGAGCCGTACGATGCCCGGCTCTTGAAGACTAATATAACGTAGAATCCTCGATAAGTCTTGGGCCGGCCGCTGGAGCAACCGCGCGAGTACCGACCGCGCCGGCACGAACGTATAGCCTCGCGGAAGGTCTAATGCATGTGAGATGCCAGAAATAATTGATCCAATAAATTTGCATCGAGGATCTCGCGTCCGAAAGGAGAGGGACATTCCGAAGAGCTTTGAGGACTGCTCAATTCAGATCTGACATGTCACTGATATGTCAGACACGTTGCGAATCACGTGCGCCACCCTGGGCGCAGAGTTGGGCCAGGGCGCAAACGTTTGAGGCTCTGCTATCATCGCCCCTCTTGCTTCACCTGCTCATCGCCGGAAGGCCGGCGGGAGGTCCACGACTCTGTGGGTTTGGATCCGAAATGGCCGGGGGGCGGCGGCGCGCGCGAGGTGCCGGATTCACCAGGTCGTCCCGCCGGCCGTGGGCTCGCCCTCGATGCCCTCGTCGCCGGGCTCGTCGCCTTCTTCCTCTATCGCAGCCTGTGGCTGCCGTGGAGCGTGCTCGATCGCTTCGAGGCCGACTTCCGCCACTACTACGACGCCGCGACCCGCATCCTGGCCGGTCTCTCGCCCTACGAGATCGGTGGGTTCGACTATCCGCCGCTGACGGCTTTGATCGTCCTGCCCGTCGCCTGGCTGCCCTATCCGCAGGCGCGGATCGCCTGGCTTTTCTTCAACTGGTTGTGCCTCGTCGTCGCCGGCCTGCTTCTCGGGCGCACCCTGGGCGGCGACCGCGCGGCCTGGGTGACGGTCGCCGCCTGCTGGGCGCTGTGTGGAACCGTGGCGGAGAACCTCGTCCTAGGTCAGGTCCATCCGCTCCTGCTGTTGCTCCTGGTGCTGGCGTGGTGGGGCCTGAGCCGCGGTCGCGGCGGCGTGGTGGCGGTGGCGATCGGCGCCGCCACGGCTCTCAAGCTCTGGCCGGGAGTGCTGTTGATCGCGCTGGCCCCGTTCCACCGGCGGCGGGCCGCGGCGGCCGCGGCGGTGGCGCTGGCCGTCCTCGCTCTCTCCTGGCTGCCCATGCTCTGGCTGCCGCCGCCTCACTCGCCGGTGAAGGCGCACTACTGGCTCGGCACTCCCTCCCTGCTCAACTTCTCCCTGCCGGCGCTGGCGTTGCGACTGGCCGACCCTCCGGCGTCCGGGCAGGTCCTGCCCGTGAGCTGGCGCGGCGGCAACGATCCGCTGACCTTCGAGCTGCCGGCGCGCCAAGCGGCCCTCTCCGCCAGCGTGGCCGGCCTCGTCCTCGCCTTGGGGTGCGCCGTGTTGCTGTGGGCGGCGCTGCGGGCCGGTCCCGGCGGAGAAGGCGGAGAAGCGGATCTGCACGCGCTGGCCGCGGCGGTCTCCCTGGCGCTGCTCGCGTCGCCGATCTCCTGGTATCACTACCAGCTCTTGCAGTTGCCCGGCCTCACCCTGCTGGCCCGGCGCTGGGCCTACCGCCCGGCACCCCGGCCGCGTTGGCTGCTGCGGCTCCTGGGTCTGGCGGCGCTGGCCGCCGGCCTGACCTGGACCCACGTGGCCGGAGTCGGCCTCTACGTCGACCGCTACGGCCTGACGGCTGCCAACCCCTTCTGGCTCTGGCTCGTCCTGGCGCTCGTCCCGGCGCTCTGCCTCGTCCACTTCGCGCTCCAGGTGCGGGAGACGCGCGGCGCTGACACTCACCCCGCCGACCGGCGGACCTGCCGGATGGCGAAGAGCTGGGCCAGCCCGGCCACGAACAGGTAATTCTGAGCCAAGCCGCGGAAGACCTCGGCCAGGGGGAATCCGCCGGGCGTCAACGAGGGCGCGAGGGCCGCCGCCGCGTCGTAGAGCAGCCAGGAGAGCTGGCTCGCGGTGATCAGGCCCCAGGGCCAGGAGAAGAGCCCGCCACGCAGGGAGACGGCGGTCAGCAGCAGAGGGGTGATCAGGCAGAGAGAAAGGATGTCAACCACCGCCGAAACGCAGAGGATCAGCGAGCTCCAGTCGCCGCCGGCGACCGCCCGGGCGCCCTTGAGCGCGCCCGGACCTGCCACGGCGAGCGCAAGCACCGCGGTGATCAGCGCCACGGCGAGGGCGCCATACCGGCCGCCGGGCAGCGAGATCGCGGCCATCTTCCAGGACCGTGCGAGCATCCAGACGCCGGCCAGGAGAGCGACGTTGCTCAGGATTCCCAGCCCGCTGAGAATCACCAGCGCGCCCGGGCCCGCATTCGCCGGCTGAAACAGCGGCAGGAGCCGCAGCAGGTCGCGGCTCAGGATCGCCACCGCCCCCGAGCCGAGCCAGAGCCAGGCGGTCCGCAGGTGGTCGCCCCGCGCAAAGACGGAGACCGCCAGGAAGCAGCCTGCGATGGCGAGGAGGCGCACCAGGAGCCGCTGACCGATGATGAATGGACCGAGGGCCTCGCCGCCGCCGAGCCACCAGACGATGGCGATGAAGACCGCAGCGTAGAGCAGGGGAAACACCGCCAGCCAGCGAAAGCGCATTTCAGTGAACCTCTCGTCCGATCTGCAATAGAAGGTCGTCCGCCGCGACGCGGCCCATCAGCGCCCCGAGATATGGGCGCAACCCGTCCACCAGGGTGGCGAGGTGTGCGGGCTTCAGCTCCTCGGGGGCCAGCCCGAGCTCGCGACGGGCCACCGCCTTGACCCACATCCGCGCGTTGAACGGGCCGATGTAAGGCGTCAGCCGCTCCGCGACCTTTTCGGAGATCGAGCTCGTCGTCACGCGAACACCCTCCGCAGACTCACCAGGTTACCGGTTCCGAAGAACGGGACTATACCATGGACGGAAAAAGCGGAGCCGCGCGAATGCGGTGGGTGTCTCAGTTCGGCAATTACTCGCAGAAGAAAGAACGCACGCGAGCGTGACCGGCCGCGCTCGCGCGATGCGGTGGGTTTAATTACAAGTCAGAGTCACCACGGAGCCGAATCCAGCCTCCGCTGCAGCAGTGGCGATGAAGGTCGTAGTGTTGGTTCCGCATTGCCACCGGGCGACATAGTTCTTGGCGCAACCGGGTGCTGGGTCTCCAAGGAGGCGGTAATCGACGGTGTAGTTGCAGCTCGAGCGCCCGTTACAGGCCGTGGCGAGTTGAGAGGTGACGTTCCCTGCGGCCGCGCCACAGTTCCCGCCATAAGTGGCGGATACGACGTTGACGACAGGCGCCGTGCAGCGGCCGGTCTGCTGACAATACACGGCTCTGAGCTGAGTCTCCACGGCGTCGGTCGGCCCGACGGCTATGACCATGTTCTCCGTCTCGTAGGCGGAGCGATTGAGAACGTGATTTGAAAATGAGCCGAAGGTCAGCGAGTTGCTGGTCGAGTCGTGATTGAAATCGAGCTCGATCAGCGAAGCCGCTTGATCGAGCCGGAAGACGCCGATGGCCAGAGCTCTGTCCGCCGTCGATGCCACCGTCGCGCTGTTCGTGTCATGGAGCGTACCAGCCAGGATCGTGCCGGTCCGGTTTGAGACCGTGGTTTTCGAGCCGTTCTGGAGGTTCACGACGTCGAAGAAAGAGACGGACACACCCAGGAAGAAGAACGCGTTGTGCATGTTGTAGGCTCCATCCATGGCGCTCGGCGCGTCGGTATCCAGCATTGCATCGGACTGAATCCTGACTACGTTCGGCAGGGTCTGAGAGCCCACTCGATAACCGAGAGTGGTAGTCTTCTGAAAGGTCCCTCGCCAGAGAAGAGGGCTGAAGGGGTCTGTGGATCCACCGCCGGACGGAGACGTGGCGCGTAGATCGGTGGTGAAGTTCAGGGGCTTCAGGACCGTCGTCAGCGCCGAACTGCCCGGTCCACTGCTGGAGCTCACCGAGAGGACCGGGCTGCCGGTCCAGCGCAGCGTGTTCGCATACCAGGCGACGTCGACGCCGCCAGCTTCCGTCGGATTGTCACGACAGCAGGTTCCGGCATCGTCGAGAGACGTCCCTCGAAACAGCGCCGCCTGCACGAGCGAGCCGATGTCATCGCTGTTGACGACCTGCTGCCCCCTGGGAAGATAGGTAATCCGGCCGATGGCGTTTCCCCAGACCCGATTGAAATCAATCTGCAGGGTTCCATTGTTCAGAGAGTTTTGATAAGTGATCGGATTCGGGTACAGCGAGACGGCATTTCTGGCCAGGCAATTATTGAAGCGCTGGAAACCGTAGAGCGGTGTTCCGGTGCTCGTGGAGAAGATGGCGTCCACCTGGTAGCCGGCTGGCGTCGGCGAGTAGCCCGGTGCCGGCGACGCGAAGAGAGAGGTGCGGTGGTCGAAGTTGGGGCTGAACCGGATATAGCGGGTGATTGGCAGGGTTCCAGGCTTCTGCGTCGTCCAGGGATTGCCATGCTGAAACTCAAAGGAGTAACCGCTCCCGCCGGCCGTCCCAGGTAGATCGATATGGTCGGAATTGCTCGGGTTGAACGCCCTGGAGAAGGCTGACGTGCCTGACAGGGCATCCCGCGGGATGTACCACGTCTCCTGAAAGCCGTCCGAGCCGTAGGGGTGGTAATTGTCGTCGACTCCAGACCAGAACGTCTCGCTCATGGAGTGACCTCCACCGAAGAGGGGCATGTAGTAGTTGCCGATCCTGTGGAGGGCGACGAACTCATTCTCCCACGAGTAACTCTTGGAGGTAAGGCTCGAACCAGGAGGGGCATAGATGCCAGCCGGGCACTGCGCGTCCAATGGATGGACCCAGAGAAGGATCAGGAGTAAGACCCAACGCAGTCTGAGTTGAGCTTTGACCGGAGGCGAGGTCGAGACGGACGGGAGAGATACCATGGCGAGCTCCTTTCGCTACGCTGCGGAATCCGGGCCACCGCGATGACGAGATCGGGAATGGGAACGCGATGGCGGCCGGTACTCGCCAGGGCAGATATCTACAGGGCTACCTGGAAGGCCGAGAGATCTGGTAGGATGGTTGTTGAAGATTTCACCAAGGGAGGTCTCATGGCGACACTCAATTTCAGCGTTCCGGAGGAGGTCAAGAGGGAGTTCCAGGAAACTTTTGCCCACGAGAACAAGAGTGCCGTGATTACCCGCCTGATGAAGCAGGCCATCGAGGAGCGCAAGCGCGAGCAGACCCGTGCTGCAGCGATCGAGGCATTGCTGAGGCTTCGGCAGGGACAACGGCCCGTATCCGACGAAGAGATCCGGCAGGCACGGCAGGCGGGCAGGCCGTGAACCTGGTCGTCGACGCCAGCGTCGTCGTCAAATGGGCTCTGCCGGACTCGGCGGCGGAAGAGAACAAGGAGGAGGCGCTGGCGGTGCTGGCGGCGATCCAACTCGGCGAGGCAAGGGTTCTCCAGCCCCCTCACTGGCTGGCGAGGTGGCAGCCGTCCTGACCCGCCTCCGGCCCGAGGTCGCGGAAGAGAGCATCGAGCTGTTCGATCTGATGGAGTTCCCGGTGGTGAAGGATGTGGGCCCTTTGAAGCGGGCGTGCCGTCTGGCCAAGGAGCTGAACCACCACCTGTTTGACACTTTCTATCATGCGGTCGCCTTGGAGTATGACTACATCCTCCTGACCGCGGACTATCACTACGCGCGGAAGGCTCGGAGGCTGGGCAAACTGCTCCGGCTGAAGGATTGGTCACGCAGGTCTGAAGCGTAGCCCGTCTACTTCTGCGTACGCCGTGTCCGCTCGGTCAGTCGCCGGTTCCGACCCATCCCGCCAGCGAGCAGTTGACTTCGTGGTCGTAGTGGAGCAGCGCAAGTTGCTGGGGTGGGCTCCGGGCACGGGTCCTGCACACTTTCAATGCAGTGGAGGGGGAAAGACTGCGCCTCCAGGAGGTAACAGATGAGAATTTTCCGCTTGACCAGCGTCCTGATCGCATTCGCCACCGCTGCCCTCGTCGCCGGCTGTGGTCCGGAGTACGACGGCTACCCCGACCGCCCCGGCTATCCCGGTCCCAGGGACGGCTACGACAACCGCTCCGGCGACATCCAGGGCACGGTGGTGCGGGTGGGGCGCCGTGACCACGTCATCGTCCTGGCCCGCGGCGACGCCGGCGACCGCTACGACCGGCGGGGTGACTACCGGCGCAACGGCGGCGACGAGGTCGCTCTCTTCTACGACGACAACACGAACGTGGAGTATCAGGGGCGCGCCTACCGGCCGGAGGACCTGGAACGCGGAGACCGCATCCAGGCCACCGTCGCCCGGACGGGAGACGACCGCCTGGTCGCCGAGGACATCCAGGTCCTCTATGACGTCAGCGCTGGCGGCGGTGCCCGGGATGATTCCGGCTATCGGGGTGACCGGAGGGACCCGGACGACCGGGCTGACCGAGACGATCGGGCCGACCGGAACGACCGGAGCATGACGGACCTGCGCGGCACGGTCCGCCGCGTCGACTCCCGCGACCGTTCTCTGGAGATCGAGCCGTCAGGCGACGATCCCCGCGATTCTTCGGCCGGACAGTCCGACGTGGTCGTCGTTCACTACGATGCGCAGACGGCCGTCGAGTACCAGGGTCGCAGCTACCGGCCCGAGAACCTCGAGCAGGGGGACGTCGTGGAGGTCCACGTGCGCCGCGACCATGGCGGGCGGCTGCTTGCCGACCAGATTACGGTCGTCTCCAGCGCTGGCGGCCAGCGGGGCCGCTGAGCTTCAGATGCCGTCGAGCAGCGAGCCGAGGATCAGCAGCAGCCCGGCGGCCACCAGCGACCAGAACCCGAGGTTGCCCGTGCCGCTGGGCAGGTGAAGCACCCCCAGCCCAGCCAGGGTGCCGATCAGCCAGAGGATGACCGCGATGATGAGAGTCACCTTCTTCGGCGCCTGCGGCCTGAATCCGCCTCGTCTCGCCATGGGCACGCTCCTCTGACCTCAGGGGTCGGTAGTGGTAGAGGGAGCGCAGCCTATCACTACGGACACTGGATCGGGCAGGGGTGCGAGCAACAATAGCAAGGGCCTGTCGGCGAGCAGCAGACGAGGAATCCGTTGCATTTCGCGGCTTCGGAGGGCTTCGGCGTGAACAGGCCCAGGGCGGCTGCGGCGGCCCCGAGAGTGAAGGCGAGGGCGATGAGCTTCTTGCGCATGACGGACCTCCTGGAGTCGGCGTTAAGAACGGCGTCCCTGCGGCGTGGGAACGCCTCCTGTTCAAGGGTGTTGGCCGGCGGCTACGAGCACCAGTAGCCGAAGCTGTTCAGGTTGCCTGCCTGATTGCAGGTTTTCGGGCTGGGGTTCCGGGTCGTGCCGCAGGCGCCGCACTCCCAGAAGTTACCGGCCGAATCTCTGTAGACGTCCCTGGCTCCTGCGCAGGTGGGAAAGAGAGACCAGCAGCCCTCAAAGGTCCAACCCGAGGCGGCCTGCGACTCCACGGCCAGGCCGGTCAGGAGAAGGGCGACGGCGAAGAACAGGGCTCGGAGCGGTCGAATCATGGCGGAACTCCTTTCGAGAGCTCAGACGGTTGACGTGGCTGCCCCGAGCCGTCCCGGGGAGCAGGGCGAGCCATGCGCGAACATGCATATCCTCGCCCGGCCATAGAATTTCATGGCCTGCGGCCTTCCGCAACCCTGAAAAGCAGAGATCTCCTCATCTCGTCCGACGTCGGATTGAAGCGGCCGGATCGAAGTGGGGTATCCTCTCGGCGACGAACTGGATGGCGACAGGAGGATAGGGCGATGACCTGGACGCAGGTGTACTCTCCCGTCAGCGGCAGCCTTCTCGGGTCGGCGCTCGTCGCCGCCGTCCCTGTCGTCGTCCTCCTCGGGCTCCTCGCCTTCTTCCACGTGCGGGCGCACTGGGCCGCGCTCCTGGGGCTCGCCACGGCGCTCGCGATCGCCATCCTGGCCTATGGCATGCCGGCGAGGATGGCGCTCGCCGCCGCCGCCGATGGCGCCGCCTTCGGCCTGCTGCCCATTGGCTGGATCGTCGTCGGGGCGATCTTCGTCTACGACGTCACCGTCAAGTCGGGCGATTTCGAGGTGCTGAAACACACGATCGCGGGGCTCGCGAGCGACCGGCGCATCCAACTGCTCCTGATCGGCTTCAGCTTCGGCGCCTTCATTGAGGGCGGGGCCGGCTTCGGCACGCCGGTCGCCATCTGCGGCGCGATGCTCATCGGGCTCGGCTTCCGGCCGCTCCAGGCGGCGGGCCTCGCCCTCCTCGGCAACACCGCGCCGGTCGCCTTCGGCGCGCTGGGCACCCCGATCATCACCCTCGCCAAGGTCACCGGCCTCCCGGAAGCGGCGCTCTCCGCCATGGTCGGGCGGCAGTTGCCCTTCTTCTCGGTCCTCGTCCCCTTCTGGCTGATCTGGGCGATGGCCGGGCGCAAGGCGATGCGCGAGGTGTGGCCCGCCTGCCTCACTGCCGGCCTCTCCTTCGGCGTCACCCAGTTCTTCGTCAGCAACCATTTCGGCCCCTCGCTGGTCGACATCGCGGGCTCGATCGTCTCGATCCTTTCGCTGCTCGTCCTCCTCCGCTTCTGGCAGCCGAAGACGATCTGGAGCTTCGAGCACGAATCGCAAGAGGAGCGCGCGGCCGAGGCGGCGGTCCGGCCCGAGCACACTCCGAGGACGGCGTTCAAGGCCCTCGTGCCCTGGCTCCTGCTCTGCGTTTTCGTCTTCGTCTGGGGCTACCCGGCGTCCAAGGATTTCCTGAACGGCGGCGCCGAGGGGCACGAGAACTTCCTCCATGGGATCTCGGTCGTCAACGTCCCCGTCCCCGGGCTCGACAAGGCGGTGGTGCGGACGCCGCCGGTGGTCAGGAAAGCGACGCCGGAAGCCGCGGTCTACACCTTCAACTGGCTCTCCGCCTCGGGCACGGCCCTCCTGCTGACCGGAATCGTGAGCGGCCTCCTCCTCGGTTTCTCGTTCGTCGAGCTGGGGAGGATCCTGGGCGGGACGCTCTGGCGGGTGAAGTGGTCGCTGCTGACCATCGCCGCCATGCTGGCCCTGGGTTTCACGAGCCGCTACGCCGGTCTGGACGCGACGATGGGGCTCGCCTTTGCGTCGACCGGGGTGCTCTTTCCCTTCTTCTCGCCGCTCCTGGGCTGGCTCGGGGTGGCGCTCACCGGCAGCGACACGTCGTCGAACGTCCTCTTCGGCGGGCTCCAGCGGATCAGCGCCGAGCGGCTGGGATTGAGTCCCATCCTGGCCTGCGGCGCCAACAGCAGCGGCGGTGTCATGGGCAAGATGATCGATGCCCAGAGCATCGTCGTGGCAGGGGTCGCCACCGGCCAGCAGGGCAACGAGGGCGAGATCCTGCGCTACGTCTTCTGGCACAGCATCGCGCTCGCCTCCCTGGTGGGCGTCCTCGTCGTCCTGCAGGCCTACGTCTTCCCCTGGATGATCCCGGCGCTGGCTACGGTGAAGTGAGCGCCGGCAGCAGGCGGCTCCGGTAGTAGAATGCCCGCATGGCTATTCCGCGATCAGCGAAGTTGCTGAGTCTCATTGTCTGCGGGCTCGGCGGGCTGGCCCTTGCCACGGCGGCGGGTGCCCAGCCTGCGGCGGGGCACGGGCCGTACTTTCCCGCCGATGCCCCTTGGTATCAGGACGTCTCCGCGGCGCCCGTCGATCCCGAATCCACGGCGGTGATCAACTGGCTGGCCAGCGTGGGTGGCTGGGGCGGCGGGCGGATGCAGATCGACTTCTCGATCGAGGTGCTGGAGGCCGACGCCTCGACGCCTTTCAAGAGCTTCACCCCCACGGCCGACTTCTTCCCCGGCGACTGCGACCTCGCGCCCGTGCCGCTGCCGGCCGGCGGCGCGCTCGAAGGGGAGGCCGGCTATCAGTGCGTCAGCGACGGCGACTGCCATCTGCTCGTCGTCCACCGGCCCAGCAACCGGCTCTACGAGATGTGGCGGGCGAACATCGTGGGGACTCAGTTCGACGGCGGCTGCCTCGCGGTGTGGGACATGACCCTCACCTATCCGACGGCCGGCCGTGGCAACGACTGCAGCAGCGCCGACGCTGCCGGCTTTCCCATCGCGCCCCTGCTGTTCAACGCCGACGAGGTGGCGGCCGGCCACATCGACCACGCCATCCGTTTCATCCTGCCGAACAGCCGCATGCGGCGCAAGGTGTACGTCCATCCCGCCACGCACTCGACCAACTCGACGAGCGGCCCCGCGACGGCCCCGCCCTACGGCTCCCGCCTCCGCCTGCGGGCCGATTATCCCCTCCAGACCCTGCCCAACGACGCCGCGCGAGTGGTGGCGCGGGCGATGCAAAAGTACGGCATCCTGCTGTCGGACGGCGGCACCATCGCCCTGACCGCCCAGAGCGACCAGTTCACCACCGCCCGGTGGAGCGGGCTGCTCGGCCCCCTCGATCTGCGGGCCCTCCAGGTCACCGACTTTCAGATGGTCGACGGCGGCGGTCGCTTCAACTACGCTGGCAACTGCGCGCGCACCACGCCCCTGTTCTACGACGGCTTCGAGCTGGGCGGGCTCGCCAAGTGGAGCGGGAAGGTGCCGTGACGCCGGTGCTCCCAGGGGTGTGGTAGGCTGTTTCCACCACCTCCCATGCGCGCCACCGACTTCGAGTTCCGCCATCGCTTCTGGTTGTTCGGCCTGCTTTTCGGGGCCTCGTTCTGGGCCTACGCCATCGATCACCAGAACGCCGGGGAGGCCCTCGCCCGCCTGTTGACCCGGGACACCGACTTCCACACGGCGGCGGGGCAGCGGGTCCTGCACGGGGTCTTCTGGGCCGGGGCTCTGCTCGTCGGGCTCGCGGCGCTCCTGCGGACGTGGGCGACCGCCTACCTCGACAGCGACCGGGTCCACGACGCGAACCTGCGGACCGAAAGCGTGGTGGCGGACGGCCCCTACCGCTACGTCCGCAACCCTCTCTACTTCGCCAACCTCCTGATCGCCGTCGGAGTGGGGCTGGCGGCGAGCCGCCTGGGGATGGCTCTGCTCGTGGTGGGCCACGTCGTGTACCTCAGCCGCCTGATCGGGCAGGAAGAGGCCGAGCTCCTGGCGTCCCAGGGCGAGACGTACCGGGCCTACCTCGCAGCCGTCCCCCGCCTTTGGCCCGCGTTGCGGCCACGCCTGCCCGCGAGCGGGCGTGCGCCCCGCTGGGGCCAGGCCTTCGTGGGCGAGATCTTCTTCTGGCTCATCTTCCTCGGCATGGCCCTCTTCGCCGCCACCCTGAAGGCCTGGCTGCTCCCGGTCGTCACCGCCGTGGGCATGGCGTTCTACATCGGTATGTTCGCCGTCCTCAAGCGCCGGCGCGCCCACTGAAGCGGAAGAAGCAGCAGCGCGGGAAGCCGTTCACGATCCTGCCTGCATCGCATTCAGGTCGAGCAAGCCATGGGTGACAGGCTAAACTTCCCCGCTTACGAGCAGCCTCTGGAATGTGTCGCGACGGACTTGGATTTTGCCGCTGCCTATTTCTCGTCTCGCATCGATGGGGTCAAGGTGATCCCTACCAATAATCCTTCCGGCCCGATGAAACGACTGACCGTCTGGCCCCACTGTTCTTTTTTGTTCTTGACCAGCATTTGGTAACCTCGTGATTCAAGCTCCGCCGTGGCCGTTTCGACATTGTCAACGTCAAACTCAATCCAGGCTTGCGGGACAGGAACGTCGTCCGGCCACGAATTTTTGCCGTAACAGGACTTAGCTGCCTCCGGGAGGGGCCAGAGGGCGAAACTCTTTGCGCCTTTGAGAGCCTCCGTATGAAGGTAACCACCCTTTTCCTCCTTGAAAGGGATACCCAAGATCTGACCGTACAACTTGCGGCTTGCCGCGGCTTCGCGGACGATCGGACCAAAGCCGGCGATGAACAGGACTCTGATATTTGCGATTCCTTCCATGGCGTCTCCTTTGCTCAGGGCGCTGCTCTCTTCATAGCTCAACACCGGATTGTCGTGAGCAAGACTATTGTCGTTCCGCACGCGGTTACGAAGAAGTAAGCCTCCAACCTCTTCAGCCCATTCGACTTGTATCCTACGCCGATTCATAATCCTCGTCAACTCTCGTGCGCGTTGAAGCAGCCTGGAAGCCGCGCTGGCCGGGTATTAGCCATGCGGTCTCGCTTCATCATCCAGGAACCTCTCCAGGTTGGGGGTTCGCTTCGCCGGAGCCCCTGCGCGCCGGCGTTCGCGGTCCTCAATGCGCGTCACCTGTCGATGAATGAACATGAGATCAGCCCAGGACGTGGGATCGTCCCTTCTGCACTCCTCGATGTCGTCTTTGGCGGCCTGACAATAACCGTCGATCCAGTAGAAGAAAGCATGCCAGACCATGTGCTCGTCGAGCGCTCCCAACCGAGTCAGCAGGCCAACGGTCTCGAAGAAGTTTAAAACCTCGGCTGTGTCTGAGTAGGTCTTTGCGCCTATCGATTTGGCAGCGGCAGAACGAGCCTTGTGCATGTCCTCAGAATGAAACTGAGTCCGCAGCTTCATCAGCGTATCGATACCAAGAGAAAAACGCCAGCGCCGGCTTTCGAAGATGAGCGCGACGACCGCTGCGACTGCTGCCAGCAAACCACCCCAAGCCGTAACTGCCTGGTAATCTATTTCCTGTATCACAACCATGCTCCCGTGTTGGTCGTTTGTCTTTCCAGACTGTTCGCGAATATTTAATCATGGGTGATCACGGAGCAATAGGCTCGCCAAAGTCGGGTCGAGACGGGCAGTGGTGTGAAAGTGCACCGATAAGAAGAGCAAGCAGGGATCAACTCCTGGGGGAGGCCATATCGTGTTCATGTCGAAATCGGCCGCGTTAGAAGCACCCTCGGAGGAACGCCGCCGCTTGATCTGCCGCATGCCCAGGCTCCGCAACCGCGATTTCACGTCGAGGATTGTACTGCAGGACCCGGGTGGGATACACAACTCCCTGCCGCCACGGCTGAGCAGATAAATATTGACATCGAGCTATGAAGGGTAGGATCATCGCGGCGGAGCCTCGGAGCTTGGGCCGGTGCCACTTCACCAACCCGACGCAGGGCCTTCTGACCGCAGACCTCACACCGCAGGGGATCGATACCGGTGAGACTCTGGAGTCGATCGCGCCAATCGGTCTGGGCGGCTTCGGCCGTGCCGGAGGACCGGGGAGAACCTCACGGCACAGGGTCAGAGTCTTCTCCCGGTGGCGGTTGGCCAGCAGCCCAGAAGGCCAGCCATGGTGCCGCGGCAACTCCGATTCGACTTCGCATCGAGCACCCAGTAGCGGCGGTCTCCGAATGTGTAAGATAGGGACGCATGACCACGCTGACCATCGAGCTACCCGACGAGGTTTACGAGACTCTGCAGCGATCCCCGAGAGAGGTTCAGAAAGAGGTGCGCCTGGCAGCGGCGATCCGCTGGTACTCGCAGGGTGTGATCTCCCAGGAGAGGGCGGCGGCGACTGCCGGTCTTGACCGGACGGATTTCCTGATGGCTCTCGCCCGCGAGAAGGTGGACGTGTTCCACGTAGATCTCGAACAACTGGCTCGGGAAATCTCGCGTGAGTAGCGCTCCTGTCGTCAACGCATCCCCGCTCATCTTTCTCTCTCACGCCGGTCGTATCGATCTTCTTCGGATAGAGGGCACGAGCGTCTGTGTGCCTGGCGCTGTTGCCAAAGAGATTCAACGCCGCGGAACTCACGATCCCAGGAGCTGCTTGCAGTGGGGATGTACCTCTCCGAGAGGGTCATTCAACAGGCCCTGGCCCTGGTTGGTGAGTAAACAGGCAGCTCTGGAACTAATGCTTCGGTCCGGAAGGCACGGCGAAAGATATCACCCAGAGGATCGTTCTCATTCGGCGGCCTCTTCCATCAGGTTATCGGCCGTGCCGCGCTGAGCCTCTCCCTGAGCGAGCTCTCTCCGGGCTTGCTCGATGCTGGAAGAGGTTCTCTCGGCGAGCGGAGGAGTCCAGCCGATGAGCTCATAAGGCCGTTGGAAACGTCTCGGAACGGGATCGTACGGCGGGCCCGAGGTCTCCAGGCCGAGACGTGTGGCAAGCTTGGCAAGGTGCCGGCGGCGGCCCAACGACAACGCCTGCGCCTGCCGGTGGGCCAGCAGGAACAGACTGGCCGGGTCCCCATCAGAGCCGTCGGGCAGGGCTCCGAGCATCGATTGGGCGAGAGGCAGCACCGACCGGACGAGCTCCAGGTCGTTGGGCGAGATGATGCCATCGCGGACCGCGAGGGCAACGGCATTGAAGAACACCGGCCCGAATGCAAGCTGCTGTGCCCAATACGCCTGGGACCGCGGAGACCCGGAACGCAGCTCCTCGAACATGAGGTCGAGCACCGGCCCCCAGCGCGCCGGCCATGTCGGTTCTTCGTTCACAGCCAGCCCTCGAAGAGGTAGCGAAGATTATCCTGCACGACGGGGTCAGTTTTGAATCGTGCCGGCAGCCGTTCGAAGGCCTCGGTCAGGTCGGCCTCCGTCAGCCGAAAACGGTCGATCAGGAAACCGACGTCCGAAAGGTCCTCAGGATCGAGCCGCTTCAGCTTGCCGATGACAAGGTCGGCGGCGGGAGGCGTCTTGACCGTAAGACGCAGGCCACGGAAAACCGTGTTATAGCCTCGGTCCGGAGCCGGACGGGGGAGGATCAGCGTCTCCTCAGGGACGATCTCAAGGTAGTCGTGTTCCGTGAAGTCCTTGTCCGACGGATTGAAACCAAGGTCCGCAGCGGCACAGGCCCGGCGCAGATCGGCCTCGACGAAGCGGGAGGCCGGGAGCACGTCGATGTCGAGAGTCGCTCGCTGCTCCAACCCGTGGGCGAGCACGGCGGCCCCTCCTCGAATGAGGAGCTCCGTCGGATGCTCGAGAGCCTGATCGAGCTTCTCGAAAATCTGCCTCAGCTTGGTCGCGTCCATCTCGAGTCCCCGGCTTGATTGTAGTGGCGGCAGGCAGGGGCGGCAAGCTACGCGGCATCCGGCTCCGGATCCCGGTGGGGAGGGCGAGACGGAGAAGAGGCGGGAAGTCTCTTCTTTCAGGGAGCTTGGAGCAAGGGGAGTCGTTTGGGCGTGGGTGGCTAGACGCCAGACTCGGCCGGCTGTCGGGGGAACTGACCGTACGGCCTGCCGGTGATTGATCTAGGTTGTGGAGGAGGGGATTTTGAGGCCCAACGGGTCGTCCTCCCTGAGCCCAGGGCAACGCCCTGGGTTGCGGGGAGGCTTCATCCTGCGGCCTGAAGGGCCGCGCTAGGGGGCGTAGCACCTCGTGCAGAAGGCCTCGATCTTCTCGAGTAGCCGGATACTTTCGGGTGACCGGCGAACGGGAGCTCCTCCTCCACGGTGCTCGAGTCGATCCTGGGTGAGCTGGACCCTACGCCGATTCCTTGTGCTCGTCAATGCGCCGCTCGGGCCGCCGGAATCAGCGGGCCTTTTTTCTTGGGGCGCTAGAGCTTGAAGAAGTTAAAGGCCCCCAGAATCGAGATCCGTAAATCCGAGGCCCCGTTCAAGTTGAAGGGCGTATCCCACCGCAGCCGCACCGAAATCGGAATGGAGTCCCCGGATGTCGGAATCTCGAAGAATTCGAAAATTCCATCGAGCACCATCCGGTTTCGTTTGTCTACCTGAATGGGTGATCCGGTAGCAGCGTCGGCTGGTGGTACCGTGAATTTCCAGATCTCGTCGCGCGCGTAGGAAAGCTGAAAATAGCCACGTGGGGCAGTAATTTCTTTGAGGCTCTTGACGTCAGCCTCCCCTGGGCCCTCGACTCCGGTATCAGTTTTGAACCTCGGCACTGTCAATCGATACCCAAGGAACAGCCTTCGTTTGCTGCTGGTTAGATCTTGTCGCCCGCTGCTCAAACCCTTGATAGTCGAAAGGCCAAAACCCAGGATTACGCTGTCGCTGAGAGTCGGCAGTATCTTCTGTTGTCTCATTTGCGGGGTTGAGAGGTGGTAGCCAATGTAAAAATCTCCGCGCAGGACGCCATCGCCGGCTTTGAAAGGATTGAAATTCTGGCTGCTGTCGTCGGTGTTCGTCGCCGCAGTGGCCGCTTGGCTCTGCGTCTTGGTTACGCCAGAGTAGCGAAGATCGACGGCTCCCGAGTAATCGGTACGCCAGCGCGTGGTGAACCTTACCGCAGCCTCGCCCCGGGAGTCCCAGTTGCCGGACCCATTGAGCCCGTATCCCGCACCGGCTTCGATTCTGAACAAGCTGCGGTTGTAGACACGCAGGTCATCCTGCCAATGATCAATTTTGCAGTCGCCGTCGACGACGCTTCGAATATGAAGGTGAAGTTTTCCATCTTCGTCAAGCAAGCGTTGGAAGTTAGCTCTTGAAAAATGGAGATGTATCGTCGAAGGATCTTTCCCAAGCGTCCTGGAGTAGCAAGCAAGATAGGAAAATTTGTATCCTCCTTGAATAAGCTCCGAGAGGTCTGCTGCTTGGCAAGGGTGGTCAGCATCGCCGTCCAGATTCTCAGAGCCGAGCTTGTTGAGGCCAATCTGGATTTTGAACTCGCGGTCAGGATCCGATGTGGAGCTGAGGACCAACGTGTTCGGATCTTCCCAACCCTCAACCACAAACTTTGGGGTCACACATGTTTTGGCTGTGGTCTCGGCACCCGCCGGCAAGGCACTCAGTAGAAGAAGGATAAAGCCCAAACCACGGACCGGCACAGAAAATACGCTCATTCGAGCATTCCTCCGCAGGCTAAACGTTTGGCAAAGTGGACGTGCGTCACCTGTTGCCAGTAGGTGGGCAACACAAACCGATTCTCTATTTCACAGGCTTGAACGTTATCTCACGGTGCGAAGACTATGCGCCAAAGAACGCGCCTGTCAAGCTCTACCTCAAACATTGACGAAGACGCACTTGCAAAAATCGCTGGCTCGGGCCGCGGGGCTGCCTGGCGAGCCCGAGGCTCTCCTCAATGTATGATGGTAGCTCAAAGCACCGCTGCATACAGCCGAGAGGCACAGGAGGCAGACCACATGAAGAAGCCGGCGCCGGGTCCGCAAGGCTATCCACTGGTTGGCGTGGTGCCGTTCATGATCAAGCAGGGCGCCGAGTACCTCTTGTCCGCCTTCCGGCAATACGGCGACGTGGTCGAGCTGAGGCTGCTCGGCTCGATGCGCATGTTCTTGATCAGCCACCCCGACGACGTCGAATACGTGCTGAGGAAGAACCACCGCAACTTCCTCGTCAAACGTCCCTCCATGCACCTCGAGGCCATGATGGGCAATGGGCTGACCCTGAGCAATGGCGAGCTCTGGGTGCAACAGCGCCGCCTGATGCAGCCTGCCTTTCATCGGCAGAAGATCGAAGCGACAATGGCCTCCACCGTCAGCCAGGTCGCGGAGCGGATCCGCCACTGGGGAGCTGCCGGCCCCATCGAGCTCGCCTCCGAGATGGAGCAACTGTCGCTCAACGCGATGCTCGCCGCGCTTTTCGGCTCCGGCATCAGCAACTCCGAAACGCGCCGCATCACGGACGCCGTGGCGCTCGTCCTGCGCGTCGCCGGCCGCGGGATGTTCCTCGAAATACCGCCTTTCGTTCCGACGCCTGAAAACCTGCGGGTGAAGCGGGCGCTCAAGGATCTGACCCAGGTCGTTCTCGGCCTGATCGAGCAGCGCCGGCACACCTCGGGCGAGGAACAGCGCCAGGATCTGCTGTCCCTGTTGCTCGAGGCGCACGACGAGGCGGCGAGCCTGAGCGAGCAACAGCTCCGCGACGAAGTCACGTCGCTTCTGGTCGCCGGCTACGAATCGACGGCCGTCACCCTGACCTGGATGTTCTATCTCCTGTCCCAAGATCCTGGAGTCGAGCAACGGCTGCGCCAGGAGATCGGGACGGTGCTGGGGGACCGTGCTCCAACGTTGGCGGATCTGCCGTCTCTGGAATACCTCAACCAGGTCATCTCCGAGTCGATGCGCTGTTACCCGGCTTTCTGGGCCATGACTCGCCAGACGATCGCCGACGATGAGATCGGCGGTTATTCCATCCCGGCCAGGTCCTTGATCGTCGTGAGCCCTTTCGTCACGCACAAGCATCCCGGGTTCTGGGAGGAGCCGGACCATTTCGATCCCGACCGTTTCAATCCAGAGCGGTCGGCGGGCCGCCATCGATTCGCTTATTTTCCGTTCGGAGCCGGGCCGCGGGTCTGCATTGGCGAGCGACAGGCCAGAATGGTCCTGCAATTGAGCCTGGTGACAATCCTGCAGCAGTACCGGCTGAAGCCCGTGCCGGATCATCCCGTCGAGATTCATACCTCCATGACGATCCGGCCCAAATACGGGATGTTGATGCACGTCTCCCCGGCCGGCCTCCAAAGCTAGCGGGAAAGAGGCGTCAGAGACGGGGGAGCGCGACGGCTCAGCAGCCGACCGGTACGCTGCCGCAGATACAGAGCGTGGTGCAGTCGCTGCAACACTGCAAGCCGACGGAACCTCCGCCATGGTGCCCGGCGCACTGCTGCGCACAGGCGGTGCGTTGGGCCTGGGTGCAGAAGTTCGGCCCGCAACTGTTCGCCGCTTTGTTGACCGGCGCGCCCGCAGGGTTGTTGAGCGCTGAGAGGAAGGCGTCGAGCGAGGGGACGGCCGCCTGGGCCACGACCGGCGTCACCCCGGCGGCCGGTTCCTGGGGGATTGGCGTCGCGGCGGACGCGAGGGCGGGAATCGCGAGAAGAACGACGGCGAGGACCAGGATGCGATGGTTTTTCATGGCATCTCCTTTCAAGGTTGAGACTTCGCTTGTTTTCGCTCCCCATCCCTGCCGAGGGTACTCCCTGGCATAGCTTTATGCAAGAGGATCAATGTCTCGGGGCAGCAACCCGGCGAACCGCCTCCGCCAGCCCCTGACTGTGCAACGCCACCAGTCGTCAAGTCCGCAATTTTGTTCAAGAAATTTTTTTCATGATCCGTAGACTGAGGTGGGGCGAGATGTTTCAGGCCCATCTTCGGGATCGTGAGATCCCAGAAAAGGAGTCGTGGATGAAAGTTTTCCGGATCGTAGGCCTGCTGGGAATCCTGGCCGCCGTCTGTAGCGGAATGACGGGGACGGCGCGGGCTGGGGTCGTGCACTGCAGTTTCCAGTGCAGCAACACCGGGTACACTGGCACCTGCTATCTCAGCCTCCAGAGCTGCTGTGACGCGCTGCCGAGCCTCTGCCCGGACGGCACCGAGTATCGGGGCGGAGGCTGCAGCGACGGTCAGTCGTACTGCTGAGGCCCGTTCTTCCGAGATCCCCCGGCCGCGCGGGTGTCGGCCGGGGGGCAGCCTCGCTCGGCCCGGAGAGAGGAATCAACGACCTGGCCCTGGACCCGGTCCTCCCCATGACGCTCTACGCCGCCACCGAAGGAGGTTGGTTACTGGCGCTTTCCGAAGCCATCAAAGCGCCGGATTCCACCAATCGAGGCCGCGAAATCTGGAGAAGCCCCCGTCACGGCTGACCAGGCGGCAACGAGATTCGGCGGCCGCCGCAGCAAGGTAGGCGTCGTTGACGTCGTTTCCCTTCAGGTGCAGCTCTCGGCACCACTGCCACCAGCGCCCACGCATTCTCAGGGTCCACTGCGTCTCGCGGAACTGGCCACTTTCCTGGATCGTTTGGAGGAAATCCAAAGCCTCTTCGAGAGCCGAGGGAGTCTGGAAAATGCGCGGATGCGTGACGATGCGAAGAAAGGCTGCTTCGACGAGCGCGGGAAAGGTCACGGCAAGCCCTTCATTGAGGGCCTCCTCCAACCAGGCTTTCAGCATCGTGTGGTTCGGATCGTCCGTCCGGAAGATCCCGACGAGGATGTTGGCATCCAGAAAGAAGACCATGGCTCAGCGCGCTTTGAGCCTGTCATCGGCCAGATCGGCGGCGGCAACGGCCTCCTGGAGCGTCGAGAATCCTGATGCCAATCCGCCAGCCGCCGAGGATACGGGGAGGCGAAGCCGCTGGCGACGCGGCGCGGGCACAGGCGTGTGGAGGCGCTCTCGGAGAGCCTCTTCCAGAAACTTCGTCAGACTCATGCCGAGCGCCGCAGCTCGGGCCTTGGCCTGCCGGTAGAGCTCGTCATCCAGCCGTAGCGTCGTCTGCATGACAGAAATCTGTCACACGCGGGCTCCACTGTCAAGGGCGTCAGATCAATTCGCAGCGCCGAGCCGCCGGGCGAGCTCCCGGAGCCGATCCTCGCTGGCGTCGGAAACCGCCCACCACGTCATCCCTCCCTGTGTCCAGTGGAGGATATGGAAGCCTTGGCGCGTGCTGGCGGCCGGCTCGGGTCCGGAGCCGTCCGGCGTATAGGCGGCGGGCCAGGTAAAGAGATTGATCACGTGGCGGTCGGCACGATAGATCAGGGCGGCCACGGGATGGTTGCCGAGGTAGTCGAGGCGGCCGCCGGCGAGGGGAAAGCCTTTCTCGGCGAGGTCGACAACGGTGGGGGAGTAGTCGAGCTTGCCCGTGAACCAGGGCTTCACCGTGTGCTGATCGGTCGAGGCCACGTCGGCCGGGTGGCCGGCGAGGAGGGAGCGGACGTGGCTCGACACGACCTGTTCCGCAAGATCGGGCGCGGACCGCGGCGGCCAGACGCGGCCCAGGCTCCAGGAGGCCACGGCCACCAGCAGCAAGCCGGCAATGGCCGCGATGGCCTGGAGCCCTCGCCACGACGGCCAGCCGGGAGCGGCCGGCTCGGCGGTTGCGGCTCGACGAAGGCGCCGGGTCTGCGCGGGAGTGGGCCGGTAGCGCAGGCCCGCGGCTCCAATCGCTTCGCGCAGTGCCCGTTGGGCGGCGAGGGCGCGAGCGCAATCCGTGCACTCCTCCAGATGGCGCTCGAAGGTCAGGGCGCTCGTCAGTTCGAGCTCGCCGTCGAGATAGGCCGTCAGCTCCTGCTCGGTGTGCGGACAGCTCATCGCCGTCCCTCCTTGACGCCGTGGGCGATCAGAAAATCCTGCAAATGGCGGCGGGCGCGCGCCAGGCGCGACATCACCGTGCCGATGGGAATACCGGCGATGGCCGCGATCTCTTTATAGGACAGTCCTTCGAGCTCGCGCAGCACCATCACCTCCCGGTAGGGCAGTGGGAGCGATTCGAAACCCTGACGCAGCAACCGGCTGTCCGCCTGGCGCAGCAGCTCGGCCTCGGGATCGGCGAGGCCGCTCTCCGCCCTCGAGTGGATTTCCTCGTCGAAGGGATCGGCGATCTCGTGGCCGCGGTGGCGTTGCTGCAACCAACTGTAGAACGCGTTGCGGACGATGGTGAGCAGCCAGGCGCGGGCGTTGCCGCCCTGGAAGCCGTCGAAGAACTGCAGCGCCCGCAGGGAGGCGGTCTGCACCACGTCCTCGGCGTCCTGATCGTTGCGGGTGAGCCAGCGGGCGAGGTCCCAGGCCGCGTCGAGATGAGGCAGGACGGCCTGCTCGAAGCGGGCGCGCCGGCTGTCCTGCCGGAAGAGGCGATCTCGGATCTTGCTCAGCATCGCAGCGCAGGCGGGCGGCTCCGTCTCGGTGATGATAGCGTACGATGCCATCGTAATCCTCGGCAGAGTCAGAGATACCAGCGCAGGGGCGCCGCCGCCGTGAGCGCGACCACCGCCAATCCCAGACAGGCGGCCCAGGCGACGGTCCGGGAGCGCGGGCTCGACAGACGGCGCGCGCAGAGCAGCAGGGCCGCGAGAGCGCAACCGGCGACCGTCGCAACCAGCTTCACCACCAGCGAGTAGAGCGCGACGCCCGTGACTTCCGGGAACTGCCCCTTGAGGCCGTAGCTCGCGGCGGCGAAGCCGGCACCGCTCGCGGCCTGGAGACCCCAGGCGAGGAGGAGCGTCCAGGCGAGACGCCGCTCGAGATCCGCGCCGCGATCTCGGAATCCCAGGGCCACGGCGGGGCTCGCCACCACGGCCAGGGTTCCATAGTTGTGCACGGCCTGAACGAGCGTGTAGACGAGCTCGGTCATGGTCCGGCCTACTTCAAGCTCACCACGTTGACCGTGATCGACTTCTGCGGGCCCGTGGGGACGTGCCCCTTGTCCACCAGCTTGAGGGTGATCACGTGCTGGCCCGGGGACATCTTGGGCAACATGTAGGTTCCCTTGAGGTCGTGGATCCCGGGGCTGCGCTCGGCATCCACCCAGACGTGGAAGTGGTCGTCGCCCGGCCCCAGCGTGACCTGGTAGTCGAGAGGGTAGGATTCGTCGGAGTCGAGATCGGCGTGGTCAGTGGGCTTGAGGATCTGAATGCTGGGATTTTTTGCGGGGGAGGCGGCGGCGAAGGCACTCACGGCGAGGACGACGAGGAGGAGGGATGAGACAAGGGCGAGGCGGCGAATCTTCATGGGGGCTCCTTGGCCTTTCCAAACCCGCGGCGGCCATTCACCGCGGGTTGCGTTCGCCGTCCTAGACTGCGGATTGGCTGACTTATTCCTTCCGTCGATCTACATCGAGGTGTCCTGGACGATCTCCCCGGGAGTCCTCGTACCGGTGCAGGACGAGCCCCACGGAGAGGCCGAGACGAACAGCGAGCGGTGAGAGTTCGAAGGGGGACCGGCGAGCCAAACGGTGCCGCGGATGGTCATCCGGGAGCGGCGTCCGAGGACTCGGGGGTCACGCCCGGGGTGGCAGGAACAGCGGGAGCTAGCAGGAAATCAAGGCTTTCCCGGGGCATCCGAAGAGGTTGCCCCGGGAAAGTGCGCTCCTTTAATCCTGTGGAACGGAGGAAGTGCCTATTGACTAGGGCACCTGACTTGTTGGGTGAGGCAGACCGTGCCAGCGTTATTACAGACCGTAACGAAACAAATGTTCTTGAGCATGGTCATGTACTGATGCTGCGTCTTACCGGGATTCGCTCTAGAAGCGACGGCAGTAGTTACTAAGAAGACGACTAGAAGAGTGGCTACCTTACGCATGTTAGCTCCTTTACGAAGTGAAGTCCAGTCGCAGTATAGTATCTTCATATCTATCCTGTCAATAGGATCTTAGGCGAGTAGGCGAGGGGGCCTTACTCCGCCGGGCAGGCTTGGCATTACCGCGCGGCTCCTTGGTCCGAGGGCCGTCGAACAGCCCACGCTCATCCCTCGGCGGGAGCGCACCGCGGGAGTGGTCTCGATCTCGCCTGGTCGGCCTTGGCGGGAGGGAAGTGGAAAGAAGCTCATGATAACGACTCGTGGCTACATCGAAGCGTCCTGCACGATCTCCCAGGAGCCGCCGTGCCGCCGCAGGACGAGGAGGGTCAGGCCCTCGGCGGTCTTCTTTTCGGGCTGATCGGGGTAGGTGAGCTTCCAGCGGGCGGCGACCGAGACGGCGTGGACGCGGCTCGGGCGGGCGTCGTCGAGCGGCGTGACCTCGATCCCCTGAGCCGGGCGGGCTTCGATCACCTCGAGGCTCAGCGTGCCCATGGCCTTGCGGTCCGGATAGCGGCGCCGGTAGCGCTCCAGCACCTGCTGGCGGCCCCGGGTGAGGCCGGTGGGGGAGAGGAAGGAGGCGTCCTCGGCGTAGACGGCGGTGAAGGCGTCGAGGTCGCCGCGGTTCCAGGCCTCCGACTGCGTCTGGAGCAGCGCCTCGACGCCGCTCTGGGCGTCCCGGGCGCGGCGGAGGGCGATGAACCGGTCCCAGAGCCCGAAGCTGGCGTCGCCCACGTAGCGGGGATCGTCCTTGAAAACCGCGTCGGCGAGCACCTCGTCAGCCCTGGCGAAGCGGTAGCCGCGCTTTTCGAGCCAGGTGAACAGCCGGTCCCACTGGGCGGCGCCGACCTCGTTGGCATGGAGGAGGAGGATCTGCGGCACCGGGCGGCCGAAGAGACGGTCTCCCCGCGCTTCCTGGTCGCGCACCTCGACGTGGAGCGACTCCTGATACTCGTCTCCCACCCTGTCCATCTCTTTCCTGTCATCCTTCCGCCGTGCCTCGACCCAGGGTTTCTCGAACATCCAGTCCTGATCGTCGATCGTCACCGGCAGGTTCCGCTGGCCGGAGCGCGCGAGATAGGCGCGGACGGCGTCGAGCTTGGCCGGCGTATCCCCCTCGTCGAGGAAGGGGAAGCGGAAGAAGCGGAGCTTGCGATTTTCCTCTCTGGCGAGGAAGCTGGCGAGCCCGGCCCGTCCGGCTTCGACGTCGATGACGTAGGCGTCGGCAGCGGTCGTCGTCAGGTCGAAATGGCTGGCCGAGTGGTTGCCGAGCTCGTGACCGGCGGCGAGCCAGCGGCGCAGGATGGCCCGGTCGGCGTCGGTCTTCACGTTGCCCCAGATCACCAGGCCCACGGCGGGGACGTGGTGCTTCGCGAGCACCGCGAGCAGGCCCTGGGTGATCCGCTCCCGCTCTGCCGGATCGGTGTGGATGCCGCCGCCGGCGACCGGCAGGTCGTCGACGGAGATCAGGAGGGGGCGCCCGGCCGGCCCGGCTCCCGTCATCGTGGAGCCGGTGAGAAGGGCGAGAAGTGCGATTGCGGCAAGCGTCCGGGTTCGCCTCATGGGAGAGGCATGGTACTCCGCCTACGCCGCGGGGAGGACGGTCATACGTGCCATCCTTTCCCGCGTGCAAGCTCTTCTTCAAGGGCTCGAATCCTCTCCTCAGCCTGATGGCGTGCCTTCGCCTCGGCCGCGGCTTGGCCCCGGGCCTGATCACGCTCCGCCTCAGCCCGGAGTCGTGCCTCCGCCTCGGCGGCGGCTTGCTCCTCGGCCTGATGGCGCGCCTTCGCCTCCTCTTCCTGGCGGAGCAGAGGAGCGCCGGTGACCGCATCCGACAGACGAAGCTGGGAGCCATCGGGACGAAAGATGGTATCGGTGGCCTGGCTGAGGAGAGAGCCATCCGGCTTCGGACGAAGCGGGCGATACCGGCCTCCCGCGAGGCGGAAACCCTGCAGCCTGGGGCTCAGGTAGTCGCCCAGAGGATCGAACTGGAAATATTCGTCGACGCCGAGCTTCTCGTAAACGTCCTTCTTCTTCAGATCCTCTCCGCGCGTGCTCTCCGAGGTCGTCTCCAACACGAAGCAGGGCGCCTGACCCTCTTCCCACAGCAGGTACTTCCGGCGCCGGCGGTTGCCGGCCAGCAGCTTCGGGACCCCCTTGACGACAAAGCCGTCCGGCGCCACGACGGCTCTGGGATCCCCTCGCCGGTAGTACAGGAAGAGGTTGGCGCCCACGAAGACGTCAGGCTCGCCGGCAAACCGATCCTTCAGCGCTTGCCAGACGTAGACCATCTCTTCCAGATGGAGCTCGGTTTCCGCCATCGGCTCGCCGTCAGACTCGGGATAGTAGATTTCGTCCTGGAGAGGGATCGCGTTCATCCGTGCCATCCTTTCCCGCCGGATTCCTGGATCAGATCACAAGAACCCGCCAGAGAGCAACCGGCTCCCTAAAATCGTACCACGAACCCCTGCTCGCCCGTAGGCCGGCGGCCCGCAGAAGAGCCCGATCCCCTGTGTGCGGGACCGGGCTCGCCAGGAGCAGGTCACCTCAGGCGGGGTGGCAGCCCCTGGCGCAGGCGGCGTCGGCGTAGCACTGGTTGGTATAGGTCACGCCGTTGCTGCACGTGACCGGCGCAAAGATCTGGAAACAGATCGGGTTGGGGTTCGGCACGCACCTGGCGGCCTGAGCGTGAGAGGCCGATCCGGCGATGGCGCCGGTGAGGACCAGGGCGAAGGCGAGCTTGGGAATGAGGTTGGCTCGGATCATGGGTGACTCCTTTCCAGTTGTCGACCCGCCACCGCGGCGGGGCCGAGCATGAGCCACTGTAGCGGGCGAGCCGGGCCGGCGCAAGTTGATTTTCTATATTGAAATGAGGTAATAGGCGCCCGGCCGCCGAAGTCCGAGCAAGGACGGCAGGGACTTCAGGGACGAAGAAGCTAAACCCTGAGCCAACCGCCGGATTTCTGCTGCATGCTATGGTCCCCAGCCGTGCAGGAAAGAGCTTGGTCGGCCGCCGCCGTTCTCCTCGCGGTCCTCATCGCCTTTGCGGGCATTGGCTCCCATTCGTTGTGGAGCCCCGACGAGCCGACCGGCGCGGCGGTGGGGCGGGGCATGCTGGACAGCGGCGATCTCATCGTGCCGCGCCTCAATGGCGAGCCGTTCCTGGAGAAGCCGCCTCTTTACTGGTGGGTGCAGGTCGCGGCCCTTCGCGTCTTCGGCGTGTCGGATACCGTGGCGCGGGTGCCGTCGGCCCTGTTCTCGGCACTGACGCTGCTCGCCGCCTTTGCGATCGGACGCCGGCTGGGAGGGCCGCGCCAGGGATTGCTGGCGCTCGTGGTGCTGGGCACGACCCTGGTCTTCGTTCAGAACCTGGGGCGAGTGGTGGTGGACCCGGCCCTGGCCTTCTTCGTGGCCGTGGCCCATCTCGGATTCGCGAGACTCGCCGAGCCGCGCTCGCCGGCCGAGGCGTGGGGGTCGCGGCTGCTCGTCGCCGTCGCCATCTCCCTCGGCTTTCTCAGCAAGGGAGTGGTGGCGATCGGCCTGGGCGCGGGACCGCCGGTGCTCTACCTGTTGGCGACGCGGCGGGGAAGGGCGGTGCGCGAGCTCGCGCTGCTCGCTGCGTTCGGCGTGCCGATCTTCGCTTTGCTGGTGGCGCCTTGGGCCCTGGCGCTTTATCGGGCCGCGGGCTGGCCCGGGCTCAAGGAGTGTCTGGTGGCCAATACGGCGAGCCGCTTCGTCCACACCGCGCAGAGCGCCCGCTTCGGCCATACGCAGCCCTTCTATTACTACCTGGGTCTCGGTCCGCTCCTGCTGCTACCGTGGACGCTCGCCTTGCCGGCCATGCTGCGGGCGGGCGTCTTCCGCGGCAGCGAGGCCCGCCGGCTGCTGCTCGCCACGGTCGGCCTTGGCGTGCTGCTGCTGTCGGCCGCCTCCAGCAAGCGGGAGATGTATCTGATGCCGCTCCTGCCGGCCTGGTCGGCCTGCGTGGCCTGGTGGCTGGCCGGAGCAGGGGAACGCGCCTGGGATCGAAGGACCCTGCTCGCCCTGCTCGGCTTCGCCGCGGGCATCCTCGTCCTGCTCGGCGCGCTGTCGCTGGGGATCGCCTGGGCGCCGCGTTTGCCGGCCACAGTCGCGCCGGTCCGTGCCGCCGTGCCGCAGTGGCATCTCGCGGCGTTCGGATTGATCGCAGTGGCGGCCGGCATCGCCCTCGTCGTGCTGCTCGTTCGGAGGCGGCGGACGGGGCCGCCGGTCGCCTGGGTGGCGGTTTCGCTGGTGCTGCTCTTCCTCGCCCTGGAGACCGAAGTGCAGGCGCTGATCGATCCCGTCAAGCGGATGGACGAGATGACCGCCGCGGTCGCGCGCCAGATCCCGGGTCCAGGGCCGGTTCCGGCGTACCTGCCGCCGGGTCAGTCCAACGAGGTCGTCTTCGGAATGATCGGCTTCGAGCTGGGGCGCCGGGTCCAGCCGCTGACCACCCCGGAAGAGCTGCGCGACTGGTATCGGCGAAACCTGGGGAGTGCCGTCCTGTTCCGCGCTCCCCAGGCCCGCAAGCTCCCGCCCGAGCTGCTGCCGGGTCTCCGCTTCGTCTACGACGAGACGGGAAGGAAGGCGTCGCCCTATGCTATCGCGGCCCTACGACCCTCGCCCCCGGCCACCCGCAGCTCGTGCGGACGCTCGCCGTGCGGGCCGACCTCCCAGAGCGGCAACATGGGTCCTATAATCGTCGGTCATGGATTCTGAGACGTCTCGGCCGAGGGAGGCCACGCCACGAGCCGGCGACATTCCGGCGGAGTGGCTGGCCGAGTTCGAGGCCGCTGCCCGCCGGCCGCTGCCGGCCCGCTTTCGCTACGCCTTCATCCGCACCTACAAGCCAGTGCTCGACGACGAGCCGTTTCGCGCCTTCGATACGACCGCTGACTACCGCCGCTGGTGCGAGGAGAACCTGCCGGACTGGCTGGGATATGGGCGCGTTTGAGTACCGGCAGGCCGAGGAGATCCGCGACGCTTTCGCCCGCCATGGCGTGCGCTATCTCTTCATCGGCAAGTCCGGCGCGATTCTGCTCGGCTTCCCCGACACCACTCAGGACGCCGACCTCTTCGTGGAGAAGAGTCCCGGCAACGGCCGGGCCATCGTCACCGCTTTGCGCGAGCTGAGCTTTGCCCTCGACGACGAGCAGGCAGCACAAATCGAGCGCGGCAAGGACTTCGTGCAGCTTAAGAACGGGCCTTTCGACCTCGACCTGGTCTTCGCGCCGGACGGTATCGAGCGCTTCGCAGACGCCTGGCGGCGGCGCGTCGAGGTCGAAGGCTTCTCCGTCTGCCACCTCGACGACATCATCGCCAGCAAGGAAGCGAGCGGCCGTGCGAAGGATCTCGAGTCTCTACCGCGGCTGCGGTCGTTCCGCGAGTACTGGCTGCGACGGCACGGCCGCTCCTGACACGGGGTTCAGAAGGCGCGGGCCGGCCTCCCTCCGAGTAGCGTCAGCCCGGCCATTCGGCCCACTCACAGTGGGTCAGGAGGTCACGGTCTTTGGTCAGCAGAGTCGCTCCGCGCAGCGTGGCCTGGCTGGCGATCAGGCGATCGAAGGGGTCCCTTGTCCACGAGGCGGCGAGGGCGACGTCAACCACCTTGAGAAAAGGAAGATCGCAGATCTTGAGCGCGACTTCCTTTTCCAAGGTGTTGACGACATGCTCTCCAGAGGACGTGATGCGGCGAATCTCGTAGAGATATTGAAGCTCTAGCTTGACTGCAGGGGAGATCAGAAGGTCGCTCTCCTCGAGTCGGATCCGCACGCCTGCCGGCAGCAGGTCCACACGATCCGAGAAGAGCCATGCAGCGACATGGGTGTCGAGATAGATCAGGGGCGCCATTCTTCGGACCAGTCGATGTGGACAAGATCCTCCGGATCGCCGACGATGAGGTCTCGCGGTTTCAGGTTCGCCAGCTTGCTCTTGGGCTCGACCGCCGCGATGCGGAGGAGCTTCCCCTTGCGCTCGATGTCGACGGGCACGCCGGTCTCCAGGATCTCGTCCAGTATCCGGTAGATGTTCTCGCGTAAGGCAGAGGCTCGAAGCGGCATGCGGGGCACCCCCAAAGGCCCACTCTCAAGGTACAGCTTGGCCGTACGAGTGTCAAGCTGAGGACGTACGTACCGAAGAGGCGCTCCTGGCCAAGGCTCGGGTTGCTCTGGGGAGGAAGGGGCGGCCCCCCGTGGAGGCCGCGCGAGCTCCGGGCGGATCAAGCCGAAGCGACAGGCCGCTTGAAGACCATGGCAATGTTGTCCGTGGCACCGGTCTTGAAGTTGACGGAGGTGATGGAGACCAGCTCCCAGCCATCTTCGCCGAGTTGGTTCAACTGCGTCGCCGAGTTCGGATCGAGGCGGTAGTTCTCGCTACGGATGTTGATGATCTTGTACTCCCACTTGCTCATTCCACTCGCTCCTTCCCAAGGTCATCGGGCGCGCAAGGCCTCGACGGGTTCCATTGTAGCTCCGGTCTCAGGCGGTTCCGTCACCCTGTCGTCACCTCGCTGCGACCGAGAGCCGGCTCCTCCTCCCAGGTGATTTCCACGGCGGCGCCGGAGGAGATTCTCCAGCGGCGGGCCAGGTCATCGCCATTCAAGGACAATTCCAGCGTGCCGAGGGAGCCGGTGAGCAGTGCGGCCTCGCCCGCCGGGATCTCGGCGTAGTGGCTGACCCGGTGGAATGCAAATTGCTCGCCCGCTTGTCCGCTCACTTTCGCGCGGCACCGGGCGGCGGGGAGCCAGCCGGTGGGGACGTTTGTCACCAGGTTGCCGTAGCGATCGACGTGGACCACCCGGCCGGAGATCCTCCCCGGCTCGCGGCGGGGCGGCGGGGCGGAAAGGCGCCGCGGGTCCGCGATCTCGGGTCCGAGGCCGGCTTCGCCGCCGCCGCGCAGCAACCACGCCGCCACCGGCGCGAAACGGTCGCGGCCGTGGAAGGTCTGCCCCGGGCCGGCCAGGAACAGGTCGGTGCGTTCCACGGAGCGGACGGAGACAGCCGCGTCCAGCACCGGCGTGAGCAGGCCGTTGTCCGGCGCCACGAACCAGGCCGTGGGCGTGCGCACCGCCAGGATGCGCCGGCCGCTCCCCACGCCGGGGTCCACCACCGCCAGATGCACGGTCCCCGCCGGAAACGAAGGCGCCGCGGCGGCGAGGAGGAAGGCGGCGGTCTCGACGTCGCCCGGCGGCACCTGGTGGGAAATGTCCACCAGCGTCGTGCCGGGAGCCAGGCGGAGGACGGTGCCCTTGACGGCGGCCACGTAGTAGTCGGCGGTGCCGAAGTCGGTGAGGAGGGTGAGCAGTTGCATCACGGCACGATATTACACCGGGACCCCGGCGCTCCCAGGGTACAATCCCCGACCGTGTCCGACAGATCCTCGCGCCACCTCCTGCTGTTCACCAAGCCCCCTCGTCCCGGGCGGGTGAAGACGCGCCTGATCGGCGAGCTGACGGCGGACGAGGCGGCGCGGCTCCATGCCGCGTTCCTGGAGGATCTGCTGGCCCGGCTGCGGGAGGGCGACTTCGAGCTGCGGCTCGCCTGGGCGCTCGACGGGGACGAGGAGGTGCCGGCCGGCCCCGTGCCCGGGGTGCGGCAGCGGGGGAGCGACCTGGGCGAGCGGCTGTACCATGCTCTCTCCGCCGGCGCAGAGGCCGGGGTCGTCGCGGCGGTGGGCAGCGATCATCCGACGCTGCCGTTGGAGCTGGTGCACCGCGCTTTCGCGATTCTCGAGGGCGGCGAGACAGGCGAGGCCGGCGCCGACGTGGTGCTGGGGCCGGCCGAGGACGGCGGTTATTATCTGATCGCCCTGCGCGCCGGCGCCGTGTCGCCCCGCCTGTTCGCGGACGTCGCCTGGAGCACCGACCGGGTCCTCGCGGCGACCCTGGAGCGCTGCCGGGAGCTGGGCCTGCGAGTGGAGCTGCTGCCCGCAGCCGCCGACGTGGACACGCCGGACGACCTGCGCCGTCTGGCCGCCCGCATGGCCACCTCGGACCTCGGCTGCCCGCGCACTCGCGACCTCCTCCTCTCCCTCGGCCTCCTCCCCCAATCCAAAATCGAAAATCCAAAATCCAAAATCGCCCCCACCGGAGAGCCTGCCCCATGAGAATCCTGACCGCCGAGTCGATGCGCGAGGTGGACCGCACCGCTATCGAGGAGCTGGGCATCCCCAGCCTGGTGCTGATGGAGAACGCCGCCATCGGCGTCGTCGAAGCGCTCTGCCAGGCCTATGGCGAGGCCGACTCGGTGGCGATCTTCTGCGGACCGGGCAACAACGGCGGCGACGGCCTGGCGGTGGCGCGGCATCTCGCGGTGCGGGGCTTCGAGGTGCGCATCTTCCTGGTCACCGGCGGCCGGCCGCTCTCGGGCGACGCCGAGGTGCAGCTCGGCATCTGCCGCAAGGCCGAGCTGCCCATTCTGGAGATCGCCTCCCGCGAAGCTCTCCCTTCGGCCACCGAGGCCGTGGCGGAGTGCGAGGTGATCGTGGACGCCCTCTTCGGCACCGGCCTGTCCCGGCCCCTCGAGGGGCTGTTCGCCGAGGCGGTGCAGGTGATCAACGACCTGGCGGTGCCGGTGGTGGCGGTCGACCTGCCCAGCGGCCTCGCGGCGAGCCAGGCGCAACCCATCGGGCCGCACGTCGTGGCGGACCTGACGGTGACCTTCGCGGCGCCCAAGGTGGCCCACGTCTTTCCGCCGGCGGCCGACGCCGTGGGCGAGATGGTGGTCACCGACCTGGGGATCCCGCCGCGGCTGGTGGACGACCTGGAGGAGGAGGCCGGCGATCTCCACCTGCTGATGGGGGAGGAGCTGGCGGAGCTGCTCCCCGACCGCGATCCGGACAGCCACAAGGGGGACTACGGCCACGCCCTGCTCCTGGCCGGCTCGCCGGGCAAGGCTGGAGCCGCCATCCTGGCTGCCCGCGCCGCCGTGCGCGCCGGCGCCGGGCTGGTCACCGTGGCGGTGCCGGAGCCCATCCTGCAGACGGTGGACCTGGGCTCGATCGAATCCATGACCCTGGGACTGCCGGCCGCCGCCTCGGGCCAGATCGCCGAGCGCGCTGCCGACGTCGTGTTGGAGTCGGCGGAGGGGAAGGCGGTGCTCGCCCTCGGTCCCGGCCTGGGGCAGGACCCGGCCACGGTCAACGCCATCCGGCGGATCGTCCAGGAGTGCCCGCTCCCCCTGATTCTCGACGCGGACGGCATCAACGCCTTCGCCGGCAAGGCGGGCGAGCTGGCCGGCCGGCGGGCGGAGACCATCCTGACGCCCCACCCCGGCGAGCTCGGGCGCCTGCTGGGGTGCTCGACGGCCCAGATCCAGGAGGACCGCATCGCCGCCGCCCGCGGTGCCGCCGAGGAGACGGGGGCCATCGTGGTCCTCAAGGGTCACATGACCCTGGTGGCCTCGGGAACGGCGGTGTTCGTCAATCCCACGGGCAACCCCGGCATGGCGACGGGCGGCGTGGGCGACGTGCTCACCGGCCTTCTCGCCGGCCTCATCGCCCAGGGGCTCGACGTTCTGGACGCCACGCTCCTCGCCGTCTATCTCCACGGCCTGGCCGGCGATCTCGCCGCCGACCGGCTGCGGGTGGGGAACCTGGCCGCGGACGATCTGGTGCGCATTCTCCCAGGGGCCTTCAAGGTGTTGAAGGGCGAGGACGAGGAGGCGACCGATCACGCCCATCGTCACCCGTAGCGAGGCGGAGACCCGGGAGCTGGGGCGCGCTTTGGCCCGGGAGCTGGCGCCGGACGGTATCCTCCTCCTCTCGGGCGAGCTGGGGAGCGGCAAGACCGTGCTGGCCCAGGGGATCGGCGAGGGGCTGGGGATCGATCCCCGCGAGGTGCAATCGCCCACCTTCACCCTCATCCGCGAGCACCGGGGGAGCGGCGGCCGGCTGGTCCACGTCGACCTCTACCGGCTCGATCCGGAGGAGACCGCGGCCCTGGGGCTCGAAGAGCTGCTGGCCGGACCGGGGGTCAAGGTGGTGGAATGGGCCGAGCGGCTCCCCTTCGCCGTGCCAGGAGCGCGCCGGCTGCGGCTGCGGCGCCTGGAGGACTCAGGCAGCCGGGGTGGGGAGGAGCGCGAGATCCTGGAAGAGAGAATAAGATCCGAGGTTCCAGATAGGAGGGACGAATGAAGAAGATCAAGAAGGTGGGGGTCCTGGGCTCCGGCCTCATGGGCTCCGGGATCGCCGAGGTGGCGGCCCGCGCCGGCTACGACACAGTGGTGCGCGAGGTCACCAGCGAATTGCTGGACAAGGGGCTGGCCCGCATCCGCGGCTCGCTGGACAAGGCGGTGGAGAAGGGCAAGCTCGAAGCCGCGGCGCGCGATCAGGCGGTCTCCCGCCTCTCGGGCACCGTCACCGACCTGTCGGCGATGGCCGACTGCGACCTGGTGGTGGAGGCGATCGTCGAGAACCTGGACGAGAAGAAGAAGACGTTCGCCGCCCTGGACGAAGCGGTAAAGGCGGAGGCCATCTTCGCCAGCAACACCTCGTCGCTGACCATCACCCAGCTCGCCATGTTCACCAAGCGGCCGGACCAGTTCGTGGGGCTCCATTTCTTCAATCCGGTGCCGGTGATGAAGCTCGTCGAGGTGGTGCGCACCATCCTCACCTCGGGTGAGACCTTCGACCGCGCCTTCGAGTTCGCCCGCTCGCTGGGCAAGGAGCCCATCGCCTGCCGCGACAACTCCGGGTTCGTCGTCAACCGTCTGCTGGTGCCCTACCTGCTGGACGCCATCCGCGCCCTGGAGGAGGGGGTGGGGACCGTCGAGGACATCGACAAGGGGATGCAGCTCGGCTGCGGCTATCCCATGGGGCCGTTCACCCTGCTCGACTTCGTGGGCCTGGATACCACCTACTACATCGCCAACATCATGTTCGAGGAGTATCGCGAAAAGCGCTTCGCGCCGCCGCCGCTGCTGAAGCAGATGGTCCTCGCCGGAAGGCTGGGGAGGAAGAGCGGGCGGGGGTTCTATGAGCATGGGAAGAAGCCGTAGGGGGCAGCAGCCCATCTGGCTGAACGAAGCGCCACTGACGCCGATTTCAGCCTTCGAGGCACCTGTTCCTTTGGAGGCGTTCCGGTCTCCTGCCGGTCCGTCAACAAGGAGATAACGCGCATGAAGAAGCCCGTTCTCACCCTCCTGGCGCTCCTCGCCCTCCTTCCGTTCGCGCAGCTCCTGGCCCAGACGCCGCCAGTGGCTGGGCCTGCCGCGCATTCCGTGGCCCCGGCGCCCGATACGGCGCGGTTCCTGGCGACATTGGCGGGCGGGCAGGCGCCCCAGGCTCCGAGTGGATTGGTGCCCGCTCCAACGTTCATGACCAACTGCGGCTACAATCCTCCGTGCGAGTCAGGGCAGCTCTGCTGCTTCCTCTGTGGCAACCCGCCCGCGGACGACCCTGATATTTGCCTGGCCTGCGTGACGACGTACAAGGGCCGCTGCCCGATGGTCGTCTAGAAAAGCCCTGCGACGCATGCCCCGCGGCCTCACCCTCGCTGGAAAGTCGGGGAGCGGGACGTCTATTGCAACGGCCACATCGAGCACTGGGGGACGCGAACGGGGACCGCGTACTGCGACTGCGAACCCTGCTGAGCCCAGGTGAGGGGCTTCGCCGCAAGAACTACCGTCGGTAGCCCGGGGCTTGAGGCGACTCGAGTCCCGGGCCCGGGCGGGACCTATCTCGCCGTGGCCATGGCCGCATTCCTGGCCGAGGTCAATCGGACCCTCCAAAACCCTGACCCCCTGGGGATTGAAATCCCTGGCTGCGGCGGCGGCAGGCCGCCTCACCGGGCGAAGACCCCTCATCACCCCGGCCCTTTTCTCCCATCGCCCTCTCCCCCGACCGGGAGAAGAGGGAGAACACCAAGAACGCTGCGGACGGGCCCCCTGGGACCGCCGGCGTCCCGCCGGCATCTAACTCCGCTTTTCGTCTGGCTCCCTCCTCTCCCGGCCGGCCCGCCCTGGCCCCCAACCAGAGACTGCTTAGGTCCTTTCCCAACGTTCCAAAAATTAGTTTACGGACCCCTATTGACATTTCCAGACCGATAGACGAATATTCCGTCAGTTTGCCGCAGTAAACACCGGAGCTCTGAAGGCTTCGGCTGAACGAACCCCGAAGGGCTCAGGAAAGGAGGAGGACCATGGCCAAGAAGAAGAACCCGGATGGGACCTCGAAGACCCGGCAGAGATCGGCGCGGCAGGGGGTCCGGCTCAATGTCTGGAGGACGGTATCGGGCTCGGTGGCCGCCAACGCCACCGAGCTGCCGCAGGCTGCAGTCCCGTTGGCGGGCCTGAACAAGATCATCGACGAAGTGGATCAGATCTTCGTCGAGCAAGCCGCCTTCCGGGCGAGCAAGCAACTGACCTCGCAGCGCCTTCAGCTTCTGTTCGAGCAGGGGGACAAGCTGACCACCGTGCTGAAGGTGATCGTCAAGCAGCACTTTGGCAATGGCAACGACAAGCTGGTGGAGTTCGGCATTCTGCCGCTCCGCGTCCGCCCCAAGGCTACGGTGGTGCCGCCCGCGATCCCGGCTCCCGAGCCCGGAACGCCGGCCCCCACCCCGGCCACGACCCCGGTTCCCACCCTGCCCGGCAGCAAGTAGGACCTGCCTCGGGGGGCGTGCCAGGTGCACGCCCCCTTTCTCGTCATTCCCATCGCTTCATCGGCCCTGCCGGGCGGCTCGCCGGACTCGTTCCACGCTTCGCCGGTCCTGAACGGCGTCTCGCCGGCCCCCTCCGACGCTTCGCCGGCCCTGTCCGACGACTTGGCGGTCCTGCCCGGCGTCTTGCCGGACGTGCCCGACGTCTTGCCTGACCTGCCCGGTGCTTCGCCGGGCGTGGCCGACGCTTCACCGGACGCGACCGACGTCACGGCGGGCCCGCCCGGTGCTTTGCCAGCCCTGCCCCGCCCTTTGCCGGGCGTGACCGACGGTTCGCACGGCGTGGCCGACGTCACGCTGGGCATGACCGAGATCACGGAGGGCATGACCGATGAGGCGTCGGACGCGGCTGGCGACTCATCGGACGTGCCCGAGGATGAGCGAGGCGCGGCCGACGAAGCTTCGGACGTGGCCGGCAAGACGCCGGTCGTGTCCGGTGAAACGCCGGGTGTGGCTGGTGAAGCGTCGGGTGTGGCTGGTGAAGCGCCAGTCGTGTCCGGCGAGGCGCAGGGCATGGCAGGTGAGCCGCCTGGTGTGTCCGACAAAACGGCTGACGTGCCGGTTGAGACTCCAGGCGTGCGTGGCGAATCGTCGGGCGCGGCAGGCGAGACCTCGGGTGTGGCAGATGAGGCTTCCGGTCCATCCCGAACTGCCAGCCCAGAGTTGCCAGGCTCCTATCTCAGATCCAAACTTGGCTGCAGCCGAGAAGTGCCAGGCTCCTATCTCAGCCGGAAGCCCGTCGGCGCGGGGACTAGTACCTCGTCACTCCAGAAATGACGAGTGAGCTCCCGGCAGGCTCCTGGAAAAAAGGCACCTCATCTGTCGATCTATCCACCGGCCACTCACACTGGGCTAATGAGCGGCGTCCCATGGGGGCACCCCGTCAAATCTGCTGTGATGCTCCACTAGGGCATTCGGATATCTTTTGTGTCTCCGACGGACTTGACGAACGATCCGACCCTGTCCGCGAGTCTGGAAGACATCGCCACCCCAGAGTGCCAGGCTCCTTTCCCGCGCGAGCTCAAACTAGCCTCGCGACACCCGCACCGACTGGGAAGTGGAGCCACTTGGCGACGACGTTCAGGCCAGAAGCCTTAAGCGCGTGCGCGTACGCATTGAGCTGGGGCGCGTGCTCGCGCGCCTTTTCTTCCCACGTCGCCTCACCGCCCGGATGGCTCTTGTGGTCGATGATCACTGCCCCGTTGGTTGTTACGAGAAGCAAGTCCATCACTCCGGAGAGTCGCCTCTCCCCGTCGGGTGTCGCGATCGAGGCTGTCACCGGCATTTCGCGGTGCCACGTCGCACCAGGCCAAGAGGCTTCAACCCAACTGCGAAGCTGATTACCAGCCCGAAGCAGGCTATCCGGGCCGAGCATGGAAAGCAGATCTGACGCCGCCAGTATACGCTCAGCCCGCGCACGCCGGGTGCCCGCGGTCAGATCGTGCGCATCGGCCAGAAGGAATGCGTGAATCGCGTCGCCCACAATGCTCCAGTCGACGCCACGTGTGTCGCCCAGCGTCAACCGCTCGCCAATTGAGCGGCACTCAATCACCTCGCACGGCTTTACCGTTTCCGGCCAGTCTACGGCCGCCCGTGACGGCTGTATCCAGTAGGGCTGAAGAGTGCGTCTAGGCGCGTCGGGCCGCGCGAAAACGAGCGCTCGGGAGTCGGTGTCCAAGCGCAGTGGCGGCTCGTCCCCCGAGTCGAGCTTCCAGACGCGCGCGGCGAGGCGAGTCCGGTCTCCCGTCCCCCCTAAGAAGACAGTCCCTTCTTCGGATCCATCACACGGGAGTTCCAGCAGCTTCTCACCGCTCGCGTGCCGGAGCTCATCGAGCCAGTCCGTACTCACGCCTTTCTTGCCGAGCCGCGCCGCGAGGATAAGGTGGTCGCGCGCGCGTGTGAAGCCGACGTAAAGCAACCGTACCCGCTCGCGTTCCTCGCGATCGGCAACGGCCCGCCCAACCTCGGAATCCTCAGCGCGCTGCCTCAGGAGAGTCTTCGTGCTCTGGCCGAACGGCCACGGCCAGTACCGAATCCATCGGTCGCCAAGGGGATCCTCCGGATTGAACGACGCACGGTCTGTTTCGGGCCACACCTCGAACGCATGCCGCCGCTCGGCACGTCCCAGGCTGGCGAGGACGACAATCGGCCATTCGAGCCCCTTCGCGTGGTGGTATGTGAACACGGTGACGGCGCCGCCATCTGCGGCCGCGTGCTGCTCATCTGAGGCGCGCATTTCCTCGCGCATGAGCACCTTCCGCGCGGCCTCGTCGAAATATCGGAGCAGGCCGGCAATCGTCGCCGCCTCGCGTTCGTAAGCACAGCGTTCCTCATAGTCCTTTGCCATCGCGCGGAGGGAGTCGAGGTTGGCCACGCGCTGTGCGGGGTCAGGCCAGCGACTCGCGACGGCAATCATGTCCAGCGCGGCGAGCACGATGTCGAGGGCCTCCGCCGGCGAAGCACCTTCGAGTTCTGGTACGAGCGCCTCGACAACCTTCACCGTCGCCGAATGAGTGTCATATGAGGGCGCATCCCAGCCATTTCCGTCGTGCCGGATCTGCTCTTCCCTGAGCCGATCAGTAAGCCACTCCTCGGGTTCTTTCCCGCCGTAACCTGTGAGTGCGTCAATTACTGCGCGCGAGAGCGAGTCCCGCTTATCCAGGAGAGTGCGGAGGGCGGCAGTCACCAGCGTCCCTTCGGGTGTGGCGAGGAGCCCGGTACGTGCCACGTTCGCACGAACTCCCCGTCGCCCGAGGGCTGTTGCGAGTCGCTCCGCCTCTGCGTTAGTGGCTACGAGGATCGCGATGTCGCCGGGGATGACGTCCCGCACATCATCGGTTGCCCGATCGAGGACGGGAGTCCGTGCCGGATCTTCCAAGAGTCGCCGTATACCCTCAGTGATCGCGTCAGCGTCGCCCGTCTGGCTCTTTGTCTCGAGCAACCACACGCCGAGCGGGGCAAGCTTTGCGAGCCGCTCAGGCGTGCTTCGCTTCGCTGTGACCATTACTTCCTCAGCGCTGTACCCGTGCCGCGCCAACGCTTCAGCGAAGAGTTGGGAGCACATGGTGACGAGTTCCGGCCGTGCGCGCCAGTTCACAGGGAGGTGCAAAGTGTCGCCCCCTCCTTCGTCTACCCACGTGACAAGCGCCTCCATGAGCAATGGATCGGCGCCAGCGAATTCGAAGATGCACTGCTTTCTATCGCCGACCCAGATCGAACGACCCGCCAAGCCGTGCAGTTGAACAAACAGGGCGAGCTGAACTGGGCTGGTGTCCTGGAACTCGTCGACTACGAGCAGCGATAGGCGCACTCGGATTTCGCTGGCAATAGTTGGGTCTTCTAGGAGTGTCAGTGCGCCGTCGACCATGTCCACGAAGTCGACGAGCCTGCGGCGCTTTTTCCACTGGCTGTATGCGACCAACCCGCTTGCTGCGGCGGTGTAGATGGCCAACGTGTACTCGTGAAGCTCTGCCCGGAGCCGTGGGTGCTGCAAGACGCGCGAGGCCGCGCGCTGCAGCGGGTCGACGGCGTACTTTGCGGCTTTGCCGGGCGCGAGATTGGTGAGCCTCACCCAGTCTACCCAGCGCAGGGGTCCTTTCTGCGCGGACCGGAGGATCTCGTCGATTGTCTCACGCACCGATTTTGTGTTCGCTTGGCCATCATCCACGTCGGCGAGCGCCTTCATGGCACGTGCGAGCGCGTCCTGGCAATCACGATCGAGCTCCTCTTCGGTCGTCGCGGTCTCTTCGAATAGGGAAAGGAGGCCGTCGGCGGATCGTTGCCCCATTTGCTCGAGCGCTTCTGGGGGAATCCGGTTGCTGCGCGCGAGCGTCATGATGTCTTGGACAGGCGTGATCCAGTCGACTCTCTGTATCTTGGCATCCCAGCGGATCTGGAACTTGGCGGCGAGTTCCTCGATCCTGCGCCTCAAGTCTGGCTGCAGCGCAGACTCTAGCGCTTCGCGCAGAAGCCGCGCCTCTGCTCCCGGTACCACACTAACGTCGGGCGGCAAGCCGGCGTCGATCGCGAATTCCTGAAGCAGTCGGAGGCACACCGAGTGAACCGTGCCCACGTATGCGAGCGGAAGCCGTTGAGCGGCTTCGTGCTCTCCTTCCTTTATCAGCGAATGCCGGATGCGTGCAGTGAGCTCGGCGGCAGCCTTGCGCGTGTAAGTCACCGCGACTAGGCCGTCGAGTTCCGTATCGGAGCGGAGCGCGCTCGTGACTTCGGTCGTGAGGTGCGTAGTCTTGCCGCTCCCAGCGCTCGCGCTAACGAGGGTGATACGCAGGGCGGACTCGGACCGCGCGTTCACGGCAACGTCTCCCAGCTCCGGCCGCAGAGCGACCCGTACGAGCAATCCTCGCACGCGTCGCCCGGAGTGCGCCGCAAGTATGCCGAATCTTCCGCCTCATCGACGCCTAACATGCGGAGGAGAGGCAGGGCACCCTTCACGCCGGTCACCGGGACCCTACCCGCCATGAGGATGGCCTCAATGCGCTCGACCGTTCTCTCGAGCCTCGCGAGCGTTTCCTGGATCGCGGGGCCGGCCGTTGCCGCGACTCCCGAAAACTGCACTTCGCGAGTGGCAAGGATCTCGCCGCGGCTGAGCGAGAAGAATGCAGCGTGTGGCAACACGCCCGCAGTGGCCCCTCTCAGTGCAGCCACGTAGACGGCGAGTTGCGTGGCCAATCCCTGTTCAAGGCGACCTTTGTATGCCTTTCGCCCCCATTTCAGATCCAGCACGATCTTGCGCCCATCCTCCGCGTACAGCAACACATCGAGCCGGCCGGACAACTTTCCGGCACGCCACTCCGTCTCTACGTCCTTTTCGACATCGGCCACTGTGAGGTTCGAATGCGCGAGCACTTCGGCCAAGCGCACGATAGATTGCTCTAGCTGCCGCTTGAGCTGCGTAAGCTCGAACGTCATCCCCGGCCGCAGTAAGACGGCTGCCTCCTCGCGGACGATCGAGTCGAAGCGCGTGGCGATCACATCTTCGAGCGCGTCGAGCTTATCCATCGCACCAGCCCGATGCAACTCTTCGACGAGGCGGTGCCCAACGATGCCGTTCAACTGCGGACCGCTGGGAATCGACGCGAGCGTGCCCGCGCGAAGGTTGGCACCATTCTTCAGCAGCCACCGGAGCGGGCAGCCAAGGAGCTCGTCCAGACTCGTCGCAGTGTGCACTGCAGGCGCGCGAAGCAGGGCGGGATCGAGGCGCCACTCAACACAAGCGCTTGGTAGATGAAGAGGGGCCAGTTCCACCATTGCCGGCAAAGTCTGCGAGACCAACGGGCCGACAGGCCCCGCGACCAAGTCGCGCGCGTCGAGCGTAACGCCGACCAAGGCCAGGGGATCTGCGCCGAACCGTGCGGCAATCTCCTGGCAGATCGGATGCGGCTCCGCTAGATTGCCGCGCTCCCAGCGCGGTATGGCAAGGACGAGTCGCCTTCGCGCAGCGTTCACGACGTGTTGCCAAGTTCGTGACTCGGCCGCGAGTCGCTGCGACGGGTCGGACAGGACGATGCCGGCGCTTCGCAGGGCCGCGAGCTCAGCCCGCCTCCACCGCTGGACCGGTGGTCGCCATGCGGTGCTGCTCACGCAATGCCACCATACGACCACGTCGCGCGAGCAGCGAACACTCGCGGGTGACGCGGCATGATCGATCCGCCCAGCCTCCTCCTCCGCCAGCGACAGCGCATGCCCTCCGCCCGAGACCTCCTCGACGAGCAGTCTCGCCTCGACGAGATCGAGGGTCTCCCGTGTTTCGTAGCTCAGTGCCTCGTGGAACGCTTCGGCGCGCGCGAATGCCGTTGCAAGGATAGTGGCGCGCGCGGCGAGTTGCCGGTCGGAGGGCGTAAGTCCCGCGGCTTCACTCGCCGCTATGAGGTGCCGTTGAAGCCACGTCCGAACCCGCTCTCCAATACTACGGAGCATCGCGCGTGGCGCCCCCTGAATCCCAAGCGGTATGGATGTTTCCAGCCACTCAGCGATTCTGGCAAGCCGCTTCTCAACGAGAGTATCCGCGGCTCGCGCAGCATCTTCGCGTGCAAGCCCTTCGCGTTCCGCACGGGCGAGCGCCTGTGCACGCGTTCTCATCGTGATCTGTTCTTTCGCCCTCCGCCATCGTGGACCGCCGATACCGGGAGCCTCCGCGAGCGCGCCCGCAAGAATGGCACCATCGAAGCCAAATGGTCCATGAGGGAGCGTCAGGAGCTCGAGGACTCGAGCCGGATCACGTGGCTCGAACGCCAGCTCCACCGCGAGTGGCAACACCTGCAGCGCCGGGCGCCAAGAGCTCGTAGCTTTCACACCTTGGCTCGCGAGCCCCTGCTTCGTGAGGGCGACATCCAATGCGCGAAGGTCCCCTCCCCGTACGATCGCTGTAGAGGACTCCGACCACCCACGCAGGAGCGCTGCGACCGCGTCGCCGAGCTCCCATGAGCTCTCTGCGCGCAAGAAGATGAGCGTTCCATCTCTCCGCAACGGGCCCGGTTGCCTTTTATCGCCGCGCAGGAGCATCTGGAGGCGGCCAAGATCCGAATCGTCCTGACGGCCCGGAAGCGAGATTTGTTCTTCGCGGATCTCTGTGCCGCTCTCCTCGAGCAGCCCCAACACGCGTTGCCATCGACCTGGCAACAGCTCGCGCGATTCGGCGAGTTGGAGAGCGTCGTAAAGACGCGTGCGTGAGGAGGGGAGCTCCTCTTCGATGCGACGAAGGCGGTCTGGAACGCCAGGGGGCAAATCTGCGTCCGCCCAGAGCTCTCGCAAGGTCGCGAGTCGCTCGCCGCCGTCGGGAATTTCCTCACCGTTCCACCCCGCCATGACAAGTTCGTCCCGCCACCTGAGAAGGGCTTTTGCCGTCCCGAGCTGGTCGAGCTCAAAGGAGCGCGCATAGAAGTGGCCAGATTTCGCGCTCTCCAACTCGCGCATGCGCTTCGCCAAGAGCTGCACGCGCATCGGCACGGAGGAAGACCGCGCTCCGAGGCCGACGCGGGTTTCGAGATCGTCGAGAAAAGTCCGCATATCCCAGACCGGACGCCCCACCTGACCCGCCGCGGAGAGCTGTTCATGAGCAAGCGTCGGCCCTTCAAAGAGAACGCCGACCAGCGGTATCAACGATGGAGACATCAGCCCTTTCCTTGCACGCGAGTTCTCGTAGAGCCGAGTGGTCAGTATATACGATCACGCTGATGGCCATGAGGGATCTGGCCCGGTTCAACTCTCACGGCGTAGCGAAACTCTTCACCTACTCCCCGGAACAGGAGCCAGGGTCGTTTGGAAGCCTGCCGTAGTAGTCGGTATCCGATTCCGAGACAGGAGAGAGATGAGTCTCTCGTCTCGCTTCAGGCGCCCTCCGGCGTCAAGAGACCGCAGATGCCTTCGAAGGCCTGTTCAACGCGCTCCTTGGAGAGGGAGCCGATTTTGTCCAGCAGATCTTCCTTGTCCACGGTGAAAGCTGAGAGACCACGACGACGCTCTGCTCCGGCAAGTCCGCCTCGCCCTCATCGAGGAGAACATTCCCAGGAATTCGAGCTCGGCGGAGATTGGTCGTCAGGGCGCAAACGACCACAGTGTTGATAGCGCTCTCGTTGAAGGCATCGTTCTGCATTACCACGCAAGGACGAAGAAAACCTGGGCCGGATCCCGAGGGCTTCCCGAAATCGAACTAGTACACGTCGCCCTGCCGGATCAACTCTCCGACTCCAGCAGCTTCCGCTGCTTCTCGCGAATGCCTTGGAGCAATTCCTTCTCCTCGGTGGTCGGCGGGTCTTCCTCATAGGCCCGGTTGATGGCCTCGATCAATGCCCGTCTCTCGTAACGCTTGACGAACTCGTCGATCGCCGTGGCGACAAGCTGGCTGCGAGAGATCTGGAGCTCGTGTGCCACATTCTCCGCCCGATGGAAAAGGGGCTCCGGGAGCGAAATCGCGGTCTTGACCGTAGGCATCGTGCCTTTCCTCCTCCCAGCCAGTATCGCGCTCGGTATAACCAGTCGTCAATACCAGGAGGGGGACAGTCCCTCCTGGCCCTCTCTATTGACAGGCCAAGAACTTTGCGCTACAAAGTAGCCATGAACGCGATCAAGCGCACCCTCGCCGCTACCGAGCTCCTCCTCGTCCTCCCGGCTGGACTGTTCATGGCCGCGCTCTTCGTGCGGAACCTTCAGCCGGCGCCCTATGAACCGGCCCAAACCGCCCGGCGTCTGGTCGAGTGGTTCAGTACCCGGCCGCTCCTGGGTCTCGACGTCTTCCTCATTGCCCTGCCGTTGGCAGCGTTCGTCATCGGCTGCGCTACGGTGCTGCGGAGCTGGCGCAGCGATGAGGAGCTTCGTGAGGCCGCCTTGAAGACGCTCGCCGCTGTCCGCGCACATCTGGCGACGCTGCTCATCGCCGGGGCAACTCTGGTGGCCGGAGGCGTCTTGGCGATCGTCGCCTTGCATGTGGTCACGGATTGAGGCGGGTGGCTTCTTCGGCTGAGGGACCCAAGGGACAGCAGGGACTCCAGGGACATGAGAAGCCAGGAACAGAGATCCGGTTTTTACTCACCCTGGCGTCCCTGCTGTCCCTTGGGTCCCTTTTTGCCTTGCTTCGTTATCGCGGATTTCTTTTCCGTTCTTCGAGGCGAGCCCTCGTCATCCGCTCGCGCAGACCGCCTTCTTTGACGAAGGCTTCTTCCAGGTTCCGGAGCTGCCGGTCGAGCAGGGTGGTGGTCACGCGGATCAGGCCGATGATCACGTTCGCGGCGATCGCCGGGTCGCGGTGCTCAATCCCTTTCCTGAAAGTTGCGTAGCACGAGCCGGGGGTGCGGATGAGCTCGCGAAGGCGGCTCACGTAGGCGTGCTCCACGGGCCACTCCTGTTGACCGCGCACGCGCAGGAAATCGCGGTAATCGGCCAGCAGCTCTTCGAGACTGGCGCGCGCCACGTTGGTCAGCTTGATCTCCGTCTCCTTGGAGGTCGCCGAGGCCATGCTGGCTTCGATGATGTTCTGCTTGCCGGACCGCGCCGCCTGGATCATCTGGTCATGGGTGCGGCTGCGCCGGTCGATGAAGTGGTCGCAGAAGTAGACCGTGGCATCGTAGACGGTCTCCGCCCTCTGGTAGGAGAGAAGCTTCTTGTAGCCGCCGTGGGGCGGGATGAACCCTGGGCGCATGGCGTTCCTTGAGGCGCAAGGGAACCGAGGCTCTCACCCGTGGCGTCCCTGTTGTCCCTCGGCGTCCCTTTTTTCCTTGCACCGAGTATACAGGAGGTTGCCTCCAGCGGGCTCGCAACCCCCCGTCCGCCGAGAGAGGGGCCGCCTCTGATACACTTCCCCTCCAGAGGAGCCGGCCACGAGGGCCGCGGCCCTGAATCACCGATGCCCCAGTGAGACACCCACAGCGATGACACAAGTCACTCTCGCCGAGGAGGGGCTCGACACCCTCTTCGGCACCCAGGACGAGAACCTCCGGCGCATCGAGCGCACCTTCGACGTCTCCCTGACCGCCCGCGGCAACGAGCTCCACATCCATGGCGAGCCGGAGCCGGTGGAGCGGGTGCGGCACCTGCTCGCGGAGCTGGGTGCCGTCACCGAGAAGGGCTACCGCTTCCGGCCCGGCGACGTGCAGACGGCCATCCGCGTCATCTCCGAAGCACCGGAGACCTCGCTCATGGAGTTCTTCTTTCCCGAGGGGATGCTCGCCTCCGTGCGCCGGCTGGTGGCACCCCGCAGCCTCAAGCAACAGCTCTACATTCAATCGATGATCGACCACGACATCGTCATCTCCATCGGCCCGGCCGGCACCGGCAAGACCTACCTGGCGGTGGCGATGGCCGCCGCCGCCCTGCTGGAGAAGCGGGTGCGGCGCATCATCCTGGCGCGGCCGGCGGTGGAGGCGGGGGAGAAGCTGGGCTTCCTCCCCGGCGACCTGGTGGAGAAGGTCAATCCCTACCTGCGCCCCCTGCACGACGCCCTGCACGACATCATCGGCTACGAGAAGGTGGGACGGATGCTGGAGCGGGGGATCATCGAGATCGCCCCCATCGCCTTCATGCGCGGCCGCACGCTCAACGACAGCTTCATCATCCTCGACGAGGCGCAGAACACCACCAGCGAGCAGATGAAGATGTTCCTCACCCGCATCGGCTTCAACTCCAAGGCCGTGATCAACGGCGACGTCACCCAGGTGGACCTCCCCCAGGGCCGGACGTCGGGCCTCAAAGAGGCGCAGGAGGTGCTGTCCGGCGTGGAGGGGATCAAGTTCTTCTACTTCGACCAGCGCGACGTCGTGCGCCACGTCCTGGTGCAGAAGATCGTCACCGCCTACGATTCTTTCGAGAAGAAGAAGAGCGAACGCGAGGCCGAGGCGCGCGCCGCGCGCCAGGGGAGCTATCCGGCCTCATGAGCCCCGGAGCCCGGTCCTCCGGCCTCCTTTCACCGACCCGGGGCGAGGGCCGCTGACCGATCATGGCGCGCGACAAGGACTCAACTTCCACCGGCGTCATCGACATCCGCCCCGCCACCCGCGCCATGCTGCTGCGCCGGCGGCTGCGGTTGCGCGACGCGTGGGAGCAGGCGCTGGAGATGCCGTGGCTCTGGCTGGGGCTGTTCCTTCTGCTCGCCACCTGGACGCTGACGCCGGGGGCCTTCCTCTTTCCCAACCGCGCCGTGGCCGGAGCCATCGCGGACCGCGACTATGTGGCCTCCCGCGACCTCCTGCTCAAGGACGACGAGGCCACCCTGGCCAGGCAGCGGGAGGCCCGCGACGCCGTGCTCCGGGTCTACGACCTCGACCCCGGCGTCCGCGGCGAGCGCGAAGCCGCCGTGGCGCAGTTCTTCGACAACGGCCGGCGGCTGCTGGCCGAGGGTCAGGGCAAGGAGGCCGCGGTGCGGGCGGAGGTGGTGCGGGAGCTGACCGCGAGCCCGCCGGCACCCGACGGTATCAAGGTGACCCCGGAGCAGGCCCGGCTGCTGGTCGCCCGCGGCTTCTCCTCCGACCTAGAGGACCACGTCCGCGGCGCCCTGGGCCAGGCCCTGCGACGGGGGGTGGTGGCCAACAAGGACCAGCTCCTCGAGAACCGCATGCACGGCATCGCCCTGCGCAACCTGGCGACGGGCACCGAGAGCGTCAAGCTCGACCTGTTCGACAACGTCGGCTACCCCGGGGAGGCGCGGGACTTTTTCGAGTCCGAGGTGCGGGGCTGGAGCGGCTACAAGAGCGAGGAGCGCCGGCTGCTGGTGGAATTTCTGGTCGAGAACCTCCCCCCGAACCTGCTCCCGAACCGCAGCGAGACGCTGCTGCGGCAGGCGAATGCGGCCGCCGCCGTGGGCCAGGTCTTCAGTCAGATCCGCAAAGGCCAGATGATCGTCCGTAAAGGCGACGTCATCCGCCCCAACGACGCCCGCGTCATCTCTCAGATGAGGGGAGACCGGCAGCTCCCGCAACGCCTGCCGCCGATCGCCGCCACGCTCGTGCTGCTGGGCTTCGCGGCGCTCGTCGTCTGGCTCGCCGAGCGCGGCGAGCGGGTGGCGGACCACAGCCGGGGACGGCTGTTCAGCGAGAGCCTCCTCCTGCTGCTGCTCTCCCTGGTCGGCGCGAAGCTCATGTTCGTGATCGCCAGCGCCCTCTCCGGCGCCTTGGAGTCCGCGCCTCTGACCTCGGCCCGCAGCTACGCCTACGCCATCCCGTTCGCCGCTCTGGCCCTGGTCGCGACCCTGCTGCTCGGCCGGCACGCGGCGCTGGTGCTGTCGGTGCTGTTCTCCGTCCTCGCCTCGCGTCTGGGGGTGGACGGCGACGCTCTGTGGGTGGTGTTCTACAGCCTGGCCGGCTCGCTCGCCGCCATCCTCGCCGTCGATCGCTACCAGTTCGGCTACCGGCTGGTGATCGCCCGCGTCGGCCTGGTGGTGGGGGCTGTCAACCTCGTCATGGTCCTCGTCCTCGCCGCCATGGAGCCGGCGGAGCGGGGTGTGGCGCAGGTGGGCTTCGACCTTCTCTGCGCTCTCGCCGGCGGCCTGCTGGTCACGGCGGCCACCAGCTTCATCCTGCCCATCCTGGAGTGGCTGATGGGCATCACCACCGACATCAAGCTGCTGGAGCTGTCCAACACCAACCTGCCGCTGCTGCGCCGGCTGGCCTTCGAGGCTCCCGGCACCTTCCAGCACTCGCTGATGGTGGCCAACCTGGCCAAGGAGGGCTGTGAGGCCATCGGCGCCGACCCGGTGCTGGCCTATACCTCCGGCCTCTATCACGACATCGGCAAGGTGCTGCGCCCCGACTACTTCGTGGAGAACCAGCGCCCGGGACACAACCGGCACGACAAGCTGCTGCCGTCGATGAGCGCGCTGATCCTCATCAACCATGTCAAGGAGGGGGTGGAGCTGGCCCGCGAGCACGCGCTGCCGCGGGTGCTGAACGATGCTATCCGCCAGCACCACGGGACGCGGCTGATCAAGTTCTTCTACAGCCGGGCGCTGGAGCAGAAGGACCCGGACTCCACCGACGTCACCGAGGAGAAGTACCGCTATCCAGGTCCCCGGCCGCAGAACAAGTGCATGGGCGTGCTGATGCTCGCCGACGCCGTGGAGGCCGCGAGCCGCACGCTGGTCGAGCCGACGACGGCCAAGATCCGCGGTCTGATCCGCACCATCGCCGAAGACGTCCTGCAGGACGGCCAGCTCGACGAGACCGATCTCACCCTCTCCGACCTGCGCAAGGTCGCGGAGGCCTTCCACCGGGTGCTCGCCAACATCTTCCACCAGCGGATCGACTATCCGGGCTTCGACTTCAACGCCGGGCCGAAGCGGGAGAAGAAGGCCGTCCGGCGGGCTTCGTGACCGTGAGTGAAGCGCTCGACATCGTCCTGCAGAACCCCAACCACTATCCGGAGGCCGGCGCCCGCCGGCTGCGCCCCTGGCTCGTCCGCCTGCTGGCGGCGCTGGCTCCCCAGGCGGAGAGCTTCGGCGTGCGCTTCTGCAGCGACCGCGAGATGCGGCGGGTCAACCGCGAGTTCCGAGGCCAGGACAAGACGACCGACGTCCTCTCCTTCCCCGGGGAGGCCGCCTCTCCGGAGGCCAACCACCTGGGGGACGTCCTGATCTCCGTGCCCGTGGCTCGCCGCCAGGCCGCCGCGGCCGGCGATCATGGTCCTGAGCGCGAGATCAGGACCCTGCTGCTTCACGGCGTTCTCCACTGCCTGGGCTACGACCACGAGACCGACGAGGGGCAGATGGACCGCCTGGAGCGCCGGCTGCGCCGGATTTGGCTGCGCGAGGGCAACGATGGCTGACGGTGTCCACGGCGTGCCGCCGAGCCTGCTGCTCTGGGGGGTGGGGCTGCTCATCCCTCTGGCGGTGGTCGCGGCCACGCTCTCCGCCCTGCTGGAGCGCAGCGGGCCCATCCGCCTCCGCCACTGGTCCGAGGAGGCCGGCGGCTCGCTGCGCAAGCTCTCCGAGACACCCGTCCGCTTCGGCGTCTTCCGCTACCTGCTGTCGCTCTTCTCCCGCGCCGCTCCCATCGTCCTCTACGCCCTGCTGGCGGCGCTCCTCGCCCGCTGGAACCGGGCCTGGCCCGGGCTCTGGGCCCTGTTGCTGGTGCTGCTGCTGGTGGCCGCCACCGAGGTCCTCAACCGGACTCTGGTGGGGAAGGACCCGGAGCGGGCGCTGCGCGCGCTGACCCGAGTTTACCGGGTGACGCTGTGGCTCCTCTCGCCGCTGGTGACCCTCTTCGCGCCCCTCGTCCCCTCCGGCGCCTTCGAGCGCCAGGGGCACGAGGAGGGGGAGGACTCCGAGGCCTCGGACGAGGAGATCGAGGCCTTCATCGACGTCGGCACCCGCGAGGGGATCCTGGAGCCCGAAGAGGGGGAGTGGCTGTGGGGCATCGTCGGCTTCGGCGACACCCAGGCGCGCAGCGTCATGACGCCGCGCATCGACATGGTCTGCGCGCCCCTCGACGCCTCCCTGGACATGCTGGCCGACCGCTTCGTCGAATCCGGCCACTCGCGCATCCCCGTGTTCGAGGATTCGATCGACCATATCGTGGGCATCCTGCACATTCGCGACGTGCTCCGTGCCCTGCGCAGCCCTGAGCCGCCGCCCCTGCGCGAGCTGCTGAAAGCCCCGCTGTTCATCCCCGAGACCAAGCCCCTGGGCGAGCTGCTGCGCGAGCTCCAGGCACGCTTCCAGCAGGTGGCCATCGTGGTCGACGAGTACGGCGGCACGGCCGGCCTGGTGACGGTGGAGGACCTGCTGGAGGAGATCGTGGGCGAGATCATGGACGAGCACGAGGCTCTGGCCGCGGAGCTCGAGCCGCTGGGCGACGGCTCTTACCGGCTGGACGGCCGCGCCCGTATCGAGCTGCTGGACGAGCTCTTCCAGGTGGAGATCGAAGACCCCGAGTACGAGACCGTGGCCGGCCTGATCTTCAGCGAGCTCGGCTACGTGCCCCAGGTGGGCGAGCAGGTGGAGACCCACGGCCTGCGTTTCACCGTCGAAGCGGTGGACGACCGCCGCATCCAGACCGTGCGCGTCGAGCGGATCGACGCCGCCGCCGAGGAGAGCAGAAGCAAGGAGGCCGAGGCCTGATGCCCAAATCCGGAACCGTCGCCCTGGTCGGCCGGCCCAACGCCGGCAAGTCGACCCTGATGAACCGTCTGCTGGGGGAGAAGGTGGCCATCGTCTCCGACAAGCCGCAGACCACCCGCCACCGCATCGTGGGCATCCTCTCCGGCGAGCGGGGACAGATGGTGTTCTACGACACGCCGGGCATTCACAAGCCTCTCCACCGCCTCAATCGCCAGATGGTGCGCTACGCCCTCGACGCCATGACCGATGCCGACGTCGTCTGCCTGCTGATCGACGTGTCGCAGAAATTCGGCGCCGGCGACGCCTACCTGCTCGACCTGGCCGCGAAGGCCGAGGGTCCCCGGGTGCTCCTCCTCAACAAGGTGGACCGGGTGAAGAAACCGGCGATCCTGCCGGTGATCGAGCGCTACGCGGCGACCGGCCTGTTCCAGGAGATCGTGCCCGTCAGCGCCGCCAAGGGGGACAACTGCGACCGCCTGCTGGAGGTGCTGTGGCAGCTCCTCCCCGAGGGCGAGCCCCTGTTCGACCCGGAGCTGCTCACCATCCATCCGGAGCGCTTCCTGGTGGCCGAGCGCATCCGGGAGAAGGTGCTGGAGCTGACCACCGAGGAGCTGCCCTTCTCGACCGCCGTGGCCATCGAGCGCTGGGAGGACGATCCGGAGAAGGACCTGGTCGTCATCTACGCTTCGATCCTCGTCGACCGTCCGGGCCAGAAAAAGATCGTCGTCGGCAGCCAGGGACAGATGGTCAAGGCGATTGGCACCGCCGCCCGCCACGATCTCGAAGAGTTCCTCGGCCGCCGCGTCTACCTGGACCTGAACGTCCGGCTCGAGCCGGGCTGGCGGGAGGACAAGGCGGTGCTGGCGAGTTTGGACCGGGATGTGGATCTGGGGTTGGAGTAAAGGGTATACCCTTCCACACATTCCTTGCCCGTCGATGGGGTCTGCCCTCCGAAGCCTCACCCCCGGCCCCTCTCCCGGAGGGAGAGGGGGGACTCCTGCGGTGGGTGTTGCCGAAGAGTGCGCTCTGCGCTCCGTGACCGGTGAGGGTGCGACCCATGCACCAACAACGCTCTTCCGGTTCGGCGTCGCCCCCCCTCTCCTTTAGGAGAGGGGCCGGGGGTGAGGCTTCGGAGGGCAGGTCCCATCGAAGGGCAAGGAATGTGTGTACGAGGTTGCGTTCGGGAGAGTAGGGTCGCCGGATCGGCCGATCCTAGGTCTCGCACCCGCCCTCGCTGACCTAGCAACAGCCCTGGCACGAGTCGTGCCTCCAGACCTCCGTGGGGTGAACTTTAGGAGCCGCACCGAGGTCTTACCAGCGAGGTCACACCATCATGAGCCAGACTCTGAGCCAGGAGTTGCGTGCCGTCGAGCAGGGACCGGTCGTTCAAGGAGTTGCCACGCTGCGCTTCCATACCGACGGCGGAACTTTCGACGGCCGTTTTCACGAGGCGCCCGAGGGGCGGGCCGCCGTGGTCTGGGTGGGCGGCGCGGGGGGCGGCCTGGACGGACCGGCCCGCGGGCTGTATCCGCGTCTGGCCTCGAAGCTCGTCGCGGACCGCATCGCCTCGCTGCGCCTCGACTATCGCGAGCCCAACGACCTCGACGCCTGTGCCCTGGACGTCCTCACCGGCGTCGTCTACCTGGAGTCCCTGGGGCGGACCCGGGTGGCTCTCGTGGGGCACTCCTTCGGCGGCGCCGTCGCCATCACCGCCGGCGTGGAGACCTCCGAGGTGGTAGCCGTGGCGGCCCTCAGCAGCCAGACCTTCGGCACCGGGGCCGTTTCCTATCTCAGCCCTCGTCCCCTCCTCGTGCTCCACGGCATGGAAGACGAGGTCCTGCCCGACGACTGCTCCCGGGATCTCTACAGCCGCGCCAAGCAACCCAAGGACATCCGCCTCTATCCCAAGTGCCGGCATGGCCTCGACGAGTGCCGGGATGACGTGGACCGCGACCTTCTGGCCTGGCTGCGGGTGGTGCTGGCTTAAGCCTGCGCGGCAGAAAAGCTCGTAGGCAGCGTTGGTGCAGGACAGAAGGGACAGCAGGGACTTCAGGGACAACAGGGACGTAAAACTTAGTCAAGACCGGAGATTTCGTCCCTGCTGTCTCTGGTGTCCCTGCTGTCCCTGTCTTCGGTTTTCTGCCGCGCAGGCTCCTAGCCCTGCGGCGCCGGCAGCACCGTCTTCTCGATCTGGTCGAGCCGGCTGACGTCGATGGACAGTGCGCCGTCCGGTGTCGGCGGATTGAAAAGATTGGCGAAGCGGGCCCCACAGACGATCTCGTCCGCCTTGTAGGAAGAGCGGGCGTGCACGGTCTGAGAGAAGGTCTCGTCGATTCCGGAGAGGAGGACGAGGACCTCCGCATTGGACGTGGCGAGGTCCTCCTGGGTGAGGCCCCAGAATGGGCTCTCCTCGTCGATGGGGTGGACGATGGTCCAGGCGAGAGGGAAGAACACGACCTTCTCGCGCTCCAGCTTCAAGAGGAGGAACTCCCGGTTGCCATCCGGTTTGAGGCGGGTGAGCATCACCCGGGCCTCCACTTGGATGAGCTCGTTGCTGCGGGCGTTGGCGATGCGGAACTCGAAAGCCGTGATCCCCCGGTAGGGGGCGATGATGGCGTTGCGGCTGAACAGGATCTTCGCCGTCGGCTGCGAGAACCGGGAGAAGAGGATGCCGGTGGCGAGCGCGAAGCCCAGCAATCCCACCAGCGACTCCAGGGTGACCAGCAGGTTGGCCGCGAGCCCTACCGGGTGCATGCCGCCGTAGCCGATGGTGGCGAAGGTCTGGACGCTGAAGAAGAACATCTCCAGCAGCCGGCTGCCCAGGGTCGCGGCGGTGGCGCCCGCGATCTGCCCCGGCCCGCAGGCCACGAAGGCCACCGCGAAGACGCAGTTGGTCGCCAGGTAGAAGAGGACGATCAGCCCGAGGAAGCGGGGCCACGAGGTGGTGAGGAGGTATTGGTAGGGGCTGAGCGTCTGGATGAAGCTCAGGCCCTCGCGCAAGACGTTGAAGCTGCCGTCCCGGTTGAGCAGGCGCTTGCGGCTCTCGCGGGCGACGACGACGCCGAACCCCAGGTCCCCGTTCGGATCCTCGGCGCTGTTCGGAGTGGCGTTGGGAGTTTTGGCTTCGATGAGGGCCATGCGGCGGGAGTGTAGCGCAGTGCTAGGATGCGGGAGATGGGCCTGCAGACCGCCGAGGCGTTGATCCTCGACGTCAGGGACTTGCACGACCGCGACCGGATCGTCACCTTCCTCACCCGCGAGCACGGCAAGAAGAGCGGCGTCGCCAAAGGCGCGCGGGTGAAGCACAGCCGCTTCGGCGGCCAGCTCCAGCCGCTGGCCAAGGTGCAGGTGACGTGGTACGAGCGCGAGGGGCGGGACCTCGTCCGCATCTCGTCGGTGGAGCTGGTCAGCACCGCCCATCTCCTGCAGTCGGACCTCGAAGGGCTTCTCCTCGGCAGCTATCTCGCCGATCACCTGCTGGAGTTCGCCCAGGAGGAGGAGGCCTCGGACCATCTGTACCGGCTCCTCGACTCGACGCTCCAGGCGCTGGCGGCGGGGGTGGAACGGGACCTGGCCACACGCTATTTCGAGACCTGGGTGCTGCGCATCGCGGGGGTCTTCCCGGCGCCCCACGTCTGCCCGTCGTGCGGCCGGTCGTTCCCGCCGGAAGGGGCGGTGCTGCCGCGCTCGGGGGAGACGATGCTGTGCCTCGACTGCGGGGGACCTTCCGGCTTCGCGGTGGCGCCGGAGACCCTTGAGCTGCTGTGCCGCATGGGCCGCGAGAGCCTGCCGGTGATGGCGGGGAGGCCGCCGGCGCCCGGGGTGCTGCGGCAGGTCGAAGCCGTCTGCACACAGGTGCGGCGGGCCTTCCTCCAGCGCGAGCTGCGCAGCTACGACGTCATCCACACGACGCTCGCGCGGTTGTAGGGGCGGCGGTAGCTGATAATCTCCGCCCCATGCCAACGTTCCAGGAGCTCATCCTCAAACTTTCGGAGTTCTGGGCGCGCGAGGGCTGCGTCCTGCAGCAGCCCCTCGACCTGGAGGTCGGGGCCGGCACCATGCACCCGGACACCTTCCTGCGCGTCCTCGGGCCCGAGCCGTGGCGGGTGGCCTACGTCCAGCCGTCGCGCCGGCCCGCCGACGGCCGCTACGGCGACAACCCGTTCCGGCTCGGCAAGCACCACCAGTTCCAGGTCATCCTCAAGCCCTCGCCGCTCGACGTGCAGCGGCTCTACATCCGCAGCCTGGAGGCCATCGGCCTCGACCTCACCCGCCACGACCTCCGCTTCGAGGAGGACAACTGGGAAGCGCCCACCCTCGGCGCCTGGGGGGTCGGCTGGCAGGTGATGCTCGACGGAATGGAGATCACCCAGTTCACCTACTTCCAGCAGGCCGGCGGCATGGAGCTGAAACCCATCAGCGCCGAGATCACCTACGGCCTGGAACGCCTCACCATGTTCCTCTCCCTCTCGCAGAGCATCTACGAGATTGACTGGGTCGAAGGGCTCGCCTACGGCCAGGTGCGCAAGCAGGAGGAGTACGAGCTCTCCCGCTACTACTTCGAGCTGGCGGACGTGGCCTTCCTGCAAAGCCAGTTCACGGGCTTGGAGAAGGAGGCGCAGCGGTGCCTGGAAGCCGGCCTGGTGCTGCCGGCCTATGAGAACGCCCTCAAGTGCTCCCACACCTTCAACGTCCTCGACGCCCGCGGCGCCGTCTCGGTGACCGAGCGGGTGGGACTGATGAAGCGGGTGCGCGACCTCGCCGTCGCCTGTGCCAAGGCGTACGTCGAGAGCCGGGAGAGGCAGGGCTTTCCCATGCTGCGCGGGGCGGACCGCGAGGCCTATGGGATTGGAGCGGAGGTGGCGGATGCCGCGCGGTGAGTTTCTTCTGGAAGTCAGGAGCGAGGAGATTCCGGCCCGCATGCTGGAGCCCGGGGTGAAGGAGCTGGCGACCCGTGTCTTCGAGGAGCTGATGGCCCGCGGTATCGGCCCTCGCGAGGTGGAGACCGGCTACACCCCACGGCGGCTGGTGCTCATCCTCTCCGGTCTGCCGGAGGGCGAGCCGGACCGCGAGGAGCAGGTGATGGGACCGCCCGTGCGCGCCGCCTTCACCGCCGACGGCAAACCCACGCCGGCCCTGCTGGGCTTCGCCAAGCGCACGGGCCTCCCGCCCGATCAGCTCTCGCGGGTGCAGACGGAGAAGGGCGAGTACCTGGCGGCGACGAAGAAGATCTCCGGCCGGTCCACCCGCGAGGTGCTGGCGGAGATCGTGCCCCGCATCCTCGCCGGCATCTCCTGGGCCAAGACCATGCGGTGGGGGAGCGGCACGGGGCCGTGGGTGCGGCCGGTGCACGGCGTCGTCTCGCTGCTGGACGGCGAGGTGGTGCCCTTCGAGCTCTTCGGCATCACCGCGGGCGACACCACGGAGGGGCATCCCACATTGTCTCCTGCCGCGTTTCGGATCGCGGACGGCGAAGACTACAAGCGCCAGCTCGCCGACCGCCATCTCGAGGTGCGGCCGGCCGAGCGCCGGCGCGCGCTCCACGACACCATGCGCAGCCAGGCCGAGGCCCTGGGCGGCACGCTGGTGGACGATCCCTCCCTGCTCGACAAGCTGGCGGCCATCTGCGAGATCCCCGGCGTCATGGAGGGGAGCTTCGGCGACGCCTTCCTGGAGCTTCCCGCCGAGGTGCTCGCCACCAGCCTGCGGGACCACCAGAGCGCTCTCACCGTGGCCTCTCCCGGCAAGCACGGCAAGCTCCTGCCCTACTTCCTCACCGTCATGGACCGGCCGGACGATCCGGCGGGCCGCGTCCGCTCCGGCAACGAGTGGGTGGTGGCCGCCCGCCTCGCCGATGCCCGCTTCTTCTACGGTGAGGACCTCAAGGCGGGTCTCGCCCGGCGGGCCGAGCAGCTCCAGTCGCTCAACTTCCACGAGCGGCTGGGGAGCTACGCCGTCAAGACCCTGCGCCTGGAATCGCTGGCCGCGACGATCTGCGACCAGCTCGGCTGGACGGCGGAGAAGGTGCCCGCCGTCGAAGCCGCGCGTCTCCTCAAAGTCGACCTCGCGACCGAGATGGTCAAGGAGTTCACCTCCCTCCAGGGGATCATGGGCGGCATCTACGCCCGCGAGGAGGGGCAGCCGGAAGCGGTCTGGCAGGCGGTCTACGATCAATACCTGCCGGCCTCGACGGAGGACCCGCTTCCCCGCGGTCGTGTGGGCCAGGTCACCGCCCTCGCCGACCGTCTCGACACCCTGGTGGGCATCTTCGGCCTGGGACTGATCCCCACCGGCAGCAAAGACCCCTTCGGCCTGCGTCGCGCCGCGCAGGGCGTGGTGCGGATTTGCCTCGAAGGCGGCCTCGCCCTGGACCTGGAGAAAGCCGCCGTCGAGGCCGCGAATCTATTCGGCGACCGGCTGACCCGCAAACCGGAGCAGATCCTCGAGGACCTGCGTCACTTCCTGAACGACCGCATCCGCTACCTGCTGGGCCTCGCGGGCTATGCCTACGACGAGATCGAAGCCGCCCTGGCCGTGGGCAGCAGCAACCTGCCGGATCTCCGCGCAAGAGTGGACGCCCTGCACAAAGTGCGGGAGACCCCCGGTTTCCTCACCGTCGTGCTGGCCGCCAAGCGCATCGCCAACATCGTCAAAGATGCTGCCGAGCGAACCCTCGACGAGGCGCGTCTCGTGGAGCCGGCGGAGAAGGACCTGGCCGCCGCCTTCAACGAGCTGCGCTCCGACATCGAGGAGGCCGCCGCCGCGGGCGACTACGAGCGCTGCCTGCGCCGCGTGGCCGATCTCGCTCCGGTGCTCGACCGCTTCTTCGTCGAGGTGCTGGTGATGGCCGAGGACGAAGCCGTGCGCAGCAATCGCCTCGCCCTGCTGCAGGCGATCGGGCGCACCGTCTCGAGAACCGCCAAGCTGACCGAGATGGTGGTGGACAAGGCCGAGGCGCGGGCGAAGGCGGTGTAGGGGAGGGCTCAATTCCCTCGACCGGGAGAAGACCCCTCATCACCCCGGCCCTCTTCTCCCATCGCCCTCCCCCCGACCGGGAGAAGAGGGAGAAAAGCAAGAACGCTCCAGCCGGGCCCCCTGGGACCGCCGGCGTCCCGCCGGCCAGCTAACTCCGTTTTTTCTCGGCCCCCCCTCTCCAGATCAGGCCACACGCCGCAGCCACCGAACCGAAGACATACACCTCCCTCGCCCCTGCAGCCTTGAGGAGCGCCGCTCCCTGCTCCAGAAATCCTTGACCTGCCCGCTCATAGCCTGAATGATAGTCCACTTGGAGAACGGCGGCGATCTCGGACCAGGCTCCAAAACCCACAGGCGGGACATTCCCTCCAACGAACGCAAGCCCCGGACTCCCATCCTCTGCTCCAAAGCATATGAATTTTTGTAGTCTCCAGGTTCTCGTTGACACGTCCGTCTCGCTCGACTACTTCACGGGCAGGGCCACGCCCGAAGCGGACCGTCTGGACTCCCTGGTCGGCCGCTTTCCTCTGGTAGCCTCTCTGGCAGGACGTCCCCTGAAACACCCTGGGAGGGTGTCTCGAAAGATCGCCAGCGACTCCGATGGCGCCCGGGATTGAAATCCTGGGCTACCCTCGGTAGTCCCTGCGGGACCACAGTTTCGCTCCATGGGTCCCGCAGGGACTACCGAGGGTAGCCAGGGTCTTCAGACCCAGGCGGCAGGTGGAGATCAGCACTTTCGAAACACCCTGATGCATCGGCAGGCCAGCGGTCCGCCTTCAGGGCGAGAGAGCTTCGAGCAGGAGCTGCAGCTCGGCAGCGTCCCTGTAGTACAACTCAGGATCGGCGGCAAGGGCGGGATCGCGGTCGCCGGCGAGAATGGCTTGGAGTTGCCGGATGAGCGCAATGAAGGTCGGCGGATCGTCGGGCTCTAGCAGAGCGTTCAACCGCTTCTGCATCTCCAACACGGCGCTCTGCTGGATCGCTTGGGCTACCTGAGCGAAGAGCTGGGCCTGGTTGCTCTGGCTGAACCCCCCAGCCCGGCGGTAGGCCAGATAGGTCTCGATCGCCTGCTGCCGGGCGGCCTGTGCGGCTTCGGCGTGGCCGGTGGCGCGTTCGAGGTCTTCCAGAAATGACCAGGCGTTCCAGGGTGTCGCGGCGTGGCCATAAGGCCTCTTGCACTCAATCGCCCGCTGGAGCTCCTGCCGGGCTTCGTCGTAGCGGTGGAGCTTGATCAGTGTGTAGGCCAGGTTGTTTCGTACCTTTCCTTCATTTGCGAGATTCGCGAGCCGTACATAGGCATCAGCCGCTTGCCTGGAAAACGCCGCTGCCTCCTCAAGCCTGTCCATCCTGTCGTAGAGGTTGCCCAGTTGGTTCAGGGTGGCGGCCTGGCCGGCAAGGTCGTTCTCCCGCACCTTGATCCTCAGGGATTGGCGGTAGGCCCGCTCGGCGGGCTCGAACTGACCGGCGTCTTCATGAACCCTACCGATCTGATGCAAGGCCGTGGCGACCATACGTGGCTCGCCCAGAGAATCGAAGGCGTCGCGGGCATCCGCGTAGATCTCCAGCGCCTCCTCATAGCGTTTCTGTAAGAGCCGCACGGTGCCGAGCTGGAATTTGCCGGCGGCTACATCTCTCAATCGATTCTCTTGCTGGTCGAGGTCGATGCCCTCCTCATACGCCTCCGCAGCCTCATCCAAGCGCCCGAGATCGCTCAGGCAATCGCCGGTCTCCGTGATGGCGACAGCAGCCATGCGCTGGGCTCTGGTATCGCCCGCATCGGCCAGCTTCTGAAACCGGCGCTGCGCTTCCGCCAACGGCGCCAGGGCATCTTCGGCCGCGCCCCCCCTTTTTAGCACCCGGCCGATTTTGAAATGCGCCATTGCGATGTCGTAGGGCGCCTCAGGGTAAGCCGCCTCGCCAGCGGCAAGGCATTTCGCGAGGAGCTGTTGGCCGGTGGCGTGCGCGGTGGGGAGGTCGCCGCGTTCCAGCAGGCGGTCGATGTTTGCATCTTCTGATTGGTAGTGGGCGTGGCTCCAGTCGCCCAGCTTCTGCGCGGCCTGTTCGCGCACCCGGGTGGCCCGCGCCAGGGCCTGCGGCCGGCCCAGGTTGGTCACCAATCCTTCTACGCGACCCGCCAGGCCCACTACTTCCTCCGGCGGCCAGCGGGCCTGGAGCCAGTCCAGCATGGCGAGGAGGTTGGGGAGCTCCAGCAGCGTCAGTTGCGCGGCGAGGCGGGCGTTTTTAAACCATTCGTCGTAGAGATACCCCGTCAGTTGGGCCATCGCCTCGGCCCAGCGAGAGCGGAGGGCATCCGCTTCGCCGGCAGCCAGCTCGCCCAACAGGTAAGGGGACAGGCCGGGGTCCAGGCGCAGGTGGCCGTAGCCCATGTCTTCCCCCAAGCTGACTTCGATCAGCTCGATTGCCAACGGGCGGGCGGCGTCCGGCTCCAGACCCGTAAGCATCGCAAGGGCCCCGAGGTATACGCCGCCCTGGCAGACCGCCAGAACCCGGACGTGCACGCGCGAGTCCGCGGAGAGCCGGCGCAGAGAGAGAGCGACGCTGGCGTAGAGCGAGTTCTCGCGGTCGCCAGGGTGCTTCTTCTCCAGGCCGGCCATCAGGGACCTCAGGTCCCCAGTGGTTCCTTGGACTCCGTGGCGGGCCACCTCGCGCGCCAGGAGCACCAGGGCGCGGGCGTGACGGTTCACCGCGTCCACCAAGTCGGTGATCTCCTGCGGCGTGCTGCCCGTATCGTCAGGAGGCGTCCAGCCGTTCTGCTTCATCACCTCGCTGACCAGCTCGATGGCGTCGTTTCGATCCAAAGCGCCCAGCTCCCGCTCGCACTTGCCGGCAGCGAACGGCGGCGGCAAAGGCTCGCGGGTGGTGAAGACCAGGCGGGTGCGCGGGGCGGCGTCCAGGAGGCGCTGGCAGAGGGCGAAGATCGCCGAGGCGGCGTCTTCGGAGCCTGGCGCGGCCGGCTCTCCCCGCTCGGGCAGCACGCTCTCGCAGTTGTCGAGCACCAGGATGCTGGGCTGATCGTGCAGAGCGCGCTCGACGTGCTGGACCGCCTCGTCGAAGTCGCGGAACTGGGCGACGGAGAACGTCTTGTCACCGTCGGGCAGGAGCTGATGGCCCAGGGTGTCCAGCACCGCGCGGGCGTCCCGATGGTGCTCCAGATTCACGAAGGCCGCCCGGGCGAAGCGTCCGGTACGGGTGAGCCAGCGGGCCAGCTCGATGGCCAGAGTGGTCTTGCCCTGACCGCCGGTGCCGCGCACCACCGCCCACCGCTCGCGATGCAGCAGGCGCTCCAGCGCCAGCAGCTCGCGGCTTCGCCCCTGAAAGCTATGCGGCGGCGGCGCGGGCAGGTCGCCGAGGCTCAACCGGCGTTTCTTCGCCTCGAGCTGTTGGACCTCCTGCGGCGAAATCCTGGTGATGAGCTGCGGGTCCTGCTCTTCCTGATAGAGCACCGGCACGAACCAGTCCTGAAGCCGCAGCTCGCCGGCGCCAAAGTCCTTTCCCCGCCAGGTGTCGGCGAACAGCGCCTGCTGGCCGGCAAGCATCGCCCGGCCTACCCGCGCGCCCGTGGCCAGCTCGCTGTAGAACGCCTGCACGAAACGCCGGGCCGTCTCCACCAGCACGCTGTAGCTCATGGCGACCACGGAGGTGACGCCCTCTTCGAGCAGCCGCCCAGCGACCGAGGCGGTGGGGTCCACCTCGGCCACTGCGGTCTGGCAGGCTTCGAGGAACACCAGCGGGATACGATGCTCCCGGACCAGGCCGGCGAGCCGGGCGGCGTCCACGAAATCCAGCCTCCGCTCCTCCAGCTTGGCTTCATCGTTCGGATCTTCGAAGCACAGCCCGCCGAGGCCGATCTGCGGGTCATACACGCCGTGGCCGTCGAAGTGGACGACGTCGAACGGTTGACCTTCATCGCCAGCTTCTAGAGCCTTTTTCAGCGCGGCGTAGGTAGGCGGCTGGAGAAGGGAGAGACGGGCGAGGGAGCCCAGATTCTCAACCGCCTCAATTAACGGCCGGGCGCTGACCCGGTGATCGATGTAGCCGATACGCTTCCCTTTGTCCTTCTCCGGCCGCGCGCTGACGAGCAGGATGCGTACGGGCAACGAGGTGGACCAAGCGGGCTGGGGACGCCGGTTGGGCAGGCGCCGCGTTACGCGCACGGCGTGCTTTCCCTGGAACAGCCAGGAGTAGCCGTCGTGGAGGAGCTCCCACGGCAACGCCAGCAGCTCGGTGGCGGCCTCGCCCGCAGCGGCTTGGGTTTCTTTGGCGGAGCCCTCGGGAAGCTCGCGGTCCACCTGCACGGAGAAGCGCCGGTCAGCAACGTTCGCGGCTGCGTTCTTCCAAGCGTTCAGGGCCTCATCGGCGGATTCTGCGCTCAGCGCGGCCTGGTAAAGCTCCTGACCCCACCGCGGCAGCCTGTTCGCGATCCCCTCGGCGCGTTCCTGCGCCAGCTTGTCCGGCCAGATGGAATAGGTTTCCAGATACCAACGCAGATCGGCGGTCTCGATGGGACCGAGCGGCGCGGTGAACGCAAAGCGCCGGCTCTCGACCCGTCGCGCACCGGATTGGGCCGGCTCGTAAATGAGCGTGGCGGTGGCCGTGGCCCGGCGCTTCCCCTCGTGGGTTTCGATCTTGGGGTCGGCAAGCGCGAGGATCAGCTCTTCGATGGGTCTGGAGCTGGGCTGCTTGACCGAGGATGGATCGGTGGACAGCCGCTCCCCCAAAGCGGCAAGGAGGGCGGGCATGGCAGCGCTCAAGCCGGTGGGACCGACCTCGATGGGCACGGCGACCGGCTCTTCCTCGAACCAGGTTCCCAGCGCCCCGGGTGTGATGCCAGGCAAAAGCAGGGGAATGACGCGGTAACCCTCTGCCTTGCGGCTCTGCTCGACGGCGAGAGCCTTTTGGATCTCGCGGCGCACCCACGGCGAATTGACCGTGCTCGGGCTGAGCACGACCAGGAACCGCCGCGCCTGCTCGATGGCCGCCGCGATCTCCGGCGCCAGCTTGCTGCCCCCTCGCAAGTTGCGGTAGTCCACCCAGACGGTGAGGTTGAGCGCCTCCAAAGCCCGGCGCAACTCGGTGACGAAGGCGTCATCGGCGGAGGCGTGAGAGATGAAGAGCACGTTGTCTTATATCACGCTGAAATCCCCATACACCGCATGCCCCCCCGGCTCCGACGGCTGGTTCCCCGGGCGCACCAGCAGGCCGGTGCGCAAGCCGGCCGCGGCGGCGGCGTCCAGCTCTTCGCGCACGTCGCTCAGGTAGAGGATCTCCCCGGGGGCCAGGCCGTACGCCGCGGCGATGGCGGCGTAGGAGGCCGCCTCCCGCTTGGGGCCTGTCGTGGTGTCGTGGTAGCCCTCGAAGAGAGGGGTCAGGTCACCGTAGCCCGTGTGGCCGAAGAGGAGCTGCTGGGCTCGCACGCTGCCGGAGGAGAAGACCCGCAGGCGCAATCCCGCGACGCGCCAGGCTGCGAGCGCCTCCGGCACGTCGGGAAAGACGTGCCCTTGCAGTGCGCCGCTCAGGTACCCCTCCTCCCAGATCAACCCTTGGAGGAGCTTGAGGCCGGTCGATTTCCGGTCTTCGGCCATCAGGCGGCGCGCGTAGTCGGCGCCGAAAGGAGGCAGGGCCATCCCCTTCGCGGTCTCCTCGTCATGCTCCCGGCGCAGTTGGGAGAGCGCCGCCGCCAGCTCAGGTCCCGGATCGGGCTGCGAGCAGTAGCGGTCCAGCCGGGCGGCGGCGTAGGGGAAGAGGACGTCGTAGACGAATGAGATCGAGGTCGTCGTGCCTTCGACGTCGGTCAGGACGGCCCCGATCGTCTCGGACGGCCCAGGCGGAGCCACCCTCTTACAGCGTCCGCTGGAAGGGGATGTAGGACGGCCCGAAGCAGAGGGGCTGGAACTTCGTGTCCTCGCCGGACTCCGTGTAGTGAGGCGTCCAGCCCGACTTGTCCTGGAAGAGGCGGATCGCCCGGATGGTCTTGTCCGCGCAGAGGTCGAACCAGTGGTGGGTGCCGCGCGGCACGCGGATCATGTCGCCCTTGACCACCTCCAGGCTGAACGTCGGTCCCTCCGTGGGATGGATGTGGAACAGGCCGCGGCCATCGACGATGAAGCGGACCTCGTCCTCGTCGTGCCAGTGCTCCTTGTTGAACCGGGCGAGCATCGCCTCCACGCCAGGGGTCGTGGACTTGACGTTGATCACGTCCGCCGTCACGTAACCGCCCTCACGCATCAGTTGCTGGATGGGGCCCTGGTAGGCGTCCAGGATCTCCTGGTCGCCCGCGTCCTCGGGCAGCGAGTCCGTCCCTGCGAACTTGCCGTACCAGATGCCGACTCCGGCGAGGAAGCGGGAGATCTCCTGGGGATCTTCCACCACCCGCCCTTCCTGGGGGAACGTCAGAGTTGCCATGCCCGTACCTCCTTGCGCTCGCGGCGCGCTCTATCTTCATCTTAGCAGAAAGGTGACATGCTAGAGTCTCTTGCGCCATGGCCGATCCCGGTGATCCCCGCGACGTATTGGCCGCCGCCGCCCGGCTGTTCTACGACCGCGGCTGGATGTGGGGCACGGCGGGCAACCTCTCGCTGCTCCTGGCCGACGGCACCTTCTGGATCACCGCCAGCGGCAAGGCGAAGGGCCGGCTCACCGCTGCCGACTTCCTGCGCATCGCCCCCGGCGGCGAGGTGGTGGAGCGCGGGCGGGCGGACGACCGGCCGTCGGCCGAGACCAGCCTGCATGACGCCGTCTATCGACAGTTTCCCCAGGCCGGGGCCTGCTTCCACGTCCACTCGATTCCGGGCAACGTCGCCGCCCGCCTGACCACAGGGGATGACCTGCGCCTGCCGCCGCTCGAGATGCTCAAGGGCCTGGGCGTCTGGGACCAGGACCCGGACATCTCGCTCGCCGTCTTCCCCAACCACCTCCACGTGCCGCGCATCGCCCAGGAGCTCCTCGCCCGTTTCACGGCGGCTCCGCCGCGCGTCCCCGGTTTCCTCATCCGCGACCACGGCCTTACCACCTGGGGCCGGGATGCCGAGGCGGCCCTTCATCACGTCGAGCTCTTCGAGTACGTCTTCGGCTACATCGCCGCGGCGCGCCGGGCGGGGCTGGACGCCTGAGGACCGACTACTCGATTTCGATCCCCTTCAGGTCCTCCTCGGGCTCGGGACGCTCGATCCCCAGGCTCTCCAGCGTCTCGACCAGGACCGTGGCCACCAGCAGGTTGCGGAACCATTTCTTGTTGGCGGGCACGACGTACCAGGGCGCGTGCTTCTGGCTGGTGCGTTGAAGGAGGTCCTCGTAGGCCTCCATGTAGTCGTCCCAGTGGGCGCGGTCCTTCAGGTCACCCGTGCGAAACTTCCACCGCTTGGCGGGGTCGTCGAGGCGATCCTGAAGACGCTTCTTCTGCTCGTCCTTGGAGATGTGGAGGAAGAACTTGAGGACGGTGGTGCCGGTCTCGGCGAGCAGGCGCTCGAAGTCGTTGATCTGGTCGAAGCGGGGGCGCCAGATCTCGGGCGGGGCGAGCTCGAGCACCCTTACGGGGAGGACGTCCTCGTAGTGGCTGCGGTTGAAGATCACCATCTCGCCGGCGCCGGGCACTTTGGCGTGAATCCGCCAGAGGAAATCGTGGCTCAGCTCCTCGGGGCTGGGAGCCTTGAAGGCCAGAGCGCGCACGCCCAGGGGGTTGACGCCCTGGAAGACGTGGCTGATGGTGCCGTCCTTGCCGCTGGTGTCCATGCCCTGGAGGACGACGAGCACCTTGCGCTTGTGCTCGGCCCACAGGGACTCCTGGATCGCCAGCAGCCGCTGGTTGAGAGGATGGAAGAGCTGCTCCGCATCCTCCTTGCCACCCTTGAAGCCTTTGGTCGACCCGGGATCGATCTTCCCGAGATCGACTTTGCTGTCCGGCTTCACGCGGTATCTCTTCATGAGTCCTCCAGGAAGGAAGACCAACCTATCATGGGTGGGCTCTCGGAGGCGCCCGCTCACTCCGTCAAGAATCGCACTTGAAAAAAGCTTGAATTCCTCGGGCTTGGAGCGTACCATCGCTTGCGTAGCAGGGGCGTATCGCTCTCTTCGGAGGTGCTCTCTCCGTGGAACCGGGAGTGGGATCTCGTTTCAAATGGTCGGCTGACGCTCCGGTCAGCGCCGCCGGCTTCGAGAGGGTGGAAAGCCAAGTCACCTGTGTCCTCACCCGCTTCCACGTCCGCTCGGTCTGGGACCTCCTCCGCTTCTATCGCGTCTTCCGGCGCGTCCGGCGCGACGCGCGCAGCATCCGGGGCCTGCTGCATGCCGGCTTTCTCGTCGAGGGGCCGCGCACCTGCTACTCCTTCTCCCTGTGGGCTGACGAAGGCGCCATCCTGGAGTTCGGGACGTTCATCGAGTCCCACGTACGGGCGGCCCGGCACGCCTTCCGCGCCACCTTCCGCAAGGATCTCCAGCGGCCCGAGATCTGCTCCACCCAGTGGAAGCTGACGGCGGCCAGCAACAATCTCAACTGGGAAGGGGTGGACCTGCGCTCGCTGATCACCTCGCTTGTCGCCGGCGGCGCGGAAGCGGCGCTTCAAGAGGTGGAGACGCGATGAGCGTGGAGAGCGCCCGGCTCGTCGCCCAGCTCGCCCTGGGTCTCGTCTTCCTTCTCTCCGCTCTCGGCAAGCTGCGCCACCCGGCCGCCTTCCTGCGCGGGGTGGCCGAATACGAGGTCCTGCCGGTCCCTCTGGCCTACGCCTTCGGCGCTCTTCTGATTCCCGTCGAAGCCTTCCTCGCCGCCGCTCACCTGACCGGCTGGGGCCTGGGCCTTGCCGTGCCCTTCGGCATCGCCGTCCTCCTGGCGTTCACCACGGCCGTGGCCGTCAACCTGCGGCGCAATCGCGACCTGCTCTGTCACTGTTTCGACAGCCTGGGCGGCGAGCGCGTGTCGGCGCGCTCCGTCGTCCAACTCGTGCTCCTCCTCGGGGCGGAGCTGTTCCTGCTGGGGGGAGCGGCCCCCCTGACTCACCGCCTGGTGTATCCGCAGCGGGTGGCCAGCCTCGGCGACCTGGCCCTGGCGGTCCTCTGGGCGATCTTCAGCCTGCTGGCCGGTCTCTGGCTGCTGCGGGCCGACGAGGTGGTCCAGCTCTTCCATCGCCATCGCTGCAAGACCTGCTCGGAGGCGCCGGCACCACGGCCGGTCTCCTGAGGTTCGATGCCATGAGCTTCAGCTTCCTCCCCACGTACTTCGCCCTCTGGGCCCTGGTTCTGTTCCAGACCCTGATCATCATCGGGCTGCTGCGCGAGCTGGCGGAGATCCGGCGTCTCGCCGAGGACGGCCGTCTGCCGCAACGGCTGCCGCTGGGGGCCCAGGCTGCCAGCCTCCGCGGCTCCGACCTGCGCACCGGGACGACGTTCGATACCTCGCTGCTCAGCGGGCGGGAGCTGGTGGTGCTCTTCCTGTCCCCCGGCTGCAGGCTCTGCTGGCGGCTGGCCGACGGCACCCGCAAGCTGCCGGCGGAGCCATCCCTCTCCCGCATCGCCGTCTGCCACGGCAGCGCCGGCGAGTGCGCCGCGTTCGTCGAGACCCTGGCCGGCGACGTTCCGGTCCTTCTCGACCCGTCCGGCGCGATGAGCGCGCGCTACGGCGTCCGCAGCACGCCGGTGGCCTTCGTCCTGGACCCGGAGGGCCGGGTCCGCGCCTCTGGCAGCCCGCGACACGCCGGCGAGCTCGCGGAGCTGATCCGGCAGGCCCGGGAGTCCGTGATCCCTGAGGAGGAGCGGGCGCCCGCCCGCGCCTGAGACCGAATCCAAGGAGGAGATCTCGATGAAGACGATCGCCGAGAGCCTTTCCCGCCCCGATGGCTTCGAGCTGGCGACCTGGGTGGTGGCCGGCACCGGCCTCGCGGCAGCGCTCGCCGCGGCATGGATCGACGTCCCCCTCGCTCTGCTGCCGCTGGCCGGCCTCATGGGGTGGTGCCACCTGAGCAGCGTCTGAGGGGTGTCGCTCGTCGGAGCGCTGACGCCCCTCGGGAAGGTGGCACGCGACTGGAAAACCTGGTTCTCGGCGGTCCTGCTTTACACGCTGAGCGGCCTTGGGGTAGGCGCCGGAGTCGGCGCGGCGCTCGGCTGGCTCGGTCGACTCGCAGGCGTGGCTCCGGCCCACGACGGAGTGCTGCTGACCGGGGTCGTGCTCGCCCTGGTGCTCGCGGCGCGGGAGTGGGGACTGGTGCGTTTCCGCCTCCCGGAGAGGCCCCTGCAGACGGAAAAAATCTGGATGCACCAGTTCGGCCCCCTGGGGGCCGCGACCCTCTGGGGCCTGCACCTGAGCCTCGGCTTCTTCACCCGCGTCAACTATGGCGGCTTCTGGCTGCTCGTCCTGCTCGCCTTCGGGCTCGGCGACCCCGCCTATGGCGCCCTGCTGGTGGGCGGCCACTGGCTGGGCAAGACGCTTCCGGTCTGGGTGGCCCCTCTGGCCTATCGGGACCCCAACGAGGCCGGCGATCTGATGCGGATCTGGGAGGGCCGCACCTCGGTCTACGCCCGCTTCCAGGGGCTCGGCCTCGTCGCGACGGCCACGGTCCTCGCCGTCTGGCTGACGGCAGGGAGAGGATGACGACGCCATGCAACCGATCTTCTATGGCAGCTACGCGATGCTCTGGGTCCTGGTGGCGGTCCAGACCACAGTGCTCCTCGAGGTGCTGCGGCGGACGGTCCGCCTCAAGCGCGAGATCGACGAGAGCACTCCGGCCGAGATCAAGGAGGAGCGCCTGGCCGGCGGCACCCGGGTGGAGCTCGCGGCCCGCGACCTCACCCGCGGCGGCGTGGTGCGCACCGACGACCTGCGCGGCGCGCCGGCGGCCTTGCTGTTCCTCACCCCGGAGCCTCCCGGGCAGGGGCTGCCCGAGTGGCTGCTCGACACCTTCCTGGGTCTCAAGAGCAAGAGCGAGGGCCGCCTCTACGTCCTCTGCGACGGCGACGCGGAGGCGTGCTCGGCCCTGGCGGGGCAGGCCGGGCCCGACGTCCCCGTCCTCCTCGACGAGAGAGGAGAGATCCGCCACCGGTTCATGGTCTCCTCCACGCCGGGCGCCGTGATGCTCGACGAGGAGGCGCGCGTCTCAATGTACGGACGGCCTGAACGTCCGATTGACTAGAAAGGAGGTTTGATGAGCGAACACGACGAGTTTGACGAAAAAGAAGCGCCGGAGGAGACGACGGTGCTCTCCGTCGCCGAGAGGCTCGGGCGGCGCAGCTTCATCCGCAAGCTGACCCTGGGCGCCATGGGACTGGCGGCGGCCCTCGTGGGACTGCCCCAGAAGGCGGAAGCGCTGGTGTCGATCGCCTGCTGCACCCTCTGCAAGAGCTCGACGGGCTGCTCCGGCGCCTGCTGCTGGACCTGGGGGTGTTGCTTCGCGGGCGACCACGACCGCTACTACAACTGCAAGGAGTGCTACAGCTCCTCGGCGGCCTGCAACGGGTCCTGCACCGGCGTCGTCTGCTCGCAGGCGATACGCACGCAGGCCCTCTGCTGAGCCCGCCGGGCCGGTGCCACCCCGGGGCGGGCGTGCCGCGGGGTGGCGCCGACCCGGAATCCCCTCTGCTCTCCCCCTGTTGTTGCCGTTGAGTTGGAAGGAGGGAATTTCCCGATGAGTGAAGGAATCATTCGCACCTGCCCCTCGTGCGGGAAGAAGAACCGGCTTCGCTTCTCCCGCCTGGAGGCGACCGCCAAGTGCGGCTCCTGCGGCACGCCGTTGCCGCCCCCGTCCGAGCCCGTGGCCGTGGACCAGGGCAGCGAGCTCGCTGGCGTGCTGCGCGAGTCGAGCCTGCCCGTGCTCGTGGACTTCTGGGCCCCCTGGTGCGGCCCCTGCCGCATGGTGGCGCCGGAGATCGCCAAGGTGGCGGAGCGCAACGCCGGCCGCATCCTGGTGGTCAAGGTCAACACCGACGTCGACCCGGCCGTGGGCCAGGCGCACCGCATCCAGTCCATCCCCACCATGGCCCTCTTCCAGGGCGGCCGGGAGGTGGCCCGGGAGATGGGCGCCCGCCCGGCCGCGGCCATCGAGGGGTTCGTCCGCCAAGCCCTCGGCGTGGCGGCCTGAGGCGCTACTTCTTCTTCTGCCGGTACTGGGTGAGCGTCTTCTCGCTCTCGAAGTAGAGCACTTTGCCGTCGGGCTGGGCGGCGATGATTGCCGTGGCCTTGTCCACCGATTTGCCGGTCACCGGATCGACGGCGGAGCGCGAGGCCGGGTCCTTGGTGAGGCGCTCCTTGCACATCGCACAGCAGCCGTAGTAGGTCTTGTCGCCCACCTGGACGGGGATCATGTCCTTGTCCGAGGCCTGATTGTTGACCATGCAGACCTTCTTGGCCTCGACCTTCTTGAGCCCCGGGGCCGGGGAGGTCTCCGCGGCCACGGCCAGGCCGGCCACCAGCAGCGCGGCAACGCAGAGGGTCAGGGACAGGAGGAAGAGCTTCGTTCTGGGCATTTTGGGTCTCCTCGAAATGTTGGGTAGAGTGCCGGTTCCACCGGTGGGGCGACAAATCGCCATTTCACTGGTATCCTCAAGTGCTCCTTCCCGAGCGCCAGGACCCGCCGCCGCTGGCGGGACGGTCAGGATAACAGGGCTCGCGGGCCCGGACTGCGGACGGACTGCACACGGAGAACATGTGACTGACGCGACCTCAACGAGACCTGGTATCAACTGGCTCAACCTCGTCTTCCTCCTCGGCACCTTCCTCGCCGCCCTCGTCAGCACTCCCTGGTATCTTATCAAGTATGGCCTGGGATGGCCGGAGGCGGTGACCTTCCTCGTCATCTGGCTGTTCGTCGGCCTCTCGGTGACCGCCGGCTACCACCGGCTCTTCTCCCACAAAACCTACCAGGCCGCATGGCCGGTGCGCCTCTTCCTCCTGATCTTCGGCGCCGGCGCCCTGGAGAACTCGGTTCTCAACTGGGCCGCGGACCACCGGGTCCACCACTCCCACGTCGACGAGGAGCGCGACCCCTATAACATCCAGAAGGGGTTCTGGTGGGCGCACATGGGCTGGATCTTCTTCGAGAACGAGACGCCGAACCCCAGCGTCGTCCGCGACCTGACGGAAGATCCCCTCGTCGTCTGGCAGGACAAGTACTACGCGTTGATCGGCATCGGCGTCGCCTTCGGCATCCCGCTGATCGTCGGCCTGCTCACCGGCCACGTCCTCGGTTGCCTGATCATCGGCTCCCTGCTGCGGGTGGTGGTGAGCCACCACGGCACGTTCTTCATCAACAGCCTTTGCCACATGGTGGGCCGGCAGCCCTACAGCACCGAGCACAGCGCCCGGGACAGCCCGATCATGGCCGTCCTGGCCTTCGGCGAGGGCTACCACAACTATCACCACAGCTTCCCCTTCGACTACCGCAACGGCGTCAAGGTCTGGCAGTTCGACCCCGCCAAGTGGCTGATCTGGACCCTCTCTCGCGTGGGGCTCGCCCGGGACCTCCGGCGCGCTCCCGACGCCGCGGTGCTCAAGGCCAAGATCGAGGTGCAGTTCGAGCGCGCCAAGGAGCGGCTGCAGGAGGTGGTGCACGACTTCCGCGAGCATCACGAGGCCCAGCTCCACGAGGCCTACACCCGGCTGCAGACGACGCTCCATGAGCTCCTCTCGCTGCAGCGGCGGGGGAAGGCCCGGCCGGTCCCGGCCGGCCAGGAGCATCTGCCGCTCGAGACCCGCATCGGCCTGACCTACCATGCCCTGGAGGAGGCCCTCCGGGAGTGGAAGCAGACCCTGCGGCAGATGAACCGGCTGCCCATGGCCGCGACCGCGTGAGGCGTGTCTCGAGGGTTCATGGTGAATTCGGGTCGGTCTTGGAGAAGGCCGGAGGGCATACGAGCTAACTTTGCTTAGGGTAGGGGCGGGTCTGGACGGTCGGGAGGGGGCGCGACCCGCCTTGCAGCGGCGAGAGCGTCCTCCCCAGGGCGGGTCGAGCCCCCAACCTGCCGACCAGACCCGCCCCTACCCTAGGCCTCGAAGACAAGGTCAACGTCTATGTACGTGAGCGGTCCCGTTTATCCCCGTTGTCTTCTTGCCGCTTCGCTCCTGTCCGTCCTGACCCTGGGCTCGCCGGTGGTGGCCCAGGGACCGTCGACCATCCCCACGGCCGTCAGGACCACCGCCGCCACCCTGCGCAGCCAGGCGCTCCAGGGAACGAAAGCGTTCGACATCGTCCGCTCCCTCACCGTCGAAGTGGGGCCGCGGCCCGCCGGCTCCAAGGCCTATGACGCGGCCGTGGTCTGGGGGCTGCGCACCCTCAAGGACCTGGGCTTCAGCAACGTCCACGCCGAGAAGGCCACCGTGCCGCATTGGGTCAGGGGGGAGGAGTCGGGGGAGATCGTGGCGCCCTATCCGCAGCCGGTTCACCTCGCGGCCCTGGGCGGCAGCGTCGGCACCCCGGAAGCGGGGATTGAAGCGCCGGTGATCGCCGTCCCGTCGCTGGAAGCCGTGGACAAGCTGGGCCCGGCCCAGGTCAAGGGCAAGATCGTCTTCTACGACGTCCACATGGAACGCACTCGCGACGCCTCAGGCTATGGCAAGGCCGTGCCCGCACGTGGTGCTGGAGCTTCCCGGGCGGCGAAGCTGGGCGCCGTGGCCGTGCTCATCCGCTCCGTCGGCACGGACCACAACCGCACGCCCCACACCGGCGCCATGCGTTACCAGGACGGTGTGGCGAAGATCCCGGCCGCGGCCCTCTCGGTTCCCGACGCCGAGCTGCTGGCCGCCGAGCTCGCGAGCGGCAAGCCGGTGACCTTCCGCCTGAAGCTGGGGGCGCACGTGCTCCCCGACGTGGAGACGGCGAGCGTGGTGGGGGAAATCCCCGGCCGCGAGAAGCCGGACGAGATCGTGCTCCTGGGCGCCCACCTCGACTCCTGGGACCTGGGCACAGGCGCCATCGACGATGGCGCCGGAGTGGCCATCGTGACCGAGGCCGCGAGGCTGATCGGCCAACTGCCGCAGAAGCCGCGGCGGACGATCCGGGTGGTCCTCTACGCGAACGAGGAGTTCGGCACCTCGGGAGCCCGGGCCTACGCCGAAGCGCACAAGGACGAGCTCGCCCGCCACGTGATGGCGACCGAGGCCGACCTCGGCGCCGGCCGCGTCTGGCGCATTGCCTCGAGAGTGGATCCCGCGACCCTGCCCCTGGTGGCCGACCTCGCCCGCCTGCTGGAAGTGGAGCAGGGGAACAACGAAGCCGGGGGAGGCGCCGACATCGGCTTCCTGGCCCCCGCCCACGTGCCCGTCCTCGCCCTCTCGCAGGACGCCACCGCCTACTTCGACTACCACCACACGTCGAACGACACCCTGGACAAGATCGACCCCAAGGATCTCGACCAGAACGTCGCCTCCTGGGCCGCCGTGGCCTACGTGGCGGCCGAGATGCCGGGTGACTTCGGCCGGGCTCCGGAGGGTGGGGGGCGGGAGTAGGATCAGCCCCGGTGCCCTACACCTACACCAGCTATCTTCGCCTCGACGAGCTCCTCGACCTCCAGACGCCGGCGTCCGGGGGCGAGGAGCATGACGAGATGCTGTTCATCGTCATCCATCAGGTCTATGAGCTGTGGTTCAAGCAGGTGCTGCATGAGACGGACCTGCTGCGCGAGGCCTTCGAGGAGAACGACCGGCCCGCGGCCCTGGCCACGCTCAAGCGCGTCCTCACGATCTTCAAGACGCTCGTCTCCCAGGTGGACATCCTGGAGACCATGACCCCCGTGTCCTTTCTCTCCTTCCGCGACCGGCTGGACAGCGCCAGCGGTTTCCAGTCGTTCCAGTTCCGCGAGATCGAGGTCGCCCTCGGTCATCGGGCGCCCGGCCTCGCCGCCCGGCTGCCCGAGGGGAGCCCCGAGCGACGGCGGGTGGAGGAGCGGCTGGCCCGGCCGAGCGTCTACGATTCGTTCCTGCGCTTCCTGTCCCTCAACGACTACCCGATCCCAAAGGACGTGCTGGGCCGCGACTCCACCCTGCCGGTGGTGGAGGACGAACGAGTGCGGGAGATCCTCGTCCGTATCTACCGCACGGACCCCGGCAACCGCGAGGTCTGCGAGCGGCTGGTGGATCTCGACGAGGGGCTTCAGGAGTGGCGTTACCGCCATGTGAAGATGGTCCAGCGCACCATCGGCATGAAGACCGGCACCGGCGGCTCGGCCGGGTTCGAGTACCTGAAGAAAACCCTCTTCGAGCCTCTCTTCCCCGATCTGTGGGCGATCCGGACGGCGTTGTAGGCCGCTGGCTTTGCACGAGGCGGAGCCGTTCTCGTTCGATCCTCGGATGTGGAAGTAGGGCCTCATCACTCCGGCCCTCCTCCAAGGGGAGGAGGGGGAAGGACGACAAGGACAACAGGGACAGCAGGGACAAAAAAGAGGGGACAGGGTTACTTCGGCACCAGCTTCACGTTGTCCACCTGGAATCGGAAGGTCCCCAGCGCCGGGCCGCCGCCGGCGAAGATACCGATGATGTCGGTGCCGTCCAGGCCCAGCTCGGCGAAGGGGACGGTTACCTGCTGCCAGTCCGGGCCGGCGGTGAAGGTCTTCTGGGCGGGCATCCGTCCCAGGTGGGTGGCGAAGAGCATGAGCTGATAGCTGCGGCCGTCCCCCTTGGTCAAGAAGGAGACGCCGGAGAACTTGGACAGGTCCGCCGCGGCCAGGGCTTGAGCGCCGGGGAAGAAGATCATTCCGGACCAGGGGAAGCCGAAGCCCGCCTTCACCTCGCCCGAGATGGCGAGCGACTTGCCCGAGCCCCCGGCGCCGCCGGCAACCACCTCTTTCTGCACGACCGAATTGCCGCCCGCGAGCTTGTCCGTGGACTCCTGCCAGCCGGAGCCGAAAGCGGTCTTCAGGGTGCCGTCCTCGAAATCGCTGATCTCGCCCGAGGCGGGGGGCTGCGCCGCGGGAGCGGTCGCCGGGGCCGCGGCGGCCTGGGACGCCGCCTTCGCTCGCGGTACCTCCTGGCCGATTTTCCAGACCTTCAGGATGTCGCGGCTGGCCGTGACGTCGGTCGTCGGATCCCCCTTGACCAGCACCAGGTCGGCCCGCAGACCGGGAGCGATGCGCCCGCGGTCCTTCAAGCCGAAGATCTTCGCCGGCACCGAGGTGGCGGCGGCCAGCGCTTCGGCGGGGGAGAGGCCGGCCTGCACGAGCAGCTCGAGCTCGCGGTGAATGCTGGCGCCGTGGGTCGTGCCCGGGTTCGGCGCGTCGGTGCCGGCGAGGATTGGCACGCCCGCGGCCTTGAGCTGGCGGATGGCGTCCAGAGCGTTCTGGAACCGCGGCTCGCCGCGCTTGGGGAAGCCGCGGCGGAGGCCCTGGACCTCTTCGGCCGTGAGATACGGCGACAGGCGCGGATCGTCCGGCAGGGCCTGGCCGCTGGCGGTGCCGGTGGTGCTCTCCACCACGGTGAGCGTCGGCGTGACGAACGCCTTGCGCTTCACGGCCAGGGCGATGAAATCCGCCTCCGGCGCGCGGTCCGTGAAGATGTGGACGAGGCCGTCCGCGCCCGCTTCCAGCGCTTCCGTGGCCGCCGTCTCGGTGCTGATGTGGACGACCGCCAGCTTGCCCCGCTTGTGGGCGGCCTGGACGACGGCGGCGATGGTGGCCTTGTCGAGCGTGGGGATCGTGCGGCCGTAGAGCTTGGCGTCCTCGGAGATGATCTTGATGTAGTCCGAGCCCTCGGCGATGCGGGCGTCCACCCAGGCTTGCGCCTCTTCGGGCTTGGTGAGGGTGGGCACGGGCAGGCCGTACTCGGTGCCGTGGCCGCCCGGAGCGGTGGCGAGGAAGCCCGCGCTCAGCAGGTCGGCCCGGCCGGGTGCGCCGGTCTTCGCCTGCTCCTCGCGCTGGGAGCGGGCGAATTGCGGATCGGTGAACATGTCGAGCTCGGTGGTGACGCCGAAGACGGCGGCGCGGATCAGGGCGTCGCCCCAGGTGTGCGTGTGGCCGTCGATGAAGCCGGGCAGCAACGTGTCCCCGGAGCCGTCGATCATCTCGGCTCCAGCGGGCACGGCAACCTTGGGGCCCACGGCGCGGAGGGTCCGGCCCTCGACGACGACCGTGCCGTCAGGGATTACCTTGGAGCCGTCGAAGATGCGGACGTGGGTGATGGCGATGGGCCTCGCGGCTTCGGCCGCTTCGCCGCGGGCTTTGCAGGTCAGGCTCCCGGTCATTATCAAGGCCAGGAGCAGGGTGGGAAGCATCTTGAATCGGATCATGGGATTCTCTCTTCCTCTCAAGGATGTCCAGCGACGAGCACAGTATCGCCTGATCCGGAGGAGCCGGATAGTCATGAGCGTCACGAGGGAGGGGTGACGATTGTCATGCCGTTGGCCCTCATCACCCCGGCCCTCTTCTCCCGCCCTCCCAACCCTCCTCACCGAGAGAGTGGAGAAAGGGGCAGAAAGAGGGGGTTGGGGGCCCCCTCTTCTCCCGGTGATGGGGTATATAGGCAGTAGTACAGGTCCCCGGTCACTGCTCCGACAGTTCCGGCCATTCTTGGGGAATTGGTCTGTGGACCCAAGAGCCAGCCGCCGGCCGGTTCCAGGGTCCATGGGAGGTATTCCTCCGGTCCGTGAACCCTTTACCGCACCGTAGTGGGGATGCGATATTTATCGTTGGGGTCAGGAGGAGGAACAGTAGTACCTTGGGGGATGCATATCCCCGCGGTCGGGCAACCCTGGGTCAGTTGCCAATTAGTAACCGTACCGCACAAATCGGCGCCTTGAGCCCGACCCAGCAGGTGCGGGGTAAGATCAACGAGTGTCTCTTTCATCAGAAACATTGACTTTTTTGCCCGCTTTTTATTCATGTACTATCCTTATTAAGAAGCCTAGGGATGATTCCCTTACTTATCATACCAAGAATTCCGGTGAGAACCAACCCGGACGCTCCTCGAGGGGGCAGCGGCCGGTTCGGGTCCGGCAGAGCGGCCGTCAGCCGGCCGCGGGGACGATCTCGGAGACTCGGCAGAGCTGGACCTCCCTTGCCATCTGGAGGCAGGGGTGTCGGGATCGCACCGGTACCCCTTGCGGGTGAATTCGTCGGCCACGCACATCCCCGACTCCGCCGGCTGGTAGACCTTCTCGTAGGAGACGCTGCAGGTGATCTGCTACCCCCGACCGCAACAGGTTTATGCTTGGCGAAGCTCCGGCAGACTTCTGGTTGCTATCGGTTTGTATGAAGAGGGGAAACGAGCATGGCCCGCCCTACGGTCCTGGTAGTGGATCCAGAGACCTCCCGCCGCCGGGAGATTGCCCATGGCTTGACCGCCTTCGGCTATGAGGTGATCCCCGCGGTGGGCGCGGCGGAGGGCCGGCGGTTCGCCGCGGGCCTCGGGCCGGGGATCGTGGTGCTTCCCACCGGGCTCGCCCGCAATCCTGCTGGCGCCGTCGTCGACCTCTTCCCCTCGCCAGACCCTGCCCAGCAGCGGACTCTCCTGCTCCTTGGTAACGGCGAGGAGGACGGGAGCGAGCTGCCCGAGGAGGTCCTTTTCCTCAAGATCGACGGCCTGGCATCGGCGGACCTGGTGCGACGCATCCATCTCGTCCTCCTGGGACGGGAGATCGGCGTCGAGCCGGACACGGACCTCGAGTCGCTGGTGGGCGACCTGGCGCTGCTGCCGATCCTCGAGCTGCTGCGGGCGGCGAACCGTGTGCAGCTCACGGGCCGCATCCTCTGCGGCGAGGGCGAGTTGGTGCTCGCAGACGGCGAGGTGATCGCGGCCACGGCGGGGCGGGCGCGGGGCGTCAAGGCGTTCCTGCGCTTGAGCACGCTGTCCGCCGGTCCCTTCTGGGTGCAGCTCCGGCCGTCCGTCGGAGTGGCGGACGTCGAGCGGGAGATCCGGCAGGACCTGACGTCCCTCATCTTCCAGGCCCTGGAGGACCGGGTTTTCGACGCGCCGGACGCCCGCGTCCGGGCGCGGGTGGAGCTCGGGCCCGCCTTTTTCGAGACCCGCTTCACCCCCAGCCAGCAGGAGCTGCTGGCCGTGCTGCCCAACTGCGTCACCGTGGGCCGGCTGCTGGACGCCCTGCCGGCGACCGACAACGTGATCCTGCGCGACCTGCTGGGCCTGCGGGAGATGGGGATCATCACCCTGGAGGAGCCGGAGGAGCTGGTGGGCGTGGTCACCGACTCGACGTCGGACCTGCCGCCCGAGGTGGCCCGCGCCCACGGCATCCACGTGGTGCCGGTGCTGGTGCTCTTTGGCGACCGGGTGTATCACGACGGCGTGGACCTCAAGGCCAAGGAGTTCTACGAGCTGCTGGAGAAGGGTCCGCTCGTGCCGCGGACGAACCCCGTGCCGGAGGCGGATTTCCAGGAGGCCTACCGGGCGCTGGCGCCGAAGAAGGACCTCATCTCCGTCCACATTTCGGAGCGGCTGTCGCAGACGGTGGTCCACGCCCGCAAGGCGGCGGAGGAGGGATTGCCCCTCTACCAGGAGCTGCGCGGCCAGGCCGAGAAGGTCGCCATCAAGGTGGTGGACAGCCGCAGCGCCAGCCTCGGCCTCGGCATGCTGGCCCTCTTCGCCGCCCGCATGGCGCGGCGGGGCGTGGAGCCGGACGCCATCGTCGAACGCCTGGAGGCGATGCGCGAGCGCATCCACGTCCTCTTCGTGGTGGACACGCTGGAGTACCTGGCGCGCAGCGGACGCATCGGCAAGGCGCGGGCTCTGGTGGGGAACATCCTCGGCATCAAGCCCATCCTCGGCGTGGTGGACGGCGAGATCGTGGCGGTCGATCGCGTCCGCGGCGGCCGCGCGGCCCATCCGAAGCTGGTCGACCTCTTCCGCGAGCGGGTGGACCCCAAGCGCCCCGTGGTGGTGACGGTCGCCCACGCCAAGGCCCCCGTCTGGGCGGACCGCCTGCGGAGCCTGATCGAGAAGAGCCTCAGCGTCGAAGAGGTGATCATCGCCGAGATGGGCCCCGTCGTGGTGGCCAACGCCGGGCCCGGGACGGTGGGCGCGGCGGTGTTCCAGCCCACCGCGGAGGAGATGGACCTGATCGCGCCGGTGTAAGACCCCTCATCACCCCGGCCCTCTTCTCCCGCCCCCTCCCAACCCCCCTCCCCGGGAGAAGAGGGAGAAAAGACGCCCGCGGCTGTACAATGCAGGCCATGTCCGACGGACCGAAATACAGACAGCGGGGATATCAGGATTCAGAGCGCCGCGACGAGAAACCGCGGCCGGGCCTCCAGGGGCCGCGCGAGAAGAAGGACGGTCCCCGGGGCCGCGGGCTCGGCGCGCCATCCGAGGCGGTGTTCCGCTGCAACGCCTGCGGCGAGAAGCGGCTCATCATGCTCGGCGACGTGCTGCCCCCGGACGCCACCTGCGCGAAATGCGGCGCCGACCTCCACACCTGCTCGAACTGCATCCACTTCGACACCTCGGTGCGCTGGGAGTGCCGCAAGAACGCGGAGATCCCCGCCCGCGTCGCCAAGAAGCGAGACCGCAACGAGTGCCCCCTCTTTACCCCCAAGCTCGTCCAGGAGTTCGCCAAGGACTCCGACAAGCCGTCGCCGGGGGATGCGCGCTCGGCGTTCGACGCGCTGTTCAAGTTCTAGAGGGGCGATCAGGACGAGGAGGGCGAGGCCGAGGCCGGCAAGCAGCTTCTTCATAAGGGGCGCTCCAAGGACACCAAGGACACCAAGGACAAGGAAAACCCAGCCTCGTCGGCACCCTTGATGTCCCTGAAGTCCTTGAAGTCCTTGATGTCCTTTGTGTCCTTGACTTTCTACACAGCCGTCGCCAAAAACCGCGGCACCTGGCGCACCTTCGTCGCCTGCTCGAAGGCGTAGGCCAGCTTGATGAGCGTCGGCTCGCTCCAGGCCGGCCCGAAGAAGGAGATCCCCACCGGCAGGCCGAAGACGTAGCCGGCCGGCACGGTGATGCTCGGGTAGCCCGAAACCGCCGCCAGCGACGAGCTGCCGCCTCCATCGGTGTCGCCGTTGACGAGGTCGATCAGCCACGCCGGTCCGCCCGTGATGGCCACCAGGGCGTCCAGCTTGTGCGCCGCGAAGACGGCGTCCAACCCCTCCTTGCGGGAGTAGCGCTGGCAGTTCGCGAGCGCCTTCTTGTACTTGGGATCGGTGAGCGGCCCCCTGGCTTCCGACATCTCGAAGATCTCCTGGCCGAAGTAGGGCAACACCCGGTCGCGGTTCTTGGTGTTGAAGTCGATGGCCTCCTTCAGGCTGTGAACCGGCGCGGCGGCTCCGAGGCCGGCCAGGTAGCTGTTCAGGTCCGCCTTGAACTCGAAGAGGAGGACCTCGAACTCGTCGTTCTCGAACTTGCCTGCATTCGGCAGCTTGACGGGATCGACGACCGTGGCACCCGCGGACTTCAGCACGCTCAGCGACTCGGCGAGGACGCGGTCCGTGTGCGGGTGGTCTTCCAGTGATCGCGGATGGAAGACGCCGATCTTCGCGCCCTTCAATCCAGCCGGATCGAGGAACTGTGTGTAGTCGGTCAGGGCCTTGTCGCGGCTGGCTTGGGTCGCCTCGTCGCGCTCGTCCACGCCGGTCATCGCGCCCAGGAGGGTGGCGGCGTCGGCCACCGTGCGGCACATGGGACCGGCCGTGTCCTGGGTGTGGGAGATGGGGATCACGCCGGCGCGGCTGATCAGTCCCACCGTGGGCTTGATGCCGACGATGCCGCAGTGCGTGGAGGGAGAGACGATGGAGCCGTCCGTCTCCGAGCCCACGGTAACGGCGGCGAGGTTGGCGGCGGCGGCCGACGCCGAGCCCGAGCTGGAGCCCGAGGGACAACGGTCCAGGACATAGGGGTTGCGGCACTGCCCGCCGCGGCTGCTCCAGCCGCTGGAGGAGTGGGTGGAGCGAAAATTGGCCCATTCCGAGAGGTTGGCCTTGCCCAGCAGCACGGCGCCGGCCTCTCGCAGCCGGGCGGCGAGGAAGGCGTCGCGCGCCGGGATCGATCCCTCCAGGGCGAGCGAGCCGGCCGTGGTGGTCATGCGATCGTGCGTACCGATGTTGTCCTTGAGCAGGACGGGGACGCCATGGAGGGGGCCGCGGGGGCCCTTGGTCTTGCGCTCGGCGTCCAGGGCGTCGGCGATGGCCAGCGCTTCTGGATTGGTCTCGATCACCGCCCGCAGCTCAGGGCCCTTGCGGTTCAGCTCCTCGATACGGCCAAGGTAGGCCTCGGTGATCGAGTGCGCCGTGTAGCGGCCGGACCTCATCCCTTCCTGCAGCTTGGAGATGGTCGTCTCCTCCAGCTCGAACGGCGCCGCCCCCGAGGACACCGCTCCCGGGGCCGGCGCGGCCGGCTGGGCGGCTGCCGCGGCGTGGGGGAGGAGCGGGCCGGCGGCGGCCAGCGCTCCCCCAATGGCACCGGCCTTCATCAGATCTCTGCGGGTCAGGGCTCTCGCTGCCCGATCGTCGCTCTTCACGGTGATCCTCCTGTCAAGTCCGCGGCTTGGTCCGGGGATTCTACCTGGAAGACGGGCTCTTCAATCAAAACACGAACATCCCCACCGCCGCGGCGAACATCAGGAGCGTCGTCAGGCCGACCACGATCTGGTTGAGCCGTGAGCTCGGCTGCTGTTGCATGGTCTTCGCGTCCGAGGCCAGGATGAGGATGGCGACGAGCAGGAAGGGCGCCAGGAGGCCGTTGATGACGGCGGACCCGAAGAGGATCTTGATGGCGTTGACGTGGAGGAAGTCGAGCAGGACCCCCAGCGCCGTCGAGAGGACCACGATCGAGTAGAACTCCCACGCCCGCCGGGGCTTGCGGTCGAGCCCCTCGCGCCAATTGAAGGTCTCGGCGAAGGCGTAGGCCGCCGAGCCCGAGAGCGTCGGGATGGCCAGGAAGCCGACGCCGAAGATCCCCACGGTGTAGAGGGAGGAGGCCCACCGGCCGGCGACCGGGGCGAGGGCCTCGGCGGCCTGGCGGGAGGTCTCGATGTGGGTCTTGCCATGCGCGTGCAGCGTGAGGGCCGTGGCAAGGATGATGAAGAACATCACCAGGTTCGAGAAGAACGTGCCGGTCCCCACGTCGAGCCGGCGGTCGAGCAGCTCCCGCCGGGTGGCGCCCTGGCGGCGGATGAGCATCAGTCGCCCCATGGCCCGCTCCTCTTCGACCTCCTGAGAGGCCTGCCAGAAGAAGAGGTAGGGGCTGATCGTCGTCCCCAGGATGGCGACCAGCGTCGACCACCCTTTGGACGTCTTCGGCAGCGAGACGCTGAGGGTGTCGCGCAGGACGGAGGACCAGTCGGGGTGCAGGAGCAGCGCGGTCACGATGTAGGCGCCGAGCGACAGCGAAAGCCACTTGAGGATGGAAGCGAACTGCTGGTAGCGCAGCCAGAGGGTGGCCGCCGCGATGATGGCTCCGAAGACGACGACGAAGTAGTGGGAATTGAGGCCGGTGAGCATCGCGGCGGCGTCGGCCATGCCGGCCAGGTCGGCGGCGATGTTGAGGGTGTTGGCGGCGAGCAGGGCGAGGCAGACGACGATCAGCACCGGCCGTGGAAAGCGGTCGCGCAGCACCCCCGCGAGCCCCTTGCCGGTGACCATGCCGATGCGCGCGCACATCATCTGCACGGCGGCCATCAGCGGCCAAGTCAGCAGCGCCGTCCACAGAAAGAGGGTGCCGAACTGCGCGCCGGCGATGGAGTAGGTGGCAATGCCCGACGGATCGTCGTCGGCCGCGCCGGTGATGACTCCGGGGCCGAGGGTCGCGAAGAAACGGCGGACGAGGGACTGCTTGCCCTTCTGCGTACCCTTCCCCTGGGCCATGAAGCCTCCGTGGAGCGAAGTGCGTGCTGTAAGGGGAGTCTACAACTACATGGGCCGCAGGCGCCCTGTGCCAGCGGTCCCCGAGACCCTGCTACAATCCGGCCCGCATGCTCCGATCCGTCGTATCGCTCTGTGTCGTGCTCCTGGCTGCGCTCCTGGCGGCCGGTACGGCGGCCGTCGCCCAGAGCTCCACGGTGCTCACCCCGGCTCAGGGCCCGGTGCAGGCTGAGCTGCGCGTCGAGCGCAAGCTCCTGTCGATCGACCTGGTGACCTACGGCGAGGCGCGGGAGCAGCACCGGCGGGTGCGGCAGCGGCTGGAGGAGGTCCTCGGCCGGCTCGACAAGGCCCTCGCCGGCGACTCCGTGGCCCTCGGCACTCTGGAGGGTCTGCAGACCGAGCTGGACACCGCCCGCGCCGCCTCCCGCGTGGCCGAGGACCGGGTGGCCGCGCAGCTCGAGCGGCTGCAGGAACGCCTGCGGCGCATCGGCCTGCTGGAGGGCGAGACCGCCGCTGGCCGGCAGTCCGACGCCGTCACCGGGCGCTGGCGGGTCACCATCTCGCCCCAGAACCTGAGCGCGGTCTTCGACCTGCGCCTCAACGGCACGGTGGTGAGCGGCGCCTACCAGGTCGGAGGCTCGACCGGCGGCTCCTTCCGCGGCACCTTCGCGTCGGGACGCCTGCATCTGGAGCGCATCGACGCCAGCGGCGGCTTCGACAGCGTGTGGGAAGGCACGGTGGCCGACGGACGGATCGTGGGCACCTGGACGTCCAATGAACTGGTCACCGGCAGCCCCAACCGTGGGGGCTGGACCGCGGTGCGTGAAAGCGAGCCCTGAAGTGAACCGAGACAATTTCCTCTTCGCCACCATCGGCATCCTCGTGGGTTTCATCTCGGGATACCTGATGCATGAAGTGATGGCCACCCGCCAGCCGCCGCGCCTGACGCCCGAGATGCGGGCACAGATCGTCGTCCCCGGCGGGGAGCAGGGACCCGTCGCCGCCCCCGAGGGCGATGCCGGTGCCGCTCCGGCCGCCGGCGGCGGTGCTCCGGGCATGCAGGCCATCCAGGAGCTGAGGGCTTACGTCGAGAAGAATCCCAACGACACCAAGGCCGTGCTGCAGCTCGCGAACCTCAACTATGACATCCGCAACTGGAAGCGGGCCCAGGAGCTGTATCAGCATTACCTGGAGCTGAAGCCCAACGATCCGGATGTCATGACCGATCTCGGCATCGCCTACCGCGAGACGCGGGATTTCGACAAGTCCCTGCAGCAGTTCCAGCAGGCGCAGAAGGCGGAGCCGGGACACTGGCAGGCCTACTACAACGAGATCGTGGTGCTGGCCTTCGATCTCAAGAAGTTCGACCAGGCCACCCAGATCCTGGCCAAGCTCCAGCAGATGCAGCCGGGCAATCCCGACGTCGCCAAGCTCGCGGCCGAGGTGGCGAGACAGCGCAACGCGGCGTGAACGATGGGCCGTCTCCTCGTCCTGCTCCTGCTGCTGTACATCCTCTGGCTGGCGGTCCAGAACTTCATGCAGAAGCTGAGAGCCGCCACCGGCTCCGGCACCTTGCGGCCGCAAGCTCCGATCGCGCGCTCCGCCGCCGCGCCCTCGACGCCGTCCCCCGAGATCCTCCTCGCCTGCGCCGCCTGCGGCACCTACGTCCCCGCCTCCCGGGCCTTGCCGGGCGGCGGGACGGAGGTGTTCTGCTCGGAGGAGTGCCGCTCTCGCCGACCCGATCCGTGATGCAGTCCAATCCATGGAACTCTTCGCCGACGTCGCCCTCCCCATCCCCCTGCCGGACCCGCTGACCTACGAGATCCCGCCCGCCTGGGCCTCGCAAGCGGTGACGGGGGTGCGCACCCGGGTGACGATGGGCCGGCGCCGGCTGACGGGAGTGATCGTGGGGGTCCACCAGCGCCGGCCCGAGGGAGTGGCGATCCGTCCCATCGAGGAGGTCCTCGACCGCGCGCCGGTGCTCACCGCCGACCTCCTGGAGCTGGCGCGGTTCGTCGCCGACTACTACATGGCGCCCCTGGGCGAGGTGGTCCGCTCCATGCTGCCGTCCGACCTGCCGCCGTGGGGAGACCGCAAGGTCTGGCTCACCGACGCCGGCGCCATGGCCCTCCCGCGCAGCCCGGCCGAGACCGCGGTCGTCGACGCCCTGCGCGAGGGCGGGCGGATGAGCGTCGCCGAGCTTCAGGCGCGCTCCGGACTGCCGGACCTGGACGAGGTCCTCGCTCTCCTCGCCGAGGGGGGACGGATTGGCAGCGAGGCCCATCGTTCGCGCTCCGCCCGCTACGTCAACGCCGTCGAGCTGGCGCCGGGCGATCTCTCCGCTCACCTCGCCGCGGCCGGTCGCTCGGCCGCGGGGCGCGGTGTGGTCGACTACCTCGCCGCCGTGGGCCGGCCGGCCACCGTGGCCGAGGTGGCCGCGGCCGTGGGGTGCACGCCGGCCGTCCTCCGCCGGCTGGTGGGGAAGGGGGTGCTCCGCCAGTTCACCCAGGTGGAGAGGCTGTCGCTGGGCCGCCACATCCTGGGATTACCGGAGAAGGATCAGGAGATCGTCCTGCGAGACGACCAGGCCCACGCCCTGCGGCGGATCACGGAGATCCTGGACCGCCGCGAATTCGCGCCGCTCCTCCTCCAGGGAATGACGGGCTCGGGCAAGACCGAGGTCTACCTGCGGGCGGCGGAGGAGACGCTCGCCCGCGGCCGGTCAGCGATCCTGCTGGTGCCGGAGATCGCCCTGGTGCCGGCCCTGGCTCGGACGGTCGAGCGCCGATTCGGCGGCGAGCTCGCCATCCTCCACTCGGGGCTCGGCACGGGCGAGCGCCACCAGGAGTGGGAGCGGGTGCGGCGCGGCGAGGCGCGGCTGGTGCTCGGCCCCCGCTCGGCCCTCTTCGCGCCGGTCGCGGACCTCGGCCTGGTGGTGGTGGACGAGGAGCAGGACAGCTCGTACAAGCAGGAGATCGACCCCCGCTACAACGCCCGCGACCTGGCCCTCGTGCGCGGCCGGGACGCGGGCGCCGTCACCCTCCTCGTTTCGGCCACGCCGAGCCTGGAGAGCCGCTTCAACGCCGAGCGCGGCAAGCTGGAGCTGCTGCGGCTCACCGAGCGGGCAGGCCCGGGGACGCTGCCCGAGGGGATCCTCGTCGACCTGCGAGAAGAAGGGGTGTCCCGCCGGCCCGGGGAGGTCCACTTCTCCGAGCGATTGCAACTCGAGATTCGCCAGGCGATCGCCGATGGCGACCAGGTCATCCTGCTGCGCAACCGCCGCGGCTACGCCCCCATGCTCCTCTGCCGGGCCTGCGGCGAGGACTTCCGCTGCCCGGACTGCGGCCTGCCGCGCACCTTCCACCGGCGGGACCGGCGCCTTGTCTGCCACTACTGCGGCAACATGATCCCCGCGCCCGCCCGCTGCCCCGTCTGCTCCGAGGAGGCCCTGGAGGCCATCGGCGCCGGCACCGAGCGGGTGGAGGAGGATTTCAAGGAGCTCTTCCCGGGGGTGACGGTCGACGTCCTCGACCGCGACACGGCGCGCCGGCCGGGCGGCCTCGCCGCCCTGCTGGAGCGCTTCGGCCGCGGCGAGATCCAGGTGCTCATCGGCACCCAGATGGTCTCCAAGGGGCACCACTTCCCGAACGTGGCGCTGACCGCCGTGCTCGCCGCCGACGCCTACCTCGGCTTCCCCGACTTCCGCGCCGTCGAGCGCACCTACAACCTCCTCACCCAGGTGGCGGGCCGGGCGGGGAGGGGAGAGCGGCCGGGCCGGGTCGTCATCCAGACCTATCACCCCGACCACTACGCCATCCAGGCCGCCCTGCGCCAGGACGACGAGGGTTTCGCCCGCGAGGAGATGCGCTTCCGCCGCGTTTTCCACTATCCGCCCTACACGCGCATGGTGCAGATCCTCGTCCGCGACAAGAGCCGCGACAAGGCCCAGGGGATCATCGCCGGTCTCGCCGCCGAGCTCGCCGCCCACCCGCTCGGCCGCGGCGTCCGCCTCTCCGGCCCCGCGCCCGCCCCCCTCGAACGCCTCCGCGGCCAGTGGCGCTTCCAGCTCCTCGCCCGCACCGCCAACTTCCGCGACCTCCACCGCCTGCTGAAGGAGGTATTGCCGAAGAATCCGGGGTACGACCTGGTGGTGGACGTGGATCCGCAGCAGCTTCTGTAGGCGGGCTGAAAGACAGGGACTGCAAGGACTTCAGGGACAGCAAGGACGAGAACAGTGCCGGCCCCGGGGAGTCCTTGGTGGTCCCTGGTGTCCTTGGAGTCCCTGAAAAACGCATTACCCCTATAGAAGAAGAAGCAGCCCCCGGTCCAGCCCTTGCAGAAAGGCCTCCGCAAGATATCGAGGGCTGCACGGATCTGCTATGGTGCGATAGCATAGACGTACCGAAGATCGCCTGCTGTATCGGGGTGAGGACGAGAGGAAGGAAGCGTCGACATGGACCATCTCCACCTGTACTCGCGACAGGACAGCCCGACCTCCGAGCGATACACCGCGGTCGCCCCTCCGCCGCCTGCGCCTGCGTACCGCTGCATGGCTCCGTTCCTCGACGGCTTCGTGCGGCGGAGTGAGCTGGCCCGTCTGATCGCGACTCTGCAAGCCAGTGGGCTCAGCGGTGCCCCCGTCGGCCTCATGGGAGCCGAGGGGTTCGGCAAGACGGCCCTGGCCCAGGCGGCCTGCTGGGATCAGCGGGTGCGCGCCGCGTTTCCGGACGGCATCCTGTGGACGAGCCTGACGGAGGGGCTCGACGCCCACGGCCGCTTGGAGAAGCTCCGGGAGATCGTCCGTGGGCGGACGCGGGTGGAGCCGCCGGCCTTCGACACCCTGGCCGCGGCCGGCGCTCATCTCGGCGCGCTCCTGGCCGGCTGCCGCGCGTTGCTGGTGATCGACGGTGCCTCCGCCGCCGACCGGACGTTCTTCGCGAGCCTCCCGGCCGGCGTCGCGGTCCTCATCACCACCTGCGACGGCGCTTGCCTCCCGGCCGGTGCTCAGCGCATCGAGGTCGGTCCCCTGGCCACACCCGAGGCGGTGGCGCTGCTGCGCGCGGGCCTGCCGCGGGCCTGCGAAGGGTCGTTTGGGGCCCTGGCCAAGCGGCTCGCCAACTGGCCGTTGCTCCTCGGCATCGTCAACCGGCAGATCCGGGAGCGGGCGGGGAAGAGCCGGCCAGCCCTGGACGGAGCGCTCCAGGAGGTGGTCCGCGCTCTCGAGGTCGTGGGTCTGGCCGCCAGGTTCGACCGCCGGGACCCGCAGGCCCGGCGCGCCGCCGTCTGGCGGGCCGTGGCGGTCGCTCTGCGCAGCGTGCCCAGCCAGGATCGCGACCGTCTCATCGACCTCGCCGCCTTCCCGCCCGAGGAGGACGTTCCCCTCACCGTCGTGCGGAGCCTCTGGGGCCTGGGCCCGACGGAGGCGCGGGCGCTCGCCAAGCGGCTGCGCGACCTCGCGCTGGTGAGCCTCGATCCCTGGGCCGGCACCCTCCGGCTGCACACCCTGGTGCACGGGTTCCTGCTCCGCCGGCGCCATGCCGCCGGCCGGGGGATTGAGCCATTGGGCTAGCGGTCGTGCTTCCGGGGCTTTTCCAACTCGGCGCGGAGCTTCACGATCTCGGCCTCGGCGGCCTTCCGGGCCTCCGCCTCGCGAGCGGCCTGTTCCTCGGCGGCCTTGCGGGCTTGGGTTTCCAGAGCCCTTTCCACCTTGGGATCCAGCAGGCGTCTGCCGGTCAAGGCCTCGAAGACGAGAAGGGCCTGGCCATCCTCTTCAACCCCGAAGAGCAGACCCGTGGTCTCGGAGAGCAGCTGGCCCTGGGAATCCGGCTGGATCTGCTGGTAGGTCCCGTCAGGGCCCAGCCGGTAGCCAGTCAATAGCAGGCGACCGCTCGTGAAGCTGGTTGGAGGATCGAGAAGGAGATATTCCGGGATTCCGGCCTGCTGATAGGTCTCCACCTTTTTCACGTAGTCATTGCCGCGGATCTCAGGGTCCTCGGAGGAGACGACCTCGACGATGAGACAGGGCCGGACCCCCTCCTTGGCGACGTCGAAGCTGCGCCTTTCCTGATCAAACTTCTCGCGGACTCCCGGGACCACTGAGAGATCGGGAGAACTGCGGGGAGAACCGGGAATCCCCCAGAACATCTTCAGGTCCACGACCAGCGTCACGTCGTCTCGGAGCTCGTAATACTGGTCGAGAATTCTCGCCAGGAGAAACAGGAGCTCCCAATGCGCTTGGCTCTGCCCCACTTCGTCTCCGGGTTGGGGATCGAGAAGGTCTTCCGCGGTCAGCGGAATCTGCTCGTCAATGACTTTGCCGTTGGGGAGGCGGACGCTACGCCACCGCCATCCGTAGCGGAAGGGATCGGCGTTTTCGGAAGCGGTCTCCGTCTCCCAGTCGGCCGGCAGCTTGCGCGCGGGCTCACCCATGGGGTGAGTATAGAGAGTCTCCGGGCTCAGGTCAATATAACGCATTCCGGCGACGAGCGCAGCCCTGGAAGCCCCGGCATCGGTTCGGAGGGAGGGGGAGCAGCATAGTGCAGAGCCTCGTCCGCGACAAGAGCCGCGAAAAACAGCTCCTCTAAACCGTCGCCCATCTCTTAGTCCTGAACCCCGCGGGGAGCTTGCTCCGTGCGGGCCTCGGGGCGCCCCAGATCGGGGCCCTATCTTTGCGCACGTGATGTTTCTATAATTGATGCGTCCGCGCGTAGCTGGTGGGTAGGCGTAGTATGGCAGTGCAGGAATCGATCATTCAGTTTCGTCGGGATCCGCTGCGGTTCCTCGATCAGGCGTTCCCGGCCGCAGGTGACACCCTCTGGTTGCCGGGCCGACAACTGTGCGTCGCGGGGCCGGCGGCTGCCAGGGCCGTCCTGGCCAACGACGAGGGCCTCTACCAGGAGCACTCCGACTTCTTCCATACGCGGCGGGGCACGTTCGGCCCACGCTCGGTGCAGGTGCAGATCGGGCGCTCGGCCCGATCTTTGCTGAACGCCTACCTCGCCGCGCACGCGGACGAGCTGACAGCCTCCGTGCGGCGAGACCTGGTGCCGGCCAGCGAATGGCCCGACGCCGGCAACTGGCTCGTCTACCGGCACCTCGCGGCCGTGCTGGTCGCGCCGGACAGCCCGGTCCGGCTGCGCCGGATGGTGGACGAGATCGTGGAGCGCGCGGTCCTGGCCGGGGCCCGAGAGCGTCAATCCCGTCTGCGTCGCGCGGTGTTCCGCTTCCGCGTGGCGCGCGAGCTGGCGCAGGCGGTGAAGCAGCGGCGGGCGCGAGGCGCTGGCCAGCCAGCCGACCTGCTGGACGTCGTGGCTGGCGCGGCAGGCCCAGACTCGCTGGTGGCGGACTTGGCCGAGGTGTTCCTGTCTTTCGTGTTTGCCGTCGCCGGCTCTGTCGGCTTCACCCTCGGCTGGTCGGTCTACCTGCTGGGAACCAACCCGCCCACCGACGCCGAGCCCGCCTGGGTGGTGCGGGAGGCGCTGCGCCTGTGGCCAGTGGCGTGGATGCTGGGTCGCCGCCCGGCCAGGCCTCACCACGTGGCCGGCGTCGCGGTCACCCCTCAGGACCTGGTGGTCGTCTGCCCCTATCTGGTACACCGCCACCCGCGATACTGGGATGATCCCACCAGCTTCCGGCCCGAGCGGTGGGCCACAGGCCATGATCAACAAGCCTACATTCCGTTCGGCTGGGGCCCGCACACATGCGCCGCGGCGTCCCTGTCACTGCAACTGGTCGAGGACATCCTGCGCACCCTTCTCGACGGCCGCCGGTTGACCCTGACATCCAATGACCACCGGCCGTGCGTCGGTCCCGCGCTGGCTCCGCCACGGTTCAGGCTGAGCCCGGTACTACACTCGGCCGCAATGCCGAATGAAAGGAGGTGAGTGACATGGCGAAGATCAAGCGTGCCGTGATGGCTGCATTGGCCATTCGGAGTAGCGACCACCGCTACCTCTGGTTCCTGTACCACGACATCTGATCGATCCACCGGTGGGGGGCGGACAGGCTTCGCTCCCCACCGTCTCTGCGGGAGAATGCATGCCCAGGACACCCGAAGAGCTGGACGTCCTTCGCGAGCTGCGCGCAAAGAGCTACGCCGGGGGTGGCGTCTTCTGGATTGGCGACGGCGAGCTGGGCGTGTTCGACCCCGACGTGGCCCAGAAGGTCAACGCGATCAACTTCAGCGACCTGACCCTGCCCGACAAGCTCGCCGACCTGCTGCGTGGCCGCAAAAGCACGCCGTTTTCGTGGAAACAGTTGCGCGAAGCTTGGATCGCGCAGCTTCGGTCCCTGTCGGACGGCGAGGGCACCGGTCAGCTCGCCGCCCGCATGGAAGACCTGCTCAACGAGCGGCTCGACCGCCCCCTCGACCTAGTCTGGGTGGCGCAGGAGGTGTGCACCCGGGCGCTGCTGCCAATCGTGGTGGCCGGCCTGCCCCCTGCCGACGCGGCGCGCGTGCTACGCGACCAGACCTTCAAGCTCACCCGGCTGCTGGCCACCGAAGCCTCGCGCGAGACGTTCTGGAAGGCGGCCCGCGCAATCCTGATCCAGGTCGGTGCCGGCAACGCGATCCGCCGCGAGCTGCGCGGCCGCGCAGCCGGCCGCCGGTCGCGCCAGCTCGACCTGACCGACCCGGTCGTCGGCCTGCTGCCGGAGCTGGGCCTGGATCGGGCCGTCGATGCGGTCACCGCCGTGCTGACCGCCATCGCCGGCCCACCGGGGGCCGTCGCCGCGTGCCTGCTGTACGAGCTTACCCACCGGCCCGACTGGGCCGCGAGGCTGACCAGCGAGCTCGAGGCGGTCTCGACGGCCGAGCTCTACAGCGCGCCCGCCCGCGTCGCCCCGGTGACCCACCGTTTCGTCAAAGAGACGCTCCGCATGTGGAGTCCGCCGCTGCTCATGACCCGACCGGTGCGCACCGACATCAGCCTCGAACAGGCACAGCTCAAAGTCGGCCAGCGCTACCTCCTCAGTACCTACCTCATCCACCACGATCCGCGGCACTGGAAAGCCCCAGACACCTTCGACCCTGACCGCTGGCTGCCCGAGGCAGCCCACGGGCCGTGCTCCCACGCCAGCTACGTCCCGTTCGGCTGGGCCCCCAAAGCTTGCATCGGAGCCGGCCTGGGCACCACGCAATTGATACTGTTGTGCCATCTCATGAGCACCCGCTACCGCATCCAGCTCTCGGACCCTGAAACGGTCCGCATGGCTCTGGCTGCCGTGCCCATGCCCCTGAATTTCCGCGGCACGATTACCCGCCGCTGACCGCATCCGCCGCCTGGACCTCCCGCTTCGCCTCCGTCTCTCTGTGGGGGGCCCAGGGTTGGGAGCTCGTCGGGAACGTTCCGGACAGGGCACCGTCAATCCAGGTGGGCATAATAGCGATCAAGTATAGCTTGGCGAGGGGGCTCGATTAGCCTCTATGCCCGGTCGATATAACGTATTCCGGCGACGAGCGCAGCCCCGGGAGCCCCGGCCTCCCTGCCGGCTTCTTTTTTGGAGCTACACTGAACCCGATCCTCCGTGTCTTGAACCACCATGGCGCCCGTCTACGACGTCTTCCTCAGTCACAGCACCGCCGACAAGCCGGCGGTGGAGGAGCTCGCCCGGAAGCTCGTCGAGGCCGGGATCAAGCCATTCTTCGACAAATGGGAGCTGATCCCCGGCGAGTCCTCTCAGGAGTCGCTGGAGAAAGCGCTGGACGAGAGCCGTACCTGCGCCGTCTTCGTCGGTTCTGCCAGCCTCGGCCCGTGGCAGAACGAGGAGATGCGTTCCGCGATCGATGAATGGGTCGGCGACAAGACCTTCCGGGTCATCCCCGTCCTTCTCCCTGGAGCCCCCGATCCCAGAGAAAGGAAGATGCCCCGCTTTTTGAGGCGCCCCACCTGGGTGGACTTCCGGGCGGGATTGAATGACGGAGAAGCCTTCCGCTCCCTGATCAGCGGCATCCAGGGAAAGCCTCCAGGCCCCGGCGATTCAGCAGCAGGGGAGCTCATCCCCTCCAGGGCTGTGGCTTCTCCCTATCGCTGCATGGCCCAGCCGCCGGAGGGATTCATCCACCGCGGCGAGTACGAGAAGGTCCTCGAAGCCCTCTGCCCCGGAGACGGAATCGCCCAAGCCTCTCCCGCGGCCGGCCTTACCATGGCCCTCCAAGGAGCCGGCGGCTTCGGCAAGACCTCCCTCGCTCAGGCGATCTGCTTGGACGAACGGGTTCGCCGGCATTACCCGGACGGCATTCTCTGGACGACGATGGGGGAGAATCTCGATTCAGAAAACCGGCTCTCCCGCATTCTCGATCTGATTCGCTGGTGGACCGATAAGGAGCCGCCGGGATTCAAGGATTTCCTGGTGGCAGGAGCCAAGCTGCGCGAGATCCTGAAAGGCCGGCGCATCCTGCTCGTCGTGGACGACGTCTGGTCTGCCGCCGACGTGACGCCGTTTCAGGGACTTGGAAATGGCTCCGCCGCCCTCATTACGACTCGCGACAGCCAGACGCCTCCGGCTGATTCGGTGCGGATCGAAGTCGATGCTCTGGCCTCCCGCGAGGCGGTGTCCCTTCTGCGCTCGGGATTGCCGGAGGGCGAGGAGAGAGAGCTTGCATCTCTGGCCGTTCGACTTGGAGAATGGCCTCTCCTCCTGAAGCTGGTGAACCGGCAATTGCGGGAGATGGTACAAGAGGACGGTCTCGCGATGGCGGACGCTCTGCCGGAGATCTGGCAGGCTTTGGAGCTCGAGGGTTTCTCGGCTTTCAATCGGGATGATCACGAGGATCGCCATGCCGCGGCGGACCGGGCCCTCTCCGTCAGCTTGGGACGCCTACCGGCGGAAGAGCAGGAAAGATTCCTCCATCTCGCCGTATTTCCTGAAGACGCCGACGTGCCGCTCGCCGTCCTGGAGCGCTTCTGGGGATCGGCGCGTTTCGAGACGCAGAGATTCTGTCGCCGTTTACACGACCTCTCTCTATTGCTTCGCTTCGATCGGAAGGAGGGGACGGTTCGCCTCCATGACGTCTTCCGCCAGATCCTGATCCAGCGCAGCAAGGCCGAATTGCCCGCTCTTCACCAAGAGCTCCTGCAGCGGTTCAAGCCCGCGAGCGGGACATGGGCAGACCTCCCCATCCAGGAATCCTATCTCTGGCGTTATCTCGCCGGTCACCTCCGAGGCGCCGGATGGGACGCCGAGCTTCGGGACCTGCTTTTCGATTTTTCGTTCCTTGCCGCCAAGCTCGCTGCCACGGACGTGAGCTCGCTGGTCGCCGACTACGGATCCCTCGCCCGAGACGGCCCGGAGCTGCACCGGATCCAGGGTGCTCTACGGCTGTCGGCCCACGTTCTTGCCCGGCATCCCAAGGACCTGGCGCCTCAGCTCCTCGGGCGGCTGCTCGATCGCGAGGAACCAGAGACCCGGCGTCTCCTCGACGGCGCCAGGTCCTGGCGCGGCGCTCCCTGGCTCCGGCCCCGGACGGCGTCGCTGATCCGGCCGGGCGGTCCGCTGATTCGCTCCCTGGAAGGTCACGCGGACACGGTCACTGCGGTGGCGGTGGTGGACGGCCGGCGGATCCTCTCCGCCTCCGCGGACCGGACCCTGCGATTGTGGGACCTGGAAACAGAAGAGGCCCTGCGCACTTTCGAAGGGCACGAAGGCGGTGTCCAGGGGGTGGCGATGGTGGACGACCGCCGGGCCGTCTCCGCCTCCGAGGACGGAACGCTGCGGGTCTGGGACCTGGAGACCGGAGCGGCCCTGCGCTCGTTCGCAGGGCATACGGGAGCCGTCAATGCGGTGGCGATCGTGGAGCGGCGGCGGGCCGTGTCCGCCTCGGGAGACGAGACGCTGCGGGTGTGGGACCTAGAGACCGGAGAGACCCTGCGCACTCTGGAAGGCCACTCGGCCGGGGTCACCGCCGTAGCGGTGGTGGATGGCCGGCGGGCCGTCTCCGCTGCCAACGACGGGTTCCTGGCGGTGTGGGACCTGGAGACCGGGGAGGCCCTCCACGTGCTCGAAGGGCACGACGCCGGGATCGGTGCCGTCGCTGTGGACGGCAACCTCGCCGTTTCCGCCTCGGCCGACGGGACGCTGCGCGTCTGGGACCTGGAGACCGGGCAGGCTCTCCAAACCCTTGACGATGGACGCGGGAGCTGGTTTCAGGCGGTAGCCCTGGTGGACCGGCGGTGGGTCCTCTCCGGTTCCGACGACGGAGCGGTGCGCCTCTGGGACCTCGAGACGGGCCAGTCCACAGAGACCCTGGGACGACATGCGCACTGGCTCGCCGCCCTGGCCGTGACTCCGGATCAGCGCATCGTCTCCGCCTCCTGGGACCACACGCTGCGGCTGTGGAACCTTCATCCCGATGAGGCGCTCAGCGACTTCGACGGCCACAGCCGTGGGGTGACCGCCGTGGCGGCGGAGGGCCGGCGCGCCATCTCGGCCTCCCTCGACAAAACGCTGCGCGTCTGGGACCTCGAATCCGGCCAGTGCCTGCGAATCCTCGAGGGACACACGGATGGGGTCAATGGAGTGGCCCTGATGGCAGGAGAACAGGCCGTCTCAGGCGCCCAGGATAAGACGCTCCGGGAATGGGATCTGGAGACCGGCTGCAACCGGCAGACTCTCCAGAACCACCAAGGCAGGGCCGGAGTGAATTGGGTGGCCGCGGTGGAGGGCCGGCGGATCCTCACCGCCTCCTCCCTCCGGTCGATGGAGCTGTGGGACCTGCACACCGGAGAGACCCTGCGCTCCTTCGCCGGACACTCGGAGAGCGTCAAAGCGGTGGCGGCCGTCGACGGCCGGCGTGGAGTCTCCGCCTCCTTCGACCGCACCCTGCGGGTCTGGGACCTCCAAACCGGAGAATTGCTCCGCGTCCTGGAAGGGCACTCGGCCGGGATCTACGCCGTGGCCGTGCTGGACGGCCGGCGGATCGTCTCCGGGTCTGACGACCGGACGTTACGGGTGTGGGACCTGGAAACCGGAGAGATTCTGCGTTCCCTGGAAGGGCACTCGGCGACGGTCCGCTCGGTGGCCGTGGTGGACGGCCGGCTCGCCGTCTCGGCTGCCGACGATCGGACGCTACGGGTCTGGGACCTCGAGACCGGACAAGAGCTGGCCCTGCTGAAGCTGGACGCATCGGTGACGGCGGTCACCGTGAGCCCGGAGAGCCGCACCGTGGTGGCCGGGGATCAGGCGGGGAGGGTGCACTTCTTCGACTGGGTGGAAGAGATACACTGAATGCTGACTTCCCTCAATTACCATGCCCCTTCGCTACGACGTCTTCCTCAGCTACAACAGCGCCGACCAGCCGGCGGTGGAGGAGCTTGCCCAGAAGCTCCGCAAGAAGAGAATCAAGCCGTTCTTCGACAAGTGGGAGCTGATTCCAGGCGAGCCCTCCCAGGAGGCGCTGGAGAAGGCGCTGGACGAGAGCCGCACCTGCGCGGTCTTCGTCGGACAAGGTGTCCTCGGTCCCTGGCAAACCGAGGAGATGCGCTCCGCTATCGATGAGTGGGTGGGAGATAGGTCTATCCGAGTCATCCCCGTCCTCCTCCCTGGCGCACCCGACCCCAAAGAAAGGAAGCTGCCCCGTTTTCTCAGGCGCCCGACCTGGGTGGATTTCCGGGCGGGATTGGACGATCCGGAAGCCTTGCGCTTTCTGGTCAGCGGAATCAGGGGAAAGCGTCGGGGCTCGGGTCGATCAGAAGAAGTAGAGAAGGCGGGGGCTTCTCCGTATCGCTGCATGGCCCAGCCACCGGAGGGATTCATCCGCCGTAGCGAATACGAGAAGGTCCTCGCAGCGCTCTGCCCCAAGGATGGAACCGTCCAGTCCTCTCCGGCGGTCGGCATTACGACTGCTCTCCGTGGAGCCGGTGGATTCGGCAAGACCTCTCTCGCTCAGGCGATCTGCTTTGACGAGAAGATTCGCAGCCAGTACCCGGACGGTATTCTCTGGAAGACCATGGGAGATAATCTCGATCCGGATAGCCGGCTTTCCCGTATTCTGGATTTGATTCGCGGTTGGACTAAAAAAGAGCCCCCTGGATTCAAGAATCTCGAAGCAGCGGGGGACAATCTCCGAGAGATCCTGAATGGCCGGCGGGTTCTCGTCGTTGTGGACGACGTCTGGTCTCGCGCCGACGTGACGGCGTTTCAGGGACTTGGGAATGGCTCTGCCGTCCTCATTACGACTCGGGACAGCCAGACTCTCCCTCCGAATTCCGACCGAATCGAAGTGGATGCAATGGCGTCCCGCGAGGCAGCCTTGCTTCTGCGATCTGAATTGCCCGCAGGCCAGGAGAGAGATTTCGAGTCTCTGGCTGCTTGTCTGGGAGAATGGCCCCTTCTTTTGAAGCTGGTGAACCGGCATTTACGAGAGATGGTGAAGGAAGACGGCTTGGCGATTTCGGACGCCCTGCGAGAGGTACGGCAGGCGCTGGATTCGGAGGGCTTTGCGGCTTTCAACCGGGATGATCCCAACGATCGGCATGCTGCGGCGGATCGAGCCCTCTCCGTCAGTCTGGGACGCCTTGCCGCAGATGAACAGAAGAGGTTTCTCCATCTCGCCGTCTTTCCTGAGGACGTCGACTTTCCACTCTCCGTCGTGGAGCGCTTCTGGGGATCAGGTCATGTTGAGACCCAGAGATTCTGTCGCCGCCTTTATGACCTCTCCCTGCTGCTTCGTTTCGATCGACAAGAGAGGACGGTTCGCCTCCATGACGTTTTCCGCCAGATCCTGGTCCAGAGAGCGCAGACGGAATTAACCGCTCTTCATCAAACCCTCCTGGAAAGGTTCAAACCTGCGAATGGTCAGTGGGCAGACCTCCCCATTCAGGAAATCTATCTCTGGCGTCATCTCGCCGATCACCTCCGAGGCGCCGGGCGAGAGTCCGAGCTTCGGGAACTGCTTTTTGAGTTCCGGTATCTGGAAGCGAAGCTGAAAGCCACGGATGTCAACTCGCTGCTCGCCGATTACGAGCTACTCGCCAGAGAGGATCCGGAGCTGCGCCGGATTCAGTACGCCCTTCGGCTGTCGGCCAATGTTCTCGCCCTCCGTCCCGAAGAGTTGGCTTGCCAGATCCTTGGACGCCTCCTCGATCGGAAAGAGCTGGGCACCAGGCGCCTTTTGACGGCCGCAATGTCCTGCCGCAAAGGCCTCTGGCTGCGTCCCCGCAATGCCTCGTTGATCCAGCCGGGGGGTGCCTTGATCCGCACCCTGGAAGGACACGCGAACAGGGTCAATGCGGTGGCGGTGCTGGACGGCCGTCGCGCCGTCACAGCTTCGGCTGACCGGACGCTCCGCATCTGGGATCTGGAGAGCGGACGGACCTTGAAAATCCTCGAAGGACATTCGGCGAGGATCAATGCCGTGGCGGTGCTGGACGACTGTCGCGCCGTCTCCGCCTCCATCGACGGGACACTGCGGGTCTGGGATCTGGAGAGTGGACGGACCCTGAGAGCTCTGGAAGGACATACGGCTGGGGTTCATGCGGTGGCAGTGTTGGATGGCCGTCACGCCATTTCTGCCTCGGCTGACCGGACGCTGCGGGTCTGGGACCTTGAGAGCGGACAGACCGTTCAAACCCTGGAAGGACACACGGCGAGGGTCAATGCGGTGGCGGTCCTGGACGGCTGTCGCGCCCTCTCCGGCTCCGCAGACGGGACGCTGCGGGTGTGGGATCTGGAGAGCGGACAATCCCTCCGAATCCTCGCAGGACACACGGACGGGGTCCATGCCGTGGTGGTGCTGGATGGCGATCGGGCCGTCTCCGCCTCCGCCGACGGAACGTTGCGGGTATGGGAGTTGGAGAGTGGACAGATCCTTCAAACCCTGGAAGGACACAAGCGTGAGGTTCGTGCCCTGGCGGTGTTGGACGGGGGACACGTCGTCTCTGGCTCCGATGACCGGACGCTGCGAGTGTGGGACCTGGCGAGCGGACAGACCCTCCAGATTCTGAAAGGACATATGGATTGGGTCCGGGCGGTGGCGGTGCTGGACGGCCAGCATGCCGTCTCCGGCGCCGATGATCGGACGTTGCGAGTGTGGGACCTGGAGAGCGGACGGACCCTCCAAACCCTGGAAGGACACAAGGACAGGGCCCGTGCCGTGGCGATGCTGGAAGACCGGCGGGCCGTCTCCGTCTCCGACGACCGGACGCTGCGCGTCTGGGACTTGGAGAGCGGGCAGACGCTTCAAATCCTGGAGGGACACACCGGTGGGGTGCAGGCGGTGGCGCTGCTGGACGGGGGACGGGCCGTCTCCGCCTCCGACGACCAGACACTGCGCCTGTGGGACCTGGAGAGCGGGCAGACCCTTCAAATCCTGGAGGGACACACCGGCGGGGTCCGTGCCGTGGTGGTCCTGGAGGGCCGGCGGGCCCTCTCGGCCTCCGACGACGGGACACTACGGATGTGGGATCTGGAGAGCGGACGGACTCTCCAGACTTTGGAAGGGCATGAAGGAGGGGTCCGTGCCTTGGCGGTGTTGGCCGGCGGGCGAACCGTCTCCGCCTCCGCCGATCGAACGCTGCGGGTGTGGGACCTGGAGGGTGGACGGATTCTTCAAACCTTGAAAGGACATACGGGTGTGGTCCGTGCCGTGGTGGTGTTGAACAACCGGTGGGCTCTCTCGGCCTCCAACGACAGGACACTGAGGATGTGGGATCTCGAAAGCGGGGAAGCTCTGGAGATCATGACCCTGGATGCTCGACCGACAGCGGTCGTGGTGAGCCGGGATGGCCGGATCGTGGTGGTTGGGGACCAGTCGGGGAGGGTGCACTTCTTCGACTTCATGGTGCCGGAGTAGACAGCCAGCTTTCCCAAGCCGGCTGTAGACTATCCCCATGGCAGAGCCTGACTTCTTCCCAAGGCTGGATCGCGGCGCCTTCTCGGTTCGCGGGCTCCATGAGGAGGACGACGAGAAGCAGTACTGGGCCCAGAAGACGCCGCAGGAGCGTCTTGAGGTCCTGGAGCTGATGAGGCAGATCCTCTATGGCTACGATCCGGCTACCACCCGACTTCAAAGAATTCTTACAGTTACTCAACGCACATCAGGTTGAGTACCTCCTGATCGGGGGCTACGCCGTCGGATATCACGGCTATCCTCGCGCGACGGTGGATATGGACATCTGGATCGGCCGGGGTCCTGCCACGGCGGCGAAGATGGTGGAGGTGCTGCAGGAGTTCGGCTTCGACGTCCCCAACCTTTCGGCGGAGCTTTTCCTCAAGGAAGACCAGATCATACGTATGGGAGTGCCGCCCGTCCGCCTCGAGATCTTCACGTCGATTCCTGGAGTCGAATTCGGGCATTGCTACAGCGCGAGGGTGGAGGGTGTGATGGACGGCGTCAAGATCAGCCTGATCAGCCTCCAGGATCTCAAGGTCAACAAGAAGGCGACCGGCCGTCATCAGGATCTGGACGACCTGGAGAATCTGCCCTGAGCTCCCGCCGGCTTTGAGTCGGGGGTTCAGCGGTCGGTGTTCCGGGCCTTGTCCAACTCTGCGCGGAGCCTTGCGATTTCGGCTTCGGCGACGTTGGCCCGTTCCTCGACAGTTTTCCGGGCTTCGGCTTCGCGGGCGGCTCGCTCGTCGGCGGCCTTGCGGGCTTCGGCTTCGCGGTCAGCTCGTCCCTCGGCGGCCTTGCGGGCTTCGGTCTCGCGGTCAAGCTGATCGTCGGGAATGAACAGACGCTCACCGGTCAAGGAATCGAAGACGAGAAGCGTTTCGGCATCCGCGTCCACTCCGAAGAGGAGGCCCGTGGTCTCAGAGAGCACCCGGCCCTGGACGTCCGGCTTGATACGGCGGTAGAGGCCGCCAGGACCCAGACGATAGGCGGTCAACTCCAGGCAGCCCGGTCTGCTGAAGGGAGGATCCAGAATCAGATACTCCGGGACCCCCGCCTCCTGATAGATCTTCACCTTGTCTTCGTAGTCGTTGCGGCGGAGTGCGGGGTCCGGGGGCGAGACCAGCTCGATGACGAGAGCAGGGCGGGTCCCTTCCCGGACTACGTCGAAGCTGCGCCGATCCTTCAACTCGTGGAGATCGTGCCGGGTGCGCAATCCGGGAATCACGGCGATGTCTGGAGACGGCTCCTTCAGACCGGGAATCCCCCAGAGCATCTTCACGTCGTTCACCACCAGCACGTCCGGCCGCGACCGATACCGCAGGCGCAGAAGGCTGGCCAAGCTCTGAATGAACAGGGAATGAGGGATGCTCTGTGGCACTTCGTCTCCGAGCTGCGGGTCCAAGAGATCCTCTGCCGTTAGAGGAATCTGCTGCTCGGTGACTTTGCCGTTGGGCAGGCGCACGGTCTGCCAGCGCCAGCCGTAGCGGAAGGGATCGGCGGCTTCGGGAGCGGTGTCCGGCTCCCAGTCGGCTGGTAGCTTGCGCGCGGGCTCACCCATGGTGTGAGTATAGAGAGTCTCCGGGCTCAGGTCAATATAACGCATTCCGGCGACGAGTGGAGTAAGTCGGAGTTAGAAGGCCGGCGGGACGCCAGCGGTCCCAGGGGGGTGTCGGCGCGCCGACAGACTCTCAAGCATCACCTCAGAGGTATTCCTTGAAGGGAAAAGAGTGCGTTGACCTGGGGTCCTGGCTTTGCTAGGTTGGCGGCGTCATGCAAAGCTCCGACCCGTCCTTTGAAGAGCCGCTCATCGAGCTCCGGCGCCGTATCGAAGAGCTGGAGGGCTATCCGGCAGGGGGCGGCCACGAGAAGGAGCTCGAGCGCCTGCGCACCGCCCTGCGCAAGAATACGTCGGACATCTTCGGCAATCTCAGCCGCTGGGAGAAGACCCTCGTCGCCCGGCACCAGGACCGGCCCTACACGCTCGACTACGTCGAGGCCCTGATGAGCGACTGGGTGGAGATCCACGGCGACCGCGCCTTCGCGGACGACGCTGCCATCGTCTCCGGGCTCGCCGAGTTCCGCGGCCGCAGCGTCGCCGTCATCGGCCATCAGAAGGGGCGCGACACCAAGGAGCGGATCTGGCGCAACTTCGGCCAGCCGCGGCCCGAGGGATACCGCAAGGCGCTGCGAATGATGAAGATGGCGGAGAGGTTCCGCCTGCCCGTCCTCACCTTCATCGACACGGCCGGCGCCTATCCAGGCCTTGACGCCGAGGAGCGGGGGCAGGCCGAAGCCATCGCCCACAACCTGATCGAGATGGCCGTGCTGGAGGTGCCGATCGTGGTGACCATCACGGGCGAGGGGGGGAGCGGCGGCGCCCTGGCCCTGGGCGTGGGCGACCGGGTGTTCATCCTAGAATATGCCACCTATTCGGTGATCTCGCCCGAGGGGTGCGCCGCCATCCTCTGGAAAGACCAGAACAAGAAAGCCGAGGCCGCGGACGCCATGAAGCTCACCGCTCCCGACCTGCTGCAACTTGGGGTCGTGGACGCCATCATCCCCGAGCCGCCGGGCGGCGCCCACACCGACCCCGCCGTCACCTGCCAGCGGGTGGGCGACGCCGTCGAGGGCGCGCTCAATGAGCTGGAGCGCCTCAGCCCTCGCGACCTCGTCGACCGCCGCTATCAGAAGTTCCGCGCCCTCGGGGCCTATGACGAAGGGTAGCGAGGGTAAGCCCTGACCTCCGCGGTGGAGTGGGTGGCCGCGCCGGTGCCGGAGGCCGCCGCCGGCCTGGAACGGGGGGGACTGCCCTCCTGGCTGGCCCTCCTGCTGGCCCGGCGGGGGGTCACCGACGCCGCGGGCGCCGACCGTTTCCTCAAGCCCTCGCTCGACCAGCTTCACGACCCCTTTCTCCTCGCCGGCATGGAGGAGGCCGTCTGCCGGCTGGTGGACGCCAGGAACCGCGGCGAGCGGGTGGCCATCGTCGGCGACTACGATGTCGACGGCATCAGCGCCACGGCTCAGCTCCTGGCCGTCTTCGCCCGTTGCGGAGTGGAGGCGACGGCCATCCTGCCGCACCGGCTGCGCGAGGGGTACGGCTTCCAGCCCGTGCATGTGGAGCGGGCGAAGGCGCTGGGCTGCGCGCTGATCGTGACGGCGGACTGCGGCAGCTCGTCCGCGGCCGCGGTCGAGGCGGCGCTGGCGACCGGGATCGGAGTGGTGATCACGGACCATCATCTCCCGGGGTGCGAGCTGCCGGCGGACGCGCTGCACATCAACCCCCGGCAGGCGCGGTGCAGCTATCCGTTCCCCGACCTGGCGGCGGCGGGGCTCGCCCTCAAGCTCTCCCTGGCCCTCGCCGGGCGCTGCGGCAAGGCGGTCGATCCCTCGGTGCTGCTGCGCATCGCGTGCCTCGGCACCATCGCGGACCTCGTGCCGCTGCAGGGGGAGAACCGGGTGATCGCCGCCCTGGGGCTCGCGGCCATGGTGGACACCCGGTCCCACGGCCTCAAGGCGCTCATCCAGCAGTCGGGGATGAAGCCGCCGTTCACGGCCGCGGATGTTGGTTTCCGCATCGGCCCGCGGATCAACGCCGCGGGGCGGCTGCACGATCCCGAGCGGGCTCTGGAGCTGCTGATGAGCCGCGATCCCGGGCGGGCCTTGGAGCTGGCCCTGGAGCTCGACGGCTGGAACCGCGAGCGGCAGACCACGGAGACGCGGGTGGTGGAGGAGGCGCGGCAGCGGTTCGCGGCGCGGTCGCCCCTGCCGCCCATCCTCGTGGAGTGGAGCGCGGACTGGCACAAGGGGGTGGTGGGGGTGGCGGCCGGCCGGGTGGCCAAGGACTTTCATCGCCCCGTGGTGCTGCTGGCCGTCGAGGGGGAGTCGGCCACCGGCTCCGGCCGCAGCCTGCCGGGGATCGAGCTCCACGGTTTCCTCTCCCCCTGGAAGGAGCGGATGACGCGCTTCGGCGGCCATTCGCAGGCCGTGGGAATGACGGCGGAGGTGGCGCGCCTGGAGGAGCTGCGGCGGGATTGGGAGGAGGCGGGGGCGGCCTGGCCGGCCGAGCTCCTCGCCCGCCGCTACGAATACGAGCTCCATCTCGCGCCGCGGGAGGTCTCGGGCGCGCTCCTGGCGCAGCTCGCGGCCCTGGAGCCCTTCGGCCAGGGCAACGCCCGGCCGCTGGTGCGCACGGGGCCGCTACGTCTCCAGGGCGAGCCACGGCTGTTCGGCAAGGGCCATCTCTCGGCCCGGGCGCGGGGGGAGGACGGCGCCGCGGTCGACCTGGTGGGGTGGCGCTGGCAGGAACGGCTGGGAAATCTCCGCGGCAGCTTCGAGGTTCTGGCCTGCGTCGAAAGCGACGCCTGGCGCGGTGGGCCGGTGCTGCGCCTGGTCGATTCCCGGCTCGCGTGAAGAATTCGCCTCCAACCCCGTAGAATGCAAGCGGCCATGGCACGCAAAGCCAAATCGTCCGTCGGCGGATTGCGCAAACTGCTGCTGGTGGCCCTCGCCCTCCTGGTGTCTGTCCTCGGCGGGCTCTTCCTCTTCGGACGGGCGGGCCAGAAACCCGAGAAGCCGCCGGCCATGGACGCGAAAAGCGCGCAGAACGAGAAGGGGATGAGCCTCATCGGCGAGGACTTCGACTACACCTTCACCGAGCGCGAGAAGCCGATCTTCCGCATCCGCGGCACCAGCATCAAGGCGGACCGCCAGGGCATCATCTATCTCGACAACGTGGCCGTGACGCTCTATGACAAGCAGGGGCGGGTCTTCCACGTCGAGAGCAAGAACGCGAGCTTCAATCGCGAGTCCAATGAGGGGCAGCTCCAGGGCGAGGTCTTCCTCAAGGGCCCGGACGAGATGGAGCTGCGCACCGACCACCTCGATTTGCAGCAGAAGGGGAACGTGGTGACGAGCCCGGGAGCGGTGGAGATCCGCTATCTGGGCAAGTACGTCGCCAACGCCGGCCGCATGCAGATCGACCTGGGGGCGGAGACGTACTCGCTGATGGGCGGCTCGCAGGTGCGCAGCATCGCCGGCATCGAGCCGCCCCTGCAGCTCAATGCCCAGCGTTTCATCTACGAGCGCACCAAGCACTGGATCCGTTGCGAGGGGGGATCCAGCCTGCACCGGGGCGGCGACTGGCTCCAGGCGCAGCGCATCTACGGCAACGTCGCCGACGACGAGAGCGGGCTGACCTTCGTGCACGCGATGTGGGACGTCAGCGGCGAGACGCGGGCCGCTCTCCAGGCCCCCAACCCGGGCAAACCGGGCAAGGCGGCCCCGGAGCGCACGAGGGTCAAGTTCGGTGGCAAGGAGCTCTCCGTCGTTCTCCAGCCGCAGGGCAACCAGCCCCGCTTCGTGGCGCTCGAAGCGCCGGCGGACGGGCGGGCCAGCCTGGAATCGTCCGGCCCCGGCATGGTGCGCACGCTGACGGCCAAGCGGCACATCGAGGGCACGCTCGACAACGGCGTGCTCAACGAGGCCCAGGCCTTCGGCAGCGTCGAGATCCAGGAGAACGCTCATCTGCCGGGCAAGCCGCCCACCCAGCGCAACGCTGCGGGCCAGACGGCGCGGGCCACCTTCCGCCCCGACGGCCAGCTCGCGACGGTGGAGCTGAACGCCAACGTCGTCTACAAGGATGGCGACGTAACGGCCAACGGCAACCGTGGCACCCTGGACATGGACCAGGGGCGAGGCGAGTTCACGGGCTCGCCGGTGGTGGTCGCCAGCGACCGCGGCCGGCTGGAGTCGCCGCGCATGGTGTACAACACCGACACGCAGATCGTCAGCGCCCGCGACGGCGTCAAGGCCAAGCTCCAGAAGGTGGAGGAGACGGCGCTCGCCGGCAGCCCGCTGGCGCAGGGCGAGGGGCCGGTCAACGTCGTCTCCCAGGAGGCCTTCTGGCGGCAACAGCCGTCGTCGTTCGTCTTCCGCGGCGACGTCCGCGCCTGGCGGGGGGACAACGTCCTCCTGACGCCCGAGATGCGGGGGGACAAGGCGGCGGACCAGCTCACGGCGACCGGCGGCGTCAAGACGATCTGGTATCCGAGCGAGGACCAGGCCGCCCAGGTCGCGGGCAAACCGGCGACGGCGGCGAAGCCGGTGACCGCGGGGCCGGCCCAGCGCACCCCGGTGCAGGTGGTGGCGAGCGAGATGACCTACCAGCAGAAGACGGGGGTGCTGATCTACACCGGCAACGTGCGCGTGGACCAGCAGGGCAAGACCCTGAGCTGCCAGAAGATGCAGGTGGACCTCGACGAGAAGCGCCAGGCGAAGTCCATGGTCTGCACCGGCGACGCCAAAATCAACGATCCGCAGGTGGGCCGCACCGTCACGGGCCAGCGGGCGGTCTACCATGTGGCGGACAAGCAGGTCGAGGTGTTCGGCGATCCGGTGACGATGAAGGACAAGGACGGCAACCAGATCCGCGGCAAGCGCGCGGTCTACGCCATGGACACGGGCAAGGTGGAGGTCAAGGGGGTGGACCCGAACGCGCCGGCCGCGACGCCGGTGCCGGCAATCACCCCGGCAGTGACCCCCGCAATAATACCGGCGAAGACTCCGGCCCCGGCCCCCGCGCACCCTGGGAGCGGCGGATGAAAGACGAGGACGTGGAGGAGGCCCAGAAGCTCTCGACCCACAACCTGCGCAAGGTGTATCGCGGGCGGGCGGTGGTGCAGGACGTCTCGATCGAGGTCGGCCCCGGCGAGATCGTGGGCCTGCTGGGGCCCAACGGCGCCGGCAAGACGACCACGTTCTACATGGTGGTGGGCCTCACCCCTCCCGACTCGGGGACCGTGGTGCTGGGCGAGGAGGACATCACCGAGCTGCCCATGTACCTGCGGGCGCAGCGGGGGATCAGCTATCTCCCCCAGGAGCCGTCGGTGTTCCGCCGCCTGTCGGTGGAGGACAACCTGCGGGCCATCTTCGAGACCCTGGACCTCTCTCACGCCGAGCAGGAGCGGCGCATCGACCAGCTCATCGCCGACCTCGGACTGGTCAAGGTGCGCAAGACCCGCGGCGCGCTGCTCTCCGGCGGCGAGCGCCGGCGGGTCGAGATCGCCCGCGCACTGGTCATCAACCCGTGGTATATCCTCCTGGACGAGCCGTTCGCGGGGATCGACCCGATCGCGGTGCTCGACATCCAGGGCATCGTCCGGCACCTCAAGTCGATGGGCATCGGGATCTTGATCACCGACCATAACGTGCGGGAAACATTGAAAATAACCGACCGGGCCTATATCATCAACAACGGCGAAATCCTGCGCTCCGGCACTCCGCTGGAGCTTTCCACGGATCCGCAGGTTCGAAAAATCTATCTCGGCGAAGACTTCACTCTGTAGGACTGGTTGCTGAATGGCGTTAGAGCAAAAACTTTCCCTGAGGCTGGCGCAGAAGCTGGTGATGACGCCTTCATTGCAGCAGGCGATCAAGCTGCTGCAGATGACGCGCATGGAGCTCGACACCCTCCTCACCCAGGAGCTGGTGGAGAACCCGGTCCTCGAGGAGTCCGCCGAGGCCGAGAGCGCGGAGGAGGAGGCGCCGCAGGAGGCCCCGCCGGAGCCGCCGGTCAACGGCGAGAGCCTCGACCACACCCAGTCGATGGAGAACATCGACCTCGACGCCTACTTCGGCGACTACTGGGAGGGCTCGGGCACCTCGTCGATGATGGAGGAGCGCGACGAGCCCCCGATCGAGAACAGCCTCACCCGCGAGCCCGACCTCTACGACCACCTCCTCTGGCAGCTCCACATGGCCGACGTCGCGCCCCGCCAGCGGGAGATCGCCGAGCTGATCATCGGCAACCTCGACCCCGACGGCTTCCTGGTCGCCACCCCGGAGGAGATCCGGGCCATGGGCGATCAGACCGGGGGCGACTATTCCCTGGAGGAGGTGCTGGCGGGGCTGGCCCTCGTCCGCGCCCTCGATCCGCCGGGCATCGCCTGCGCCAACCTCCAGGAGAGCCTGCTGCTGCAGATGGACGTCAGGGAGGTGGCGCCGGACGACCTCGCCCGGCGCATGGTCTCCGAGGCCTGGGATCTCTTCCTGCGCCGGCAGTTCCCGGCCGTGGCCAAGAAGCTGGGGGTCGAGCTCGCCGAGCTGGAGGAGGCCGTCGAGCTGGTGCGGACACTCGAGACCCACCCCGGCCGGCGGTTCAGCACCGACCGCCCCCACTATATCGAGCCCGACGTCTTTGTCCGCCGGGTGGGGGAGGAGTACGTCATCCAGCTCAACGACGACGGCCTTCCCCGGCTGCGGGTCAGCCGCGCCTACCGCCGGATGCTGCAGACCATGCGCAGCGCGGGGAAGGAGAATGAAGCGCAGCAATTCATCAAGGACAAAATTCGCTCGGCGGTCTGGTTGATCAAGAGCCTCGACCAGCGCCAGCGCACGATCTACAAGGTGGCGGCGTCGATCGTCCGCCAGCAGCGCGAGTTCCTGGACAAGGGCATCGAGAACCTGCGGCCGATGGTGCTGCGGGACGTGGCCGAGGACATCGGCATGCACGAGTCGACGGTCAGCCGGGTGGTGTCCAACAAGTACATCCACACCCACCGCGGTCTGTTCCCGATGAAGTTCTTCTTCCATAGCGGCATCGACCGGGAGTACGGCGACAACATCTCCTCGCTGACCGTCAAGCGCAAGATCGAGCAGCTCATCCAGGCCGAGGATCCCAAGCGTCCGCTGTCGGACAGCGAGCTGATGCGGATCCTGAACCGCGAGGGGATCCAGATCGCCCGCCGGACGGTGGCGAAGTACCGCGACGAGCTGAGCATCCCTTCATCCACCGACCGCAAGCAGATCTTCTGAGCCGGGATCATGGGGATCTAGGGTGCGCCTCGGGTCGCTCACTCGGCCGGAGCTGATCTTCCCCGACCTCCCGGCCACAGACCGCCCGGGGGTGCTGCACGCTCTGGCGGAGCGCATCGCCGGGCGGGGAGCAGTGGCCAACGCCGTCGACCTGTACCAGAAGCTCCTGGAGCGGGAGCAGCTCGGCTCGACGGGGATCGGCGCCGGGATCGCCATCCCGCACTGCAAGCTGCCGGGGCTGAAGTCCGGGGTGGTGGCGATCGGCATGGTGCCGCAGGGGGTGGACTTCGGAGCGGTCGACGGCCAGCCGGTCAAGGTCTTCTTCCTGGTCGTCTCACCCAGCGACTCGCCGGCCGAGCATCTCCAGGTGCTGGCGGCGATCTCGCGCTGGGTCAAGGCGGACCGCCATGCGGAGAAGATCCTCGCCCTGCGCGACGGGGACGCGGCCTACGACTTCCTCCAGGAGGAGGGGGGCTGATGGAGCCGAGGGGAAGGATGGAAGACGAGCAGACCGGTGCCGTGCGAGTGGCGGAGCTCTTGGGCGAGGAGCTCGCCTATCTGCGCCTCAAGGTGCTCTCGGGTGAGAAGCACCTGGACAACCCCATCACCCATCCGCGGGTGCAGAAGCCGGGGCTCGCCTTCGCCGGCTATTACGCCTACATCAAGCCCGGCCGCGTCCAGATCATCGGCGAGAGCGAGACGGAGTATCTGAAGACCCTGGGGGATGAGGAGCGCCAGGAGCGGCTGGAGCAGATCACGGCCCTGCCGGTGCCGGTGTTCGTCATCACCAAGGGGATCGAGCCGCTGCCCGGATTCCTCGCCCTCTGTCAGAGCCGCGAGCTGCCGGTGCTCTCCTCGACGGCCCTCTCCTCGACGGTGATCAAGGGGTTGAGCTACTTCCTGGAGGACCACCTGGTCCCCTCGACCTCGCTGCACGGCGTGCTGCTGGAGATCTACGGCCTCGGCGTGCTGCTCATCGGCGAGAGCGGAGTGGGGAAGAGCGAGTCGGCCCTCGACCTGATCACCCGCGGCCACAGCCTGGTGGCGGACGACAAGGTGATGGCCAAGCGCTACCCCAACGGCGAGCTGGTGGGCTACAGCGAGGGGCCCCTGCGGCACCATATGGAGCTGAGGGGGATCGGCATCATCAACGTCCAGGACCTCTTCGGCCTCGCCTCCGTGCGCGAGCGGACGACCATCGACCTGGTGATCGAGCTGGAGCACTGGCGCGACGGCCAGACCTACGACCGCCTGGGGCTCGACGAATCGCTGTACCACATCCTGGACACCCCCTGCCCCTACATCCGCATGCCGGTGGCTCTGGGGCGCAACATCAGCATCCTGGTGGAGATCGCGGCGCGCAATCACGTCCTCAAGCTCCAGGGCCACCACTCGGCCCGGGAGTTCGCGCGCAAACTCGAGGCCCAGCTTGAGCGCACCCGCAAAACCCCCCTCCGGTAACGTCCCGCCGGCGCGGCTGGCGCGGCTCGCGGTCATCACCGGCCTTTCGGGCTCAGGGAAAAGCATCGTCGCCAAGTGCTTCGAGGACCTCTCCTACTACACGGTCGACAACCTCCCGCTGCCGTTGCTGCGCCTGTTCCTGGACAACCCGCTGGAGCTGGTGCGCGGCCACGACCGCATCGCCGTGGTCACCGACGTCCGCGCCCCCGGCTTCGCCGAGGAGTTCCCGCGCCTCTTCGCCGAGATCGACCGCGAGCGGATCGAGCCCACCCTGCTCTTCCTCGAGGCCTCGGACGAGGTCCTGGTGCGGCGCTTCTCCGAGACCCGCCGCCCCCACCCCCTGGCGCCGGACCGCCACGTGGTCGAGGGCATCCAGCGCGAGCGGGAGATGCTGGCCGAGCTGCGGGCGCGGGCGGACATGGTCTTCGATACCAGCGAGTGGTCGATCCACGAGATCCGCAACCAGGTCTACCGCGAATTCGCGACCACCCCCGGCGAGGAGCCGGGGATGGTGGTCTCGCTGGTCTCCTTCGGCTTCAAGCACGGCATCCCCCAGGGCACCGACCTCCTGTTCGACGTCCGCTTCCTGCCCAACCCCCACTTCGTGCCGGGGCTGCGCGAGCGCACCGGCCAGGACGCCGAGGTGCTCGACTACCTGGAGCGGCAGCCGGATTTCCGCGAGCTGGTGATACGGTTGACCGACCTCTTGGCGTACCTCCTGCCGCTCTACCGGCGCGAGAACCGGAGCTACCTCTCGGTGGCCGTGGGCTGCACCGGCGGACGGCACCGGTCGGTGGCGGTCGCCGAGCGTCTGAAGTGCGTGCTGGAGGAGAGGGGCTGGCCGGCGCGGGTCATCCACCGGGATATCGCTCGTTAGAAGCGGCCCGTTAGAGGCGGCCCGTTAGAAGCGGCGCCGCTAAGAAGAAAGGAATCCGTGGAGCGAAGCGGCATGTTACCAACTCAGCAGGGGCGTTCTTGAACCGATGATCGGCAGACTGATACTGACGCATGGCGGGCTGGCGCGGGAGTTGATGGCGGCGGCCAACGTCATCTCCGGCCAGCTCGCGGGCTTCGAGGCCCTGTCGCTCGACTGGAGCGACGGCTTCGACGACGCCCGTGCCAAGGTCGCCGCGGCCCTGGCGCGGCTGGACACGGGACAGGGGGTCCTGATCCTCACCGACATGTATGGCGGCACCCCCTGCAACATCGCCATGACCTTCTATCAGGCGGGGAAGGTCGAGGTGCTGACCGGCGTCAACCTGCCCATGGTCCTGCGCCTGGCCTGCCAGACCGGGGGCGAGGAGGGGACTGTTGCGGACCTTGCCCGGGCTCTCCAGGCCAAGGGGCAGAAGAGCGTCTGCCTGGCGGGGGACCTGGTGCAGAAGGGAAAGTGCTGTACGGGGCCGATCCCCGTGGTGGTGGCGGAGACGAAGAAGACATGATCGAGCGCCAGACGGAGATCGTCAACCGTCTGGGCCTGCACGCGCGCGCCGCGGCCAAGCTCGTGCACACCGCGGGAGGGTTCCAGAGCCGGGTGACGGTGGAGAAGGATGGCGAGGAGGTCGACGCCAAGAGCATCCTCGGCATCCTGCTGCTCGCCGCCAGCCAGGGGAGCCAGGTGATCATCCGCTGCGACGGCGAGGACGAAGAGGCCGCCCTGTGCGCGGTGACGACGCTGATCGCCAACCGCTTCGACGAGGAATGCTGAAGAAGAGAGCTGACGAGGAGAGCTTGATGCCAGCCGCCGAGATGCAGGTTCTGCAGGGCATGGGGGTGTCCTCCGGCATCGCCATCGGCCGCGCCGTGTGCATCGAGACCCGCGGCCCGGACGTCTTCCGCTTCCACGTCCCGGACGACCAGTTGGAGGCCGAGGTGGAACGGGTGCGCGAGGGTGCGCGCCACGCCCAGACCGAGCTCAAGCGGGTCCGCGCCCGCGCCGAGGAGGACCTCGGCAACGACCTTGCGGCGATCTTCGACGCCCACGTCCTGCTCCTCTCCGACCGCCACTTCCTGGGCCGGGTGGAGGAGCGCATCCGCACCCAGCACGTCAACGCCGAGTGGGCCGTGCACAAGACGGCCGAGGAGCTCGACGACCGCTTCGCCCACATGGACGACACCTACATGCGCGAGCGCAGCGAGGACCTGACCGACGTCAGCCGCCACCTGCTGCGCAGCCTCCAGGGGATCGACCACCACCACCTTTCCGAGCTGCCGGACGACATCGTCATCGTGGCCGACGACCTCACCCCCTCCGACGCCATCCGGCTCGGGCGCGAGCGGGTCATCGGCTTCGCCATCGAGAGCGGCGGCCGCACGTCGCACACCACCATCATCGCCCGCTCGCTCAACATCCCGGCGGTCGCCGGCCTGGTGGGGGTGATGGGCCTGCTGTGCGACGAGGCCCCCATCATCGTCGACGGCGAGACGGGCACGGTCATCCTCCATCCCACCCCGGAAGCGCTCCAGCGCTACCGCGCCCGCAAGGCCGAGCTCGAGCGCCGCGACCGCGACCTGCTGGCCACCCGCGAGCTGGCGGCGGTGACCCGCGACGGCGTCGAGATCGCCCTGATGGCGAACATCGACCTGCCCGAGGAGGTGGAGGAGGTGGCCCTCTTCGGCGCCGCCGGCGTCGGCCTCTACCGCAGCGAGTTCCTCTACATCGAGAAGAGCCCGCACCTGCCGACGGAGGAGGAGCACGTCCAGATCTACCGCCGGCTGATCGAGCTGGCCGCGCCCCACCCGGCCATCATCCGCACCTACGACCTGGGCGGCCGCAAGCTCGCCCGCGAGATGATGGCGACGGCGGAGGAGAACCCGGTCCTGGGGCTGCGCGGCATCCGCCTGACCCTCGCCCGCACCGAGGTCTTCCGCAGCCAGATCCGGGCCCTCTACCGCGCCGGCGTCCACGGCGACCTGTGGATCATGCTGCCGATGGTGAGCACGGTGGAGGAGGTGCGCCGCTTCCGCGCCTTCGCCGGCGAGGTCATGGCGGACATGGAGCGCGAGGGGATCCCCTTCCGGCGCGACGTGCGGCTGGGGGTGATGATCGAGGTCCCCGCCGCCGCCATGATCGCCGACCTGCTGGCGCGCGAGGCGGACTTCTTCTCGATCGGCACCAACGACCTCATCCAGTACTCCCTGGCGGTCGACCGCAACAACGAGCACGTGGCGAGCCTCTACCAGCCCCTTCATCCCGCGATTCTGCGCATGCTACGCTTCGTCATCGACAGCGCTCGGGCAGCCGGCATCGAGATCGGGCTCTGCGGCGAGATGGCCGCGGACCCGCGGTACGCGATGCTCCTGGTCGGCTTAGGCCTGCGGCGCCTCTCGATGAGCCCGCGGCAGGTCCCGGAGGTCAAGAGTTGGCTTCGGGAGACGACCGCGGCGGACCTGGCGGACCTGGCGGCGAGCTGCATGAGCCACAGCACCGCCGCCGAGGTGCAGGAGCACCTGGACCGCCACTTCGCGTGCGCGATCTCGCCGGCGCCGGCGACGTAGGATCTTTTTGGAAGGGGACATCCGGATGCACTTTCCCATTCGCCGAGTCGACAAGCCCTGGGGTTACGAGCTGATCTTCGCCCACACCGAGCGCTACGTGGGGAAGATCCTGCACGTCGACGCCGGCCACGCCCTCTCGCTCCAATATCACGAGGTCAAGGACGAGACGCTCTATATGACCGAGGGCGAGGTCGAGCTGGTGGTCGAGGAGGACGGCGCCCTGGTGAGCCGCACCCTGCGGGGCGGCGACTCCTACCGCATCACCCCCGGTACCCGCCACCGCATGGTGGCGGGGGCGAATGGCTGCGACATCATCGAGGTCTCCACCCCCGAGCTGGAGGACGTGGTGAGACTGGAGGACCGATATGGCCGCGCCTAGAGAGAGCTCGCTGCTGCTGGCCGGGACCCTCTTCCTCATGAGTTGCCGCGGCACGCCGCAGCCGGTCGCCCGGGCGGAGCAGACTCCTCCCGCTGCCGCTCCCGTCGTCGCCGCGCCGGCCACGCCCCCCGCAGCTCCCGCGACTCCCGCGGCCACCGCCAAAGATCCCACCCGGGACGACGCGCCCGTGGTGGTGGACCCGGGTGACGACGAGAGCAGCGCGCCCCAGACCCTCGTGCAGGCCGCCCGCGCCGAGAAGGAGCGCCGGGCGAAGGCGAGCGCTCCGGCGGCGATCGTCATCACCGACAAGAACCTCCACCAGTACGCCGCCAAGGGGCAGATCACGGTGGCGGACCCGAAGGCGAAGGAGAAGAAGAAGGCGGCCCCCGCCACCGCCGCCGCCGCAGCAGGCGCCGCGGACCCGGCGGTTCACGACGAGCAGTACTGGCGCAGCCAGGCCCTGGAGATCCGTCTGCGCTGGCGCGCCGCGGCCGACGAGGTCAAGAAGCTGGAGCAGAGGTCCACCGAGCTGCGCCAGCGCTTCTACTCCGAGAACGACTCCTTCGTGCGCGACAACCAGGTCAAGCCGGAGTGGGACCGGGTGACCGACCGCCTGCAGAAGGCCCGCGCCGAGACCGAGACGGCCCGGCAGCAGCTCGCGAATTTCCTGGACGACGGGCGGCGCGCCGGTGCCCTCCCCGGCTGGCTGCGGGAGGGGGAGGAGCAGGAGCCCCCTCCGGTACCGGTGAAGAAGAAGAACGGGATGCCGGCGCCGCAGTCGATCGAGCCCCCCGTGCTGAACCAGAACCCGAACGACAACGGGGGACCGCCGGCATGGAGGTGAGCCGCCGCCCCCGCCGTTTCTTCATCGAGACCTGGGGCTGCCAGATGAACGAGCTGGACAGCCAGCGCATGGCCGGCCAGCTCATGCAGCAGGGCATTCTCCCCACCCGCGAGCCCAGGGAGGCGGACGTCATCCTGCTCAACTCCTGCAGCGTGCGGGAGAAAGCCGAGCAGAAGGTCTACTCGCGGCTGGGGGAGTACCGTCGACTCAAGCGGGACGGCCGGGAGCTGCTCATCGGTCTCTGCGGCTGCGTCGCTCAACAGGAGGGGGAGCGGGCCCTGGCGCGGGTGCCGGACCTCGATTTCGTGCTCGGTCCGGCGCGCGTGGGCGAGCTCCAGGACGTGCTGGCGCGCCGCCGCGCCGGCGAGCGGGTGGTGGCCACCGGTTTTCCGGCAGAGCGGACCTACGACGTCGACGCGGTCTCGCGCCACGGCGAATACAAGGGCATGGTCACCATTATCGAGGGGTGCAACAAGAACTGCACCTTCTGCATCGTTCCCCAGACCCGGGGACCCGAGCGCAGCCGCCCGCTGGCGGAGATCGTGCGCGAGGTCCGGCACCTCCTGGACTACGGTTTTCAGGAGGTCGAGCTGCTGGGCCAGACGGTGAACCACTGGCGTGAGCCGGGCGGCGACCTCGACTTCGCCGACCTGCTGGAGGAGGTCGCGGCCCTCCCCGGCCTGGAGCGCCTGCGCTTCGTCACCTCCTACCCGCGGGACTTCACCCCCCGCATGGTGGAGCAGGTGGGCAAGCACGCCAACATCTGCCCCTCCCTCCATCTGCCCGTGCAATCGGGCGCCGACTCGGTCCTGCGCCGCATGGGGCGGGGCTACACGCGGCGCGAGTACCTGGACCTCGTGGCGCAGCTCCGCCGGGCGCGTCCCGACCTCGCCCTCTCGACCGACCTCATCGTCGGCTTCCCGGGGGAAACCGAAGAGGAGTTCCGGCTCACCCTGGAGCTGGTGGAGGCGGTCGGCTTCTCGGGGGTCTACGCCTTCAAGTACTCGCCGCGGCCCGGCACCGCGGCCCCCCGCCTGGGCGGTGCCGTGGACGCCGAGGAGGCGTCCGAGCGCCTGCAGCGGCTCTTCGCTTTGCAGGAGGGGATTCAGCGGCAGATCAACGCGGCCCTGGTGGGGAAGTCGCTCGAGGTCATCGTCACCGGCTGGGGCAAGCAGCCCGGCACCCAGACGGGGCGCACCCCCTGCCATCGCGTGATCCATTTCGCGGCCGGCTCCGAGCCGGTCACCCTGGGCGGCGTGACCCGCGTCCAGGTCGAGGAGGCGTTCGCTTACAGCCTCCTCGGGCGCCGGATCGAGCTGGGAGGGACTTCAGGGACAGCAGAGACTCCAGGGACAACAGGACAAGAAGGATAATCCCTGAGACCGGGGCTTCTCCGTTCCTGCTGTCCCTGTTGTCCCTGAAGTCCCTGCTGTCTCCTTGACCTGGGTCTCCGGCGCGCCCACAATACCTTCCATGAGCCACTCCGACGAAGAGCTCCAGGTCGAAATCAAGGGCCTGATGTTGGACCCCTCGTCCAACGTCCCGATCGTGATTCTGCGGGACGTCCGGAGCCAGATGTTCCTCCCGATCTGGATCGGCGTCTTCGAAGCCAACGCCATCGCCCTGCGGCTGGAGGGGGTCGAGCCGCCGCGCCCCATGACCCACGACCTCCTGCGCTCCTTCCTGGAGCAGCTCGGGGGGAAGGTGGAGAAGATCGTCATCTCCGACCTGCGGGAGAGCACCTTCTTCGCCGTCATCCACGTCCGCAACCAGAACGCCGCCCTGACGATCGATGCCCGGCCGAGCGACGCCATCGCCCTGGCCCTGCGCACCGAGTCGCCGATCTTCGTCCTGCGCACCGTCCTCGACAAGGCACAGGCGGTCGATCTCGCCACCGACGCCAGCGACGAGGAGAAGCTCAAGAAATGGCTGGAGGAGATCAGTCCGGACGAGCTGGGAAAGTGGACGATGTGACCCGATCCGTGACCGGACATCGCCGAAAATGCCGCGCAACTCTCTGTAGATCAATCACTTGCCCGCGATGTCGGCGCGCCGACACCGCCTTCCGTTCCCTTGACCTGTGCCGGGCCTTTCCTTAGACTGCGCGCCTCCTATGATCATCGCCATCGCCAATCAGAAGGGTGGGGTCGGCAAGACGACGACCGCCATCAACCTCGCCGCCGCCCTGGCCAGCAAGGGGATGAAGACCCTGCTGGTGGACCTCGACCCGCAGGCGAACAGCTCCATGTCCTTCCTCGACATCCACGAGCTGGGCACCTCGATCTACGACGCCCTGACCGAGGACAACGTCCACATCCCCGACGTCGTCCGTCCCGCGGACAAGATCCAGAACCTGTCCATCGCCCCGTCGACCATCGCCCTGGCGAAGATCGAGGCCAAGCTCATCGGCGAGCTCGACAGCCATTACCGGCTCAAGGACGAGGTGCAACGGATCCAGGACGACTACGCCTACGTCATCATCGACACGCCGCCGACCCTGGGGATCATCACCGTCAATGCCCTGGTGGCCGCCACCCACGTCCTGATCCCCATCCAGGCGAGCTATTTCGCCCTCGAGGGGACGGACGACCTGCTGGAGACGATCGACAAGATCAAGGTCCGGGCCAACCCCCAGCTCCAGATCCTGGGCGCCCTGATCACCATGTACGACAAGCGGACCCTGCTCGCCAAGGACATCTACGAGCAGATCCAGCGGGTCTTCGGGGTCAAGGTCTTCGAGACGGTCATCACCAAGAGCGTCCGGCTGGAGGAGAGCCCGGCCTATCGGGAGTCGATCTTCACCTTCGCGCCGCGGTCGACCGGAGCCTACGAGTACTACCGGCTTTCGGAGGAGGTGCTGAGCCGTGTCTGATCCCGCCCGCAAGCGTGGTGGCCTGCCGATGCGCGTGAAGATGCGCCACGACAATCACTTCGTCGAGGAGCTCACGGCCCGGCATGAGACGCCGGTGGGGAAGATGATCCCGCTGTCGGCCATCGAGCCCGATCCCGGGCAGCCGCGCTCGACCATGGGAGACCTCGACGACCTGGTGCAGTCGATCCGCGACAAGGGGGTGCTGGAGCCCATCCTCGTGCGGCCGCGGCCGGGAGCCGAAGAGGCCGAAGGAAACAGCGAGGGCGGGCCGTCCGGCGTCCTCTACCGGATCATCTCCGGCGAGCGGCGCTACCGGGCGTCCCAGGAGGCGGGCCTCTACGAGGTGCCGGCCATCGAGATGGACGTCACCGACCAGGAGGCGCTCGAGATCGCCCTGATCGAGAACCTCCAGCGCAAGGACCTGACGCCGTTCGAAGAGGCCGAGGGCTATCGCATGCTGGCCGAGTCCCACCAGTACACGCACGAGGAGATCGCCGAAGCGGTCGGCAAGTCGCGCACCGTGATCACCGAGAGCCTGTCCCTGTTGCAGATGCCGCCCCGGGTGCGCGACACGGTGCAGGCGCTGGGCCTCACCTCCAAGTCGCTGCTGCTGGAGGTGCTCAAAGCGGGATCGGAAGGTGAGATGATCGAGCTCCTCGAAGAGGTGGCCCGCCGCGGCCTCAACCGCGACGACCTGCGCCAGCGCCTGCGGCGCAGCGAGAAAGGCGGCCGGTCCAGCCGCCGCAAGCCGTACGTCTTCCGCTTCAAGTCGCCGGACCGCAGCTTCAGCCTGTCACTGGCGTTCCGCCAGAGCGAGGTCGACAAGGACGACCTCATTCAGGCCCTGGAGCAGATCCTCGCCGACCTGCGGCAGGACAACGAGAAGTAGGCCCCTCGGATCTCCCAGGCGATCGGACGGATCGGACGGATCCGTCCGATCGGTCCGATTTCGCCGGTAAGACGTATTATGTTGCTCGCCCGCGCGGTGCGCCGAGGCGGGCGCGGCTCTCCTCGCTACTCCGCCGTCCACTCTGCGGCGAGGTCTTCGTCCTCGGCCAGACGCAGCCGCACGAGCCGGGCGCCCTCCGCTCCCTCCGGAAGATGGCCGAGCTGCTCGTGGATCCAGCGGACGAGGTTCTCGCTCGACGGGATCGCTCCGCCCGCCGCGAACTCCGGCAGCGCGGCGTTGAGATGCTGGTGGTCCAGCCGCTCGATCACCCGCTCCTGGATCAGGGCGTCGAGCCGGCCGAGGTCGACGACGAAGCCGGTCACGGGGTCGACCTCCCCCTGGACGCCCACCCACAGGCGGTAGTTGTGGCCGTGCCCCGGCAGGTTGGCGCACTTGCCGAAGCGGGCGCGGTTCTCCTCCTCGCTCCACTCCGGACGGCGGTACAGGTGGCTGGCGCTGAAACGGTAGCGGCGCTCCAGGACGATCTTCATACCCATATAATGCGCCCGTGAGGAGCCGGCTGAACCGTTACATCGTCACCGAGGTCCTGGGTCCCCTGGGCCTGGGCTTCCTGGTCTATACCTTCATCCTGCTCATCCGCTTCCTGTTCCAGTCGGCGGAGATGATCATCCGGCGGGGGCTGCCGGTCTCGATCGTCGGCAAGCTCCTGCTGCTGACCCTGCCGAACATCGTCGTCCTGACGCTGCCGATGTCGCTGCTCTTCGGCACCCTGATCGCCGTGGGCCGGCTGTCGTCGGACAGCGAGCTCATCGCCATGCGGGCCTGCGGCATCAGCCTGCTGACCCTCTACCGGCCCATCCTCCTGCTCTCCGGCGTCGCCACCCTGCTCAACACGTTCCTCATGATCTACGTGCTGCCGTGGGGCAATCACGCCCTCCAGGAGCTGCGGCTGGAGATCACCACCCAGAGCATGGCGCAGCAGATCGAGCCCCGGGTGTTCTACGAGGAGTGGGAGGGCAAGGTCGTCTACGTCTTCGAGGTGCCGCAGGGGAGCAAGCGCTGGAAGGGGGTGTTCCTCGCCGAGTCCGCCCCCTCCAGCGCCAACAACCAGATCACCATTGCCGACTGGGGCGAGGTCCTCGTCGACCAGGCCGGCGAGCGGGTCGTCCTCCGGCTCTACAACGCCATCCGCCACAAGGTCGACCTCAACGCTCCCGACCGCTACGAGTTCACCCGTCACAAGCGGCTCGACCTGATCCTGGACGATCAGTTCGCCACCGGGCAGCGGGCCAAGCTCTCGGCCTCCAAGGGGATCCGGGAGATGACCCTGAAGGAGCTGGCCCAGCTGCGCGACGACCCCTCGAACCCGGCCGAGCAGCGCAACCTCGCCCAGGTGGAGATCCACAAGAAATTCTCCATCCCCGTCGCCTGCCTGGTCTTCGGCCTTTTCGCCCTCCCCCTCGGGATCAACAACCGGCGCGGCGGCAAGGCCTCGGGGTTCGCCCTCTCGATCGGCGTGCTGATCCTCTACTACATCCTGCTCAACAACGGCGAGGAGTACGCGCGCTTCGGCCGCATGCCGCCCTGGCTCGGCATGTGGCTGCCGAACCTCCTGCTGGCGGCCGCCGGCCTCTTCCTGCTGATGCGGCGCAACCGCGACAAGAGCCTGCTGCTCAGCCGGCTCGACCGCTGGGTGCGGGCGGACCTCTGGGGGGGCATCCTGCGCCTGCGCGGCCTCACCCTGGCGCGGCGCCAGGAGCGGCGGCAGAAGCGCGAGGAGCGGGCCCGCCAGCGCGAAGTGGCGGAGAAGACGCGGCGCCAGGCCCGCAGCCCGCGGCTGGTGCTCCTCCTCCCCCGCCCGCGGATCGTCTTCCCCAACATCCTCGACCGCTACGTCGTCCGCCTGTTCACCATGATCTTCGCGCTGGTGGTGGCGTCCGGCCTGTCGCTCTTCATCATCTTCGACCTCAGCGAGAACATCGACGACATCCTGAAGAACAAGGTCGGCGCCGGCATCGTCCTCAACTACTTCAAGTACCTGTCGCTCCAGATGTTCTACGACATCGCCCCGATCATCGTGCTGGTGACCACGCTGATGACCTTCAGCCTGCTGGCCCGCAGCAACGAGATCACGGCCCTCAAGGCGCTGGGCCTCAGCCTCTACCGGCTGTCGCTGCCGGCCCTCGCCACGGCGCTCGTGGTGACCTCCTTCTGCGGCTACCTGGAATCGTCGGTGCTGCCGGCCTCCAACGAGAAGGTGGCGAAGCTCAAGGACCGCATCCGCGGCAAGGCGGCGGCGCGGACCTACCGGCGGGCGGACCACCAATGGCTGTTCGGCCAGGGGCGTTACATCTACAACTACCTCCACTACGACCCGCAGCAGCCGAGCCTGCAGCGCCTGCAGGTCTTCGACTTCGACGAGCGGCACCGGCTGACCCGCCGGCTGTACACGGAGAGCGCGCGCTACATCGGCGGCGGCTGGCTCTTCACCGACGGCTGGATCCGCGTCTTCAACGGCGTCGAGCTGAAGGACTACAAGCCGTTCCAGAACGTGGTCGAGCAGCACTTCGAGACCCCGGACTACTTCGACTCCGAGATCCGCCCCCCCGACCAGATGCGCTACGGCGAGCTCAAGGACTACATCGCGGAGCTCAAGGAGAGCGGCCAGCCGGTGCCCGAGTTGCAGGTCGAGCTGCAGAACAAGATCGCCTTCCCGATCGTGTCGCTGATCATGGCCTTGGTCGCCCTTCCCTTCTCCTTCCGCCTCGGGCGCCAGGGGGCGCTCTACGGCATCGGCATCTCGGTCGTGCTGGGGATGGTGTTCATGGCCATCTTCGCCTTTTTCATCAAGATGGGCGCGGCCGGAGCCCTCCCTCCGGTGGTGGCGGTGTGGAGCCCGGGCGCGGTCTTCGCCCTGCTCTCGGTCTACCTCTTCCTCGGCGTCAGGACCTAGGAGCCTGCGCGGCAGAAAAGCTCGTAGGCAGCGTTGGTGCAGGACAGCAGGGACTTCAGGGACAATAGGGACAACAGGGACATGAAATTAGTCGAAACCGGAGATTTTTCGTCCCTGCTGTCTCTGGTGTCCCTGCTGTCCCTGTCTTCGGTTTTCTGCCGCGCAGCCTCCTAGAACCGGCTCAGATCGCGGCCGAACAGCCGCGCCTTGAGCCAGTCGAAGAGGACCTTGGCCTTGTTGGCGGGGCTGACCAGCTTGGTCAGGTAGACGGAGCGCCAGAACAGCCAGGCCCCCCGGCCACTCCACTTCACCTTTGGCAGGTCCGCCAGGGCCTGTCCTCCACCGATGTAGGCCAGCATCCCCGCAGCCTTGAACTTGAACGGCTGGACGGTCCTGCCCGCGCGGCCACGGTCGAGGGCCCGGGCCAGGTACTCGCCCTGCTGCTGAGCCACCTGGGCGGTGGCCGGCAGAGGGGGCTCGCCGGCGGCGGCGCAGTCCCCGAGCGCGTAGACGCCGGGGTGGTCCGCAACGCCCAGGAAGGGGGTGACGGCCAGCCGGCCGCGGGGCGTCAGGGGGAGGCCGAGAGACGCGAGGAGCGGCACGGCAGCGTTGCCGCCCGCCCACAGCACCAGGCCGCAGGCGAGGAGCTCGCCGCCCAGCAGCCGGACGCCGTCCTTCTCCACCGCCGTCACCTTGGCCGAGGTGCGGACCTCGATCCCTCCCCGCTTGAAGTGCTGGAGGGTGTACTCGGCGAGGGCCTGGTCGAAGCTGGTCAGCAGGCGGCCGAGGGCTTCGACGAGGACGACCCGGGCGCTGGACGCGAGCTCCGGATAGCTCTGCGCGATCTCTTCATGGATCAAGTCGTGGATCTCCGCCGCGGCCTCGACGCCGGTGGGGCCGCCGCCGCAGACCACGAAGGTGAGGCGCTGCCGGACCTGTTCGGGGTCGAGACCGGGGATCTCGGCGCGAGCGAACTGCTCCAGGATGCCGCGGCGGATGGCGCGGGCGTCCTCGACGCTGGCCAGCTTGAGGGTGTGCTCCGCGACCCCCGGCACGCCGTAGTCGGCGACGGCCGCTCCCACCGCGATCACCAGGGTGTCGAAAGGGACGCTGAACCTCTCCCCGCTCACCGCCCCGGCGCAGGTGACGCGGCGCTGCTCGAAGTCGACCGTCTCCGCGAGCCCCTCGAGCACGCGGACACCGCGCAGCCGGCGGCGGGCCGGCTCGAGGATGCTGCGGACCTCCACGGTGCCGGTGACCGCCGACGGCAGGAGAGGGGTGAAGAGGAAGTAGTTGCGGGGGGTGATCAGCGTCGCGTCCCAGCGCTCCCGGTGCAGGTCGTACAGCAGGGAGTAGCCACCGAAGCCGCAGCCCAGGACGACCAGCCGAGGACGATCCGCACCCTCTCCTGCCAAAGCTCCTCCCTCTCCGTAGGCGCTACCCTAAACTTAACTCAGAGCGCCCCCGCCCGAGGGCCCTCACCCCTGTCCCCTCTCCCGCCCCCTCGCCACCCCCCTCCCCGGGAGAGGGGAACCCGGTTGGAGCGGTCTTGCCGATCTCCCCCCCTGTCCGTGCTTGTCCCTTCCGTCCTTGTTCTTTCTCCCTCTTCTCCCGGTGAGGGGGGTGGGAGGGGGCGGGAGAAGAGGGCCGGGGTGATGAGGGTCTTGGGAGGGGCTCCCCCTCCTCCCTACACTATCAGGAGCCGACCAGGAGACGACCAGGAGACGATCAGGAGACGGTGGAGATCTGGAGGTCCGGGTTGTTGCGGGCCCGCTTCAGGAGCTCGGAGACCTGGCGGACGAGACCGGCTCCGGCCTGATCGCTGCGCGCGGCGCGGCAGAGGATCAGGAGCGCTGCCAGCGCCTCCCGGTGGACGTTGCGGGCCTGGAAGACCGCCAGGGTCTCCTCGGCGACGCGCAGCAGGTCGGCCGCCCGCCCCTGGACGGCGTAGAGGCTGGCGAGGTCGAGCGAGGCCAGCGCGGCGTCGTAGTCGAGCCCCAGGCCGGCGTAGGCCTCCCGCACCTCGCGGAAGGCGGCCTCGGCCTGCTCGAGCCGCTGCAGCCCGGCCGCCACCCGCCCTTCCAGCCAGCGCAGCTTGAGCAGGTTCATGCGGTCGCCCATCTTGAGGTACAGCGGCCGGGTGTGGAACAGCAGGGCGAAGGCCTCGCGCGAACGGCCGCTCTCGTGCAGGGCGTTGATCAGGTTGTGGCGGGCGGCGAGGAACAGACGCGGGTCGGTCTGCGGATCGAGGAGGTCGAGCGCCTGGCGCAGCAGCGTCATCTCCGTCTCGCCATTGCCGGCCTCGCCGCAGACCAGCGACTTCTGGAGCAGGGTGCGGCCGAGGAGGTTCCACTGCCCCAGCTTCTTGTAGATGACGACGACACGGTCGAAGAGCTGGAGGGCTTCGGCGAACCGCTCCTGCGCCCGGCGCAGCGACGCCAGCAGGGCGAGCACGCGGGCGCGGTCGAAGAAGCCGACGCGGCCCCCCTGCAGCAGCTCCTCGGCCACGGCCAGGGCGGATTCCGCCTCGGCGAGATTGGAGTTGATGCGGTGGGCGTTGCCGAGCTGGGCCCAGGCGCGGGCGCGGAGGCTCTCCTGGACGTCCCCTCCCCCACACTCCCCGGCGGTCAGCCGGTCCGCCAGCAGGACGGCCAGCCGCGCCAGCTCGACCGCGCGCCAGGGGGATTGGAAGCCCGTCTCATGACTCTCCTCGACCAGCAGGTCGCAGAGCACGCGGGTGCGGAAGCGCTGGCAGTTGACCACCATCAGGTGCTGGCGCTCGGCCGGCACCTGCAGCAGCTCCGCCAACAGGCTGCGGCCCTGGGCGCGCTGTTCGGCGAAGACCGCCTCCGTCACCACCACCTTCTCGAAGACCCGGTCGAGGACCACGTCATAGCCGTCGCCTCTATCCTCCTCGTTCCCCTCTCCCGGAGCCAGGGCGAGAATCTCGGGGTCTTCGAACGAGTCCGCCGGCTCCCAGAGTGTCGAGGTGGTCTGCTGGCAGTGGGCACAGCCGTTGAGCAGGTGCCAGGCGATGTCGCGCATCTCGGTCGCGGCGAGCTGACCGAGGATGAACTGCCCGAGGGTGTCCGGAGTCGGATGGTCGGTCATGAGTCGGTCTTCTTCACGTTCACGCTGATGCCGCCGGCGACCAGGTCGCGCGTCAATGCCGCGAGGCACCGGGTCGTGGTCTTGTTGATGCTGGCCGGGCTGTAGCCCAGCCGCTCCGCCAGCTCCGGAGGCTCGTAGCCGTGGCGATAGCGCAGGGCCAGGAGCGTCCGGCATCTCTCCGGCAGGCGCTCGATGGCGTTCGCGAGATCGCGGCGCAGATCGTTCCCCTCCTGATCGGGGGCCAGCGGCTCCGCCATGAGCTCCAGGACCGCAGCGTCGACAGCCTCATACAGCTTGCGCCTCTGCTCCCTCCAGTAGAGCAGGCACTTGTTGCGGATGGTCCCGAGCAGCCAGGCGTCCGGGTCGCGGACCTCCTGGCGCTGGTAGACGAACGCAAGCAACGCCTGCTGCACGATATCCTCCGTGTCCTGAGGAGGAATCCTGTAGCGTGCAAACAGAACCTTGAGGCGAGGCTGAACCCGGCTCAGAAAATTCTCAAGCGACGCCTCGACTTGCGGCTGGTCCAGTGCACTCATCTTCCCTGAAAAGGGCCTCTTCAACTGCTGGAGAGAGTAGCATCATCGCCCCCCGGTGTCCAGATGACCGGGCCACACGGCGGTGCCGGCGCTCGCGCCGGCCAATCGCTCAGGCCTGGGGCCGGGAACCGGTGGTGACGAGCTGTTCGGTGAGGGCCGCCAGGCAGCGGCGCGTGACCTTGCGGATGCTCGACTTGCAGTAGCCCGTCTTCTCGGCGACCTCGGCCGTGGTGCAGCCGAACCCGTAGCGCAGCCGCAGCACGGACCGGCAGCGGATGGGCAGGCAGGAGAGCAGGGAATCGAGGTCGCAGCGCAGCTCCGACTGCTCCTGCGGCGGCGCCTCGGCTTCGGCCAGCAGCTCGAGGATCGTGGAGTCGACCAGGTCGAGGAGGCGGGAGCGGTGCCGCCGCCAGTAGATGATGCAGCGATAGGCCAGCGTGCCGACCAGCCAGGCTTCCGGGTTGCGGATGCTCCCGAGCTTGGAGACCATGATGAGGAACGTGTCCTGCAGAATGTCCTCGGCGTCCTGCGCGGGAATCCTGTACCGGCTGAGGACCTTCTTCAGCTTCGGCTCCGCCCTGCCGAGGATCTCCTCGAGGGATGGCTCCGCCGAGTCGGGATGGGCCAGGGGATTCATGGCAGTCAGCTATTTGAGTGACACTCGAGCCCGGTTCTCCTTGAGGTAGCCGCTCACCTCGCGAATCAGTCCCAGGGTGACGCACTCCATCTCGGCCGCCTTCTGGAAGGCGAGGAGTGCGGCGAGGGCCTCGCGGTGCACGTCGCGAGAGCGGAAGATGGGGATCATCTCCTCGGCCAGCCGGCGCATCTCCGCGCCCCGGCCCTGGCGGGCGTAGATGTCCGCCAGGTCGAGCGACAGGAGGGCCGTATCGAACCCGAGATCGCGCGCGATCAGCTCCTTGCGGACCTCCTTCAGGAGCTCCTCGGCCTCCTGGAACTGGCCCAGGGCGACCGCGATCTTCCCCTCCAGCCAGCGCAGGCGCAGGAGGCTCATCTGGTCTCCGACCTGGTGGTAGAGCGGCCGGGCGCTCTCCAGCAGGCGCAGGGCCTCGTGGTACCTGCCGCCCTCCGTGAGGTAGAGGGTCAGGTTGTGATGGGCCGCCACCAGCAGGCGCAGGTCGGACACGGGGTCGAGCTTGCGGATCCCCTCGCTCAGGTAGCGGATGGCCGCCTCCGAATCGTGGGCGATGCCGAGCAGGAAGCCGCGGGTGATCAGGGCCCGGCCGTGGAGCTGCGGGTCCTCGCACCGGCGGGCGATGGCGGAGACGCGGTCGAGCAGCCGGAAGGCCTCGCCGAAGCGCTGCTGATTGCCGAGGAGCGACGCCTTGTGGAGCAGCAGATGCGCCTTCTCCAGCGGATCTCCCGTCCCCTGCTTGAGCTGGCCCTGCGCCTGGACGAAGCTCTCCTCCGCCTCCCGGAAGCTGGAACGGATCCGCTGCGCGTTGCCCAGCGCCACCCAGGCGCGGGCCAGGAGGTCGTTCACCCGCGTCTCGCCATAGACGCCCGGGTCCAGACGCATCGCGATGTCGACCCCGAGCTGCGACAGCTCCAGAGCGCGGGCGGGGCTCTGGAACCCCCAGTCCCGGGAGGCGTCCAGCAACAGCTCGCACAGCGTCCAGGTCTGGAACCGGGCCTCCTGCGCCACCCTCTCCCACTGCCGCTCGGTGGCCTGTCCCAGCAGCTCGCGCAGCAGCTCGGGGGCCGCCGCGCGCTCCAGGCTCAGCGCCGACTGCCGGCGCTCGACCTCCCGCCACGAGCGGACGAAGGCATCGCCGTAGGATGGGCGCGGCTCCGCCGTGGCCTGGCGGCACGCCGTGCAGCTCGTGAGGAGGTGACGGACGACCTGCCGGCTGCGCCGGCGCGACAGACGGCCGCGTCGGAACGCCGTGAGGAGGACCGGCTGCGGGTGCTGCTGATCCAGCTTATCCATCTTGGGGCTCGCCTTCCGGTTGCCGCTCGAAGCCCACGGCCAGAAGCTGCCGCGTGAGGGCCGCGAGACAGCGGTTGGTGACTTTGCGAATGCTGGAGATCCGGTAGCCCATCTGCTCGGCGACCTCGGTGGGCCCGTAGCCAAGGCCGTAGCGCAGCTTGAGGAGCGACCGGCAACGGGTCGAGAGGCGGGAGAGGACGCGGTTCAGGTCGCACGTCAGCTCGGCCTTCTCCTGGTCCGGGGCCTGGGGGACGGCGAGCAGGTCGAGGATCGCCGTGTCCACCGCCTCACAGAGGCTGCCCCGCCGTTTGCGCCAGTACATGATGCACTTCTTCTTGACCGTGCCGATGAGCCAGCTCTCCGGGCTGCGGATCTTGTCCCACTTGTACAGCAGCGTGAGCTGGGCATCCTGCAGGATGTCCTCGGCGTCCTCGGGCGGGATCTCGAAGTTCCTGAGGACGCGCTCCAGCCGTGGCCGAGAGCTCTTCAGCAGAACGTTGAGCGATTCCCGTAGTTCAGGATGGTCAAGAGTTGCCATAGCCAGAATGTGTCGACAGTCGCTTAGGCTAGCACCCCCGTAGCGCCCTGTCCAGAAGCGATGTCCTCCGGGTCGGTCGTCGTGGCGGCTGCGCGCCGCCATCGCGGCTCCGGCGGTCTAGGATAGCGCAGCCGCCGCCCGTTCTGAAGCGTCATCTTGGCGACAGCCGGCGGGCTGCCGCCGGCTGACGCCCGCTGATAACATGCCGCCGCGATGAGCGTCTTCTTCCTCTTCCTGCTCGCCACCAGCCTGGGTGCGCTCTCGACCCTCTACTGGATCCCCGAGGGGGACCTCGGGCGGGGCTACTTCCAGATGAACGCCCTGGTCGTCCTCGGCCTGCTGTCCCTCGCCGCCGCGGTCGCGGCGCTCCACCCCTTCCATCCCTTTGGCGACCGGCCGGCGGCGGGCGTTACGGCCCTCGCCGCGGCCCTCGCCGGCTCCTTCCTCTACTACGCAGCGATCTGGCAGGAAAGATGGCGGCTCTGCCGCTGGCCGCTGACCCTGGCGCTCGCCGGCTGTGCCGCGGCCCTGCTGCTCGCCGGTTCCCACCTGGTCCCGCCCCTCACCCCCCTGCCCCACCGCGGGGCCCTGCTGGCGGCGAGCCTCCTCGCCTCGGCCCTGCTGCTCGGCTGGTCGTTGATCGCCATGCTCCTCGGCCATTGGTACCTGGTGGCGCCGCGGCTCACCTTCAGGCACCTGACCGTCTTCTGCTGGATCCTGCTGGGCACGGTCCTCGTCCGCCTGGCCGCGGTGGGGGCCAGCCTGGCCGTGGCCGCCGGCGTGAACGAGCTGGTGGAGCCTCACCCTCTGCGCGTGCTCACCGGCCTCGGGGGCCAGGGGATCTTCTTCTGGTTCCGCCTGCTCTGGGGGCTGGCGATCCCCCTGGCCCTGGCCGTCATGGCCCTGCAGTGCGCCCGCCAGCGCTCGAACCAGTCGGCGACGGGCATCCTCTACGTGCTGGTGGTCGGCGCCTTCATCGGCGAGATCACGGGCTCGTATCTGAGTGTTACCACGGGAGTTCCAGTCTAGACGGATGAGGATACGCACCCAGTGCCGCGGCTGCGGCCTCCCCTTCCCCGCCGTCCTGACCTCAGAGACGGCCGAGCTCGCCTGCCCCAACTGCGGCCAGATCCGCCCGGTCTCCAGGCAAGGGTGGACCGACGGCCCGGACGGCCGGGTGGAGACCTGCCCCCTCTGCGGCTGCCGCCACCTCTACCGCCAGCGGGACTTCAACCGCGCCCTCGGTTGCGGCCTCGTCGTGCTGGGAGCCCTCCTGGTGCCATGGACCTTCGGCCTCTCCCTCGCCGTCTGCGGCCTGATCGACCTCTGGCTCTACCGCCGGCTCAAGGACGTCGTCGTCTGCTATCAATGCGACACGGTCTACCGCGATGCCCGGCCGGGACCCCGGCAGACCGAGGTCGACCTGCTGAAGCACGACGTGCTGAAGTACGGGAAGACGTGGGAGCCCACGCAGGGGCCGTCGGCGGAAGACCCTCATCACCCCGGCCCTCTTCTCCCAGCCTCCCCCCCTTCCGCCGGGAGAAGAGGGGGACTTGGCTGAAAGGTTGGAGCTTGTAGGGTGCGCTGTGCGCACCAAAGCCGGTGACGGTGCGCACAGCGCACCCTACAAAGCTTAGGGTAGGGGCGGGTCTGGACGGCAGGGTGGGGGCTCGACCCGCCCTGGTGGGGACGATCTCGTCGTTGCAGGGCGGGTCGAGCCCCCTCCCGCCCGTCCAGACCCGCCCCTACCCTAAGCAAAGCTAGCGCGTATGGGTGAGGGGCGGGATCTGGGTCAGGTCAGGTCAAACCGGAACCGGCACCTCGAGCCCGGCCGCGGCGCGCAGGGCGGCGGCCCGGTGGGTGCTCTCCCAGCGGAAGTCCTGGTCGTCGCGGCCGAAGTGGCCGTACGACGCCGTCTTCTGATAGATCGGCCGCCGCAGGTCGAGGTCCTCGATGATGGCCCGTGGCGCGAGGGGGAAATGCTCGCGCACCAGGCGCTCCATCAGGCGGTCGCTGATCGTCCCCGTGCCGAAGCTGTCCACCCGCACCGAGACCGGGTCGGCGACGCCGATGGCGTAGGCGAGCTGCACCTCGACGCGCTCGGCAAGGCCGGCGGCCACCAGGTTCTTGGCCACGTGGCGCGCCATGTAGCAGGCCGAGCGGTCGACCTTCGTCGGGTCCTTGCCCGAGAAGGCGCCGCCGCCGTGACGGCCGTAGCCGCCGTAGGTGTCGACGATGATCTTGCGGCCGGTCAGCCCGCAGTCCCCCTGCGGACCGCCGACGACGAAGCGGCCGGTGGGGTTGACGTGGTAGACGGTCCGCTCGTCCAGCAGCTCGGCGGGGATCTCGGTCCGGATGACCTTCTCGATCACCGTCCTCTTGATCTCTTCGTGCGAGACGGCGGCGTCGTGCTGGGTCGAGATGACCACCGTGTGCACCCGCGTCGGCTTGTCCCCCTCGTACTCCACCGTCACCTGGCTCTTGCCGTCCGGCCGCAGCCAGGCGATCTCGCCCGAGCGCCGGGCGGCGGCGAGGCGCCGCGTCAGCCGGTGGGCGAGGGCGATGGGCAGCGGCATCATCTCCGGCGTCTCGCGGCAGGCGAAGCCGAACATCAACCCCTGGTCGCCGGCGCCGCCGGTGTCCACCCCCTGGGCGATGTCGGGCGACTGCGGGTCGATGGCCGACAGCACGGCGCAGGTCTGGCTGTCGAAGCCGAAGCTGGCCTGCGTGTAGCCGATCTCCTTGACCACCCGGCGGGCCACGGCCGCGAAGTCCACGAAGGCGTGGGTCGTGATCTCGCCCGCGAGCAGGACCATGCCGGTCGTCACCAGGGTCTCGCAGGCCACGCGGCTGGTGGGGTCCTGGCGCAGGGCCTCGTCCAGGACGGCATCGGAGATCTGGTCGGCCACCTTGTCCGGATGGCCCTCCGTCACGGACTCCGACGTGAACAGGTGGATGTCTCGTTCGCTCATCGTTCGCACCTCAAGCGTGAACTTTAACGGATGGGACGGCTCTCCAGGACGCCGTAGAAGAGTGTCGACAGGGCGTGAAAGGTGGACAGGGCGATGGTCTTGCGCCGCGTCTCGAGGCCGCCGGTGAGCGAGCTGGTGATGCCGCCGCTGCGCCGGGTGCCGGGGACGGCGAAGGGGATCTGGGCGCTGTCGAACCCGGCCATCAGTCGCTCCGGGAGCTGCACGGCGCCGCTCGACCCCCAGGCCTCGCCCAGGGGACCGCGCAGGACCGTCCAGTTGCGGATGAAGTACCGCTGTCGGCCGTCGACGTCCAGCGACTCGATGCCGCCCTCGGTGGCGATGTAGAAGTGGTAGTTGCCGCCCAGGCGGTCCTCCAGCTCCACCGCCCGCTTGCGGGCGTGGCGCACCACCTCCTCGTCGGAGACCAGCAGCCCCACCGGCTCCTCCTCCACCGACTGCGGCACCACGGCCACCGACACCGTCTTGTCCAGCCCGTCGTGAAAGAAGCGGAGGAAGCCGTCGCGCACGCCGAGGAGCTTGTCGGCGGTGTGCCCCGCCACCGCCACCTCGACGCCCCTTTGGAGCCGCTGCCAGAAGTCTTTAAGATCCATAGTCGTGATCACCAGTCGCCAGAATCAAAGGGCCAAGGATATTCGCCGGCTGCGGCGAAGTAAAGGCGACCACGCCCTGCTGGAGGGTCCCCACCTGGTGGCGGCCGCCCTGGCCGCCGGTCTGCGGCTGGACGAGATCCTGGCCACTCCGGCCTTCCTCGCCTCAGCCGAGGGGCGGCGCCTGGCCCGCCTTCCCGGAGACTGGGCCGTCGAGCCCCTGGAGGTCGACCCCGGCGTGCTGGCGGAGCTGACCGACGCCGACTCCCCCCGCGGCGTGCTGGCCGTGGCCTACCTCCCCCGCGGCGGCGTCGAGGCCCTTCCCGTCGTCCCCAGCCACCCCTACCTTTATCTGGACGGCCTCCAGGACCCGGGCAACCTCGGAGCCCTCGCCCGGGTGGCCGAGGCCGCGGGCGCGGCGGGCCTCGCCCTCTCCCCCGGCTGCGTCCACCCCAACCACCCGCGCGCCCTCCGCGCCTCGGCGGGCAGCCTCCTGCGTCTCCCCGTGGCGGTGAACGCCGAGCCGGACGCCCTCACCCGCCACCTCGCCGCCGCCCACCCGCGCTGGACCGCCCTCGTCCCCCGCGACGGCGAGGACCTCTACCGCGCCGACCTCGCCGGCACCCTCGTCCTCGCCGTGGGGGCCGAAGGCCCGGGCCTCTCGCCCGCCCTCCTCGCCCGCGCCGGCCTGCGCCTCACCATCCCCATGGAGCCGCAGGTCGAATCTCTCAATGCCACGGTGGCCGCGGCGCTGGTGCTGTTCGAGGTGCGGAGAAGGACCGCCGGGAACAGAGGATCATCGGGTTCTGGGAAGGGGGAGACCCAGGGTTGACCTTCGATCCATGACACACATCTCGCGTCCGGGGATTCGCAACGCCGGAGGTACGAGTGAACCGGACCGGCATCGCCGTATCAGAGACGACCCGCCGTCCCCGTGGCCTCCGAAACGAAATCGTATCGGGTCCGGGTCGTCTCTACGGAACCTCGGAGACACGGCCAGCGACAGGGATTCCGGAGGGGTTGGGAGACGCCGCTTCGCGAGGCCTCCGGAATCGGCATCCTTTGCCATCGCGAGACCGGTCCGTAGAGACGCCACAGACCCGTTACGAGACCTTCGGCAGGCCACGGGGACGGCGTGGCGTCTCCGGCGCGGCGATGCCGGTCCGATCCTCCCTCGCCTCCAGCGTCGCGAATCCCAGCGCCGCCCTGATCTCCTGATAAACTACAGCCGCTTTCCCCAAACCAGGAGGCCGCCTCTGTCCGAGACCTTCGACGTCTTCTTCAGTTACAACAGCCAGGACCGAGAAGCCGTCCGCCGCGTCGCCAACGAGATGCGGCGTCAGGGTCTGCGGGTCTGGATGGACGAAGAGGATCTCCCTCTCGGCCAGCCGTGGCAGCCCCACGTCGAAGACGCCCTCAAGGTTGTACGCTCCGCCGCCATCCTCCTGGGACCGTCCGGCTTTGGAGACTGGCAGAAAGAAGAGGCTCGGCTCTGCCTGAACGAAGGCGTCAAGCGTGAAATTCCGATAATCTCAGTCCTTCTTCCAGGGGGCCCGAATCCCGAAGAGCTTCCCGGATTCCTCAGCCAGCGGACCTGTTCCGATCTCCGGAACGACCATGGCGGAGACCGTCTCCAGCGCCTGATCCGAGAGATCCGCGGCTCGGCGTCCGAGCCCCCTACTCCACGAACCGAGGTAACGGGACCTGTCCGGCCACCCCGCGGCCCCAAGATCCACAACCTCCCCTTCCTCCCCCTCAGAGACCTCCTCAAAGGCCGCGACGAAGAGCTCCGCACCCTGGAAACCAACCTCCAAGGTTCCACCGCCGCCACCGCCATCACCCAGACCCAGGCCATCCACGGCCTTGGCGGCATCGGCAAGACTCGCCTCGCCGTCGAGTACGCCTGGCGCTCGGGAGACCGATATGAGGCCGTCCTGTTCGTAGTGGCCGATTCGCCCGAGGCGCTGCGATCCGGACTGGCGAAGCTGGCTGAGCTTGATCTCCCCAGCCTGTCCCATTCCCCGTCCCGCGCCCAGAAAGAAGAGGTCGCCGCCATCCTGGCCTGGCTCCGGGAGCACGATCGCTGGCTGCTGATCCTGGACAACGTAGATACCCCGGAGGCGGCCGCCGCAGTCGAGGATCTCCTCCCAAGGCTTGCCCATGGTCATGTCGTCGTGACCTCCCGTAGAAGGGAGTGGTCGGCTGGAATCCAGGAGCAGTCGCTTGGAATCCTCAGCCGAGAGGAAGCGGTCCAGTTCCTCCTGCAGCGGACGGATCGCAAACGCGCAAGCTCGCCGACAGACCCCGACCAAGCCAAGGGTCTGGCGGATATCCTGGGCAGCCTTCCTCTCGCTCTGGAGCAGGCCGCCGCATACATCGTCCACCACCAGATCTCCTTCAAGCGCTACCTAGAGGACTGGGAGATCCAGCGGTCGGCTGTCCTCTCCTACTACGACAAGAACGTTATGCGATACCCAGCCTCGGTCGCGGTGACCTGGCAGACCACCTTCAACCAGCTCCACCCCACCGCCGCGGCCCTCCTCCGCCTGACCGCCTACCTGGCTCCGGACCCCATTCCTTTAGATATGTTCGAGAAGGGGGCTTCCCGCATTGAGGAGGCGGTCGGATTCCTGCTGAAGGAAACCGGACAGGAAGCCTCTCCTCAGACGGTCCGGGAAGGGCTCGCAGAGTTGGCGGCGTACTCGATGATCATTAGGGGTGGCGGGACGGGGACTGTCCACCGCATGGTTCAGGAGGTGATTCGGGGTCGGATTCCTGAGGAGCGCCGGCGGGAGTGGATCGAGCGGACTCTGCGGTTGGTGGATGACTACGCTCCTTTCGAGGTGTATGACGTTCGCACCTGGCCTGTGTGGAACCTCCTCAGACCTCACGCCGCATTGGCGGTTGATGTTGCGGATAAGGCCGGAATTGCCACTCCCACAGCCCGGCTTCTCGCGATGCTATCGTTGCTCTATAAGACGAGGGGCCTTTTTCTCGAAGCCGAGCCACTCGTTCGCCGAGCTCTGGAACTCAATGAGAAGACGTATGGGTCCAATCACTCTGAGGTCGCCGTCTGCCTCAACAACCTGGCTCAGTTGCTTAAGGCCACGAACCGGTTGGCGGAAGCCGAGCCGTTGATGCGCCGGGCCCTGAAGATCGACGAGGACTCCTTCGGACAGGATCACCCCAACGTCGCCATCGACCTCAACAACCTGGCTGCTTTGCTTAAGGCCACGAACCGTTTGGCGGAAGCCGAGCCGTTGATGCGGCGAGTCGTCGAGATTTTTGAGAAGAACCTCGGACCCGATCATCCCAACGTGGCCACCTCTCTCAACAACCTGGCTCAGTTGCTTCAGGCCACGAACCGTTTGGCGGAAGCCGAGCCGTTGATGCGCCGGGTTCTGAAGATCGACGAGGACTCCTTCGGACCAGATCATCCCGAAATCGCCACCGACCTCAACAACCTGGCTCAGTTGCTTAAGGCCACGAACCGTTTGGCGGAAGCCGAGCCATTGATGCGGCGGGCCCTGAAGATCGACGAGGACTCCTTCGGACAGGATCACCCCAACGTCGCCATCCGCCTCAGCAACCTGGCATCGTTGCTTCAGGACACGAACCGTTTGTCGGAAGCCGAGCCGTTGATGCGCCGGGCCCTGAAGATCGACGAGGACTCCTTCGGACAGGATCACCCCAAGGTAGCCACTCGCCTCATTAATCTTGGCTCGCTGTTTCAGGCGACGAGCCGTAGTTCAGAAGCGGAGCCGTT